>UEXM01000450.1_pt1 | contig 43711 bp, 45 predicted proteins | sample 1796661 | NCBI WGS metagenome assembly UEXM01 (sample SAMEA4772469, study PRJEB27181) | metagenome | reverse complement strand
AGCCGATGCCCCCTGGAGAAGAAACACAGGATACCACCGGCGCTATTCCACCTATTGAGCCAGAAGCCTGGAAAATTGACGAGTTTACGGATCCACGGCACGCAGCTGCCGACTTGCACACAAAGGGCGAGCAGCTCGGGCAGGATAGATTCCTGGAAGTGGCAGGAGTCTACGACGGCAGCCCTCAGCAAATTTCTCAGTTTGCCAAACTGCTTGGGCTCGAATTGTGGGGAGCTATCCAGACACCGGAGCAGCTGACCGGAGCACTTGAATACGCAGGAGCAGAAGCCAGGGAAAGACTCAACGAGATCCTGAGACACAACGGGCTAATGGCTCCAAAGCAGAGCGAGCCCGAGCAAAAGACGTTTTCCGAACAAGCTGGCAAAGCCCTGGGAAACTTCACCGAGGGGCTCAAGGAAGGAACCGGAATCGGATTAGCCAGGCGGGTGCTCGGAGCAGCCGGCAGGCCGATCGGCAAGGCGATAGCTTCCGAAGTCACGCGATCGCGAAACCAGGCAGGCGATAAGTACCAGGGCGAGTACCCAGGCTACCAGCCGGCTCAGGTCAACGCGATTCCACCGCCAAAAGCACCTGGACCGGGGCCAATGTTCACAGCAAAGACAAACCATCCCGACGCTGACTTTTGGATCGCCAGACGCGGCAGCTCGAAAACAGTAGGGAAGCCACATCGCGAATTTGCGCCGGAGTCGATCGGGATCACAGTGAACCGCGAACACCTGGATCCTAGCTATGCCTACTACCTAATGGAGCACTTGCATCAGAAGGGACATTGGGCAGAACGAGCGACGGGAACGACAAACCTGGTCAACATCAACAACAAACACATCAAAGAGTTGCAGGGGATGATGCAACCAGCTCCCCAGGAACCAGGGCCGCCAGTTGAAGGACCGATTCCGCCATTGCCAAAGGAAAAGCCGGCAGAGCAATCGTATGGCGAGAAGGAAGTTGCCAGGATCCAGGAAGCTACGCAGGATCCAGAACAGTTTGCTGGAGAAGCAGAAGAGAAGCCAGGAATTGTGATGCCCACTGGCGACGTAGACAACGAGGACGCCAGGGAAGGCGATCAGCTAGGCTTATTTGGCGAAGGCAAGAAGAAGAAGGTTCCGAAGCAGTACAAGCAGGAAAACCCCCAGGGCAAAGCCAGGGTGAAATCGCTGTTTGATAAAGACGAGGATCCTGACCAGCAAACTCTATTCAGTTCATTCGGCGAGGCTGTTTCCTACTACAGCACAACACGGTGAGGATATGCCAGAGCAGCCCGGAGAAATGCAGCCTAAGCCAGAGCAGCCAGCAGTCGCCGAACAGCCACCTGAACCACGGATTGGTCACACAGCCGGGGACACTTTTACGCTTCCCCGGTACGTCGGCTATGGTGATGATCGCAAGGTAGAAGGCGAGCACACTTTTACAGTTGGCGATCACGACGGTCACAGCGTAACAGTGAAAAGCGACACCGGTGGCGAGTACACGATGAAACGCGACGCGGTGAAGCACTTTGCCGACGACTTGAATCAGCGTGTGGATGTCCCGGAGCATCCAACCAGCAACGGCATCAATCTCATTCGAGAGGGTAGGGCTCAGTTCCTGGGGAAGGGCGACGACGGTATGGCATTTGATACCGGCGACGGACAGGTCCACAAAGTCACGACAAGCGTACCCTACAACCTGGCTTATTTTCGAGATCATCGCGACGCTATCCGCGACGCCGAGCGACAGGTTTGGTTAAACAACCAGGCTATCGAGCAAGGGCATGATCTGCTGGTTCCCCAGCAATTTATCGAGCACGGGGAAAAGGGATTCACGATCCTTCCGAAGCTGGACCTGAACGCTGACCTGACGCGGGAGCAGATCCTGGCGTACCGGGAAAAAATGCAAGCGTTTCACGACGCTGGCTGGGAGGTCAACGACCAGGTGCAGACAGGGGTGGATGCCCAGGGCAATATAAAAATCTTCGACACCGGAAAGTTGGCGAAGCGGGACATGAGCGAAGATCGCTCGTCAATGGACGAAGATCACTGGAACCAATTAGGGCATCCAGGCACGCTGTTACGCAAGCACGGACACTATGACGACCAAGCAAACGACCAGCAGCTCAAGATCCACCTGCGCCACCTGGGATGGGCGGAAAAGATGGATCCCGAAAACCAGGCTATCGTCCTAAGCGATATTGCTGAAACCATCGATGACATGATCGCCAACAACCACGACGCGAAAGCCTTTGTGATTGACGACGTGAGGGAGGCGCTCGAGCAGCTGCCACCAAGCGAGGCATCGCAAGCCCTGGCAACAAAGATCGACAGCTGGGAAAGCGACGAAGTAAACAAAGCCCTGGACACCAGGCTGGTAAACGCTCAATTCCAATTCGGCGAGCTGGTAAACGAATACGAAGGCATCGACGAAGATGACGAGCCGCACCAAGAAAGCCTGGACGCCTACATTACAAACACGGACCTGTTTGAGCAGATGATACCAGGCGTCAGCGACGACGAGCTGGCTGTCCTGGGATTCAAAGCCTATGAGAGCGTCGGATACGATCAGATTAACCTGGCAGGGTTTGAGCTCGACGGCGACGTTATCCACGGCAACGGCGACGAGGAAAGGGTGCTCCGTGGAATCGCCGAAAGACAAGAGGCGATGGGGCTCAACCTCCAGGGCGAACAACTCGAGCCTGGGGAACGAACCTCTGACGGTGGAAGGTACGAGCCAGAGCGTGAGCCAAACATGGACACGTTCATGCGGAACCAGTACCCGAAAGGAGAATCATGGGGTCCAGCTGGCTTTATTATGTCCGACGGCGCGCTCCTGGACATGAGCGCAGGAGGAGGCGATCAACGTGGCGACGACCACCGGAGCATTATCCCAACAGACGAAGCAGCGGAGCGATGGGATTGGGAAATGGACGGGCAGGGCGATTCTGGCGAGGGATCCACCAGCCGATGGGGAAAGCTAGTCCAGACGTTGAACCGGGCTCACGCTATCAGGTTCGACCACAGCGGACTCTTGCACCTGGAGAAATACGCGACGCCAGCCCAGAAGCGGGCAATCTCGCAATACATCAACGAAGTCCAGCCGGATTACCTGAGCATCCGGTACGGCAACGGGAGAAACGAAGCGCTCCAGGAATGGGGTGTGGAGAACCCAACCCCTTCCCAGGTGATTAACCAAATCTCAATGGCAGAGCAAAACATGCTCGTCGAGGTAGGGGATTATTTGCAGACGCTTCCCCAGAATGAGTGGCCTACGCAGCACCAAGGGCTCATGGCCCAAGGCGCAGACCTGAGTGATATGGATCCTAATTCCTACCTGGCCGCAATCGATCCGAGCGTATTGTCAGAGCTCGAGGATTATGTTCTCGAGGAAGAAATCGACGACTACGAGGTGTATATTCGGCAAGGCGTAGAGTTTCCTCCTTTGCTTGCGTATGCACCGCGTAAGACGGCTGATTCCGTAGCGCTGGCGATTGCAGCCAGGAACCTGGGCATGTCGTCTGTTCCGGTAATTACTCCTCTGGGATACAAGCCAGAGATTGAAGCGCCCAACACCGACGAGTTTCGAGAGTTTTGGGGAGACAGCGTAGTCGTCAACGCGGACGGCTCGCCCCAGGCTCAGATGCACGGAACGACAGCTGACGATGACATTGTTTCATTCCGCACAATGAGAGGCAGCGACTTCGGATCTCACTTTGGCGACATCAGCCAGAGCGAGCATTTCCTGGAAAGTCGGCGAGCAAATTTACCTGATGGCTGGTACGACAATTCGCGAGTGTATCCAGTTTGGTTGTCGATTCAGAACCCGCTGATGACCGACGACCTGGGACGTTGGGATCCTGACGAAATCACAGCGTTCATGGAAGAGAAGCTAGAGGAAAAGGGAATACCCTGGCCGGCCTTCATCGACGACGACGGCGTACCCGACCGAACAGATTGGAACGACGAGGTAATGGACCTCGTGCCGGAGATCGCGAACGAACACGCCTGGTTCAATAACCACCTGGGAGCCTGGGAAAAATTCAAGCAGCGCAAAAATTGGGAAATGCTGCGAGATGCAATGGAAGAAGCAGGCTACGACGGAATTGCTTACCTCAACCAATACGAAGGCGATGGCGAAAACAACCTGAGTTTCATCGCGCTTCGGCCAGAGCAAATTAAGAGTGCCATCGGCAACAGCGGGAAATTCGATCGGACGGATCCACGGATGCGATACGGCATCGAGGATTACGATGCGCCAGAAGGAGGATTTGCGCTAGCTGCTGGCTCAACCCAGGAAATGCCAGACCCTGCCTCTGACGAAGCAGAGCAACGGATGCAAGAAAAGGGATCGCTCGAAAGTAGCGACATGCCGGCAGTTCAGGCGGAGCACATGGAGCCCTACGTTCACGTCAAACCGGAGCCAATTCCAAAAGTTGAGCAAAACCAAGATTCGCTGAAATGGTTGCGCGAGAAATTCCAGGAGCTGGCTCCCTCAGCAAACGATCCTCTCGGGCAGATGCTCGAATCTGACGACTGGACCCCGGAGGAGCGAAAAAACTGGAACAACAACATGGCCCGAATGGGCTACAACACTCTGAAGAACTACGCAGGAAAAGGAGCGACGCAGCTATTCAAAGAAGCAGAGAAACACAACCAGCTGGCATTTCCTGAGCAGCCAAAACAGCCAGACGAATGGGCAGACGACGATTACCTGTACCACGTCGCTCTAGCGGAAAACGCTGAGTCAATCGCCAGCGAAGGATTGAAGCCAAACCAGGGAAGCAACTTTGACGACAACATGCAATTCAACATCCGGGGCAATGTTTTCCTTACTGAAAAATCAGGAATCCGACGGTGGCAGCACTTGATCGACCAGGGCGCAGGATCGCGATCAGACAATAGCCTGGCGAATCAACAGCGAAGGGTCATGGCACTAGAGGCAGATGCAGATGAGTTTGAAAACGACTGGGGCGACGCCATTTGGGACGGTAGCGAGCCCTGGGTAACGCAGCGATGGGAAGAAATACAAGCAGACCTGTCAGAGGCTATCAGTGAACGCGATCGCAAGGAGAAAACGAGAGACAGCTACGAGGACGACACCACAGAAACCACCAGGGTGTTCCGTGTTCCAAAGCACCGGGTGAAGGACTACACAGGGATCGACGAGATCGGCAGCGCAGACGCAGCTGCGACAGCGTACAAGGTAAACAACTACGTCACGCAGCAAGTCAGATGGGCAAAGGAGCAGGTAGGCGTCGGCGAGCAGCTGATGAGCGAAGCGAAAGACAACCTGAAACGACTTTCGCAAACCAAGAAACAAATAGCAACCGACAAAAAGAAAGCTGAAACGGAGCTCGATGAAAGAACCAGCGAAATTGGATCACAGCTGTATAAGTTGCGTCAGCGCGTGTTTGAAGATGCCCCACCGCCCAGAGAGATTCAATACACAACCTGGACAGAGCGAGATGCCGAAGGGAATTGGAACGTCTATCTGGACCAGACAAATCCACAGACGGAAATTACCAGAACTGTTTTTGGCGCACCGATTGACGATCCTGGGGCCGCACCGAGCCCGGAAGATTTGCGATCCCGGTGGAACAGCCAGCTGATCGAAGCACCCGATACGGAATACCAGCCCGACGACGGCTCTCGAATCTACTGGGAAAATTCACCCAGGTACGGAACAGACAGTATGCCAGAAGGCAAGCAAGAATACTGGCTTTCAGAGGACGAGCGCGCCCAATGGGGCGACTACGCATTAAGTGATTGGCAGGATTGGCGAAATAACAGCGAGATCGTTCAATTCATGCAGGAATTGTCGGGGGTCGCGAATGGCTACCTGAACTACAACCCGGTCTTTCGCAATGACAAGTTGAGGTTCAGCAAAGAAGCAGATCAGCAGTGGCAAAAGTTCATGGAGCTCAAAGATTCCGCGCCTCCAGGGCTAGATCCCTGGGTGCGACCAGTGACGCAGTTGTTGGAGCAATCGCGGAATCAGGAATCGGAGCTGCACGCATTGAACCAGGCTGACGATGACTGGCAGATGGACTACGGCGAAGCATACGACGAGCACTTAACGACGCTCGCCAGGGGCCAGGTCCGCGATCTGCAGCTGAAGGTCGCAAGCAATCCAAACTATTGGAGATGGGCCAGAGACAATTACGCGGTGGACGACGAGGGTTTGCCGCTAATTATATTCCACGGCACGAAAGATGGTGGCTGGTCCGAGTTCGGCAGGTTTGACGTTGGTGAACACATCTACGGATCGACCAGCGTGCTGACAGGAGCGACGTACACTGGAGGCTTTACTGATGACATCACACCGACGTTTGCTGTGGACATTAGCGACATTGAGCGAACCCTGCGAACGTCGAAAAAATACAGGTTCAAAGAGGTGAGCGACGGGTTTGTGCTAGAGGAAATACTAGGTAACAAGCCGGTCCTGGAAGCCGAATCGCCCCAGGAAATGATTGTCAAATGGAACGCCTGGATAGCTGAGGGATCCAGGTCGCTAAGGACCAGCGGAGTGTATCCCTTGGTTTACCGCTTGCAGTCGCCAATGATAGTCGAGGGGAATGGAGAAAACTGGAACAGCATGAACATCGTTAATTACGACAAGTCGTTTGAGGAGAACATGCAGTATCCGCCGACCCAGGCTTGGCTGAGAAATCGATCAGATGATTTGTCGCGGGCCAACGCTACCAGCGACAAGGGAATGTTCTACGACGCATTGATTAGCTACCTGTATGACGACGTAGAGGAGTATCTAGAGTATGAACCAAAACGCAGGTTAATACCGAGACGCGATGCCCTTACGGAACTAGCAGTCGCGTCCGGTGGTCATCCACGAGTAGCTCGCGTATTACAAAAAAACGCTGGGAAAGCGGTAAGTGTTTTGAAAGAGGCAAAGGGAATGGAATTGCAGTTCCCGCAAGCGTTAATAATGAAGGTAGCAAAGGTGCTATCACAGCCACCTGAGCGCACAGTGGATCCAAACCTGATACTGCAAGACGGACCCATTGACCCTAATTTGATGAGCAAGGTAACCGATGAAACCAGGACGCAACTTGCCTGGAATACTTTTCTCGGCGTAGACCGTTTGGCAACAGCATTGCTGATAGAAGCCTTTGATCTGCCTCACGGAGCGACCACAAGGGAATTGGCAGAACTGGCAGAGAAAACAGGTCACGATGGCATCGTATTCAAGGACATCACGGATCACGGAGGGCATGGCGGACCACACATAGAATACGACGAAATTGAGCCAGCAGACGTGTACGTCGCTTTCAAGAAAACGCAGGTAAAGTCAGCGCACAATGGCGGCAACTTTTCAGAAATTGGCAGCAACGCGGGCAAAATGCTTTACTCGGCAAACTAATAACCTGGGGAAGGATCAGAGAAATGAAACCACCAACTTTTGCGCAGCGTGTTGCTGTTTACCTCGACCAGTACAAGGCAGCAAACCAGGGCGGCAAATTTATAAGCGTCGATCCCGATGGCGACGGCAAGAAGCAAGCCATATTTGTTACCGACTCCGGCAAAGTAAATCCGCAAAGCGATTCACCTGGCTACTGGAAAGACTTTAAGCAGAGCAAAGCAGGAAGCAAAGCAACAGGAAAGAAGCAGCACAAGGATTCCCCTGGGCAGCTCGGGACTCACGAGGATCCTTTTACCGGCAAATACACCAGGAAGCCAGAAACGCAGCAGAGGCTCGACGACAAGCCACCAGCTGAACCACCAGAAACACCGGACTGGGTGGATGACGACAAGCCCGTCCAGGACACAAAAAAGAAACGGCTTCCACCAGGATTCAAAAAGGCAGCTGTGGGCGTCCACCTCCCGGACGACGCTACCACCGAGGAAATAGCAGCACTTCACGAAATGGCGATGGAGATCGTTGCCGAGCGATCGCAGGAAATACAGGCAGGCCAGGACGCGCTGCGTTCAGTGTTTGGCGATGGAACGTCGCTTACAGGTGCGCAATCGCAAGCCCGAGCAGCAAGTGACGTTGACCAGATCAAAGGGTTCGACGAAGCCGTGGCGGAAATCGAGAGCTCAGGTGGCTGGAAAAACGATCAGTCGTTGCTGCACGACATTGTTGCGTATATGCCTGGCGGGAAAATCAAGTGGGCAGCCGGATCCGACGGCAACGTGGCAGCGGAGCAAATTGTATTCGAGGCTCTTCGTATGCCTTTGCCGAAACCGCCAAAAGCCACTAACTCAGAAGTGTTGTCGCAGGCTGCTCAGAGACTTACCGGCACAGACAAACTAGATGATCGGGACGTGGAAGAAAGGGACAGGGATGCGCAGTACAACGAGCTCATGCGACAGGCAAACGTCGCGGCCCAAGATGATGATTGGGATCTGTACGACAGCATCAAAGAGCAGATCGCAGACGAATTTCCAGAAACCGTTAGCGAGACAGCCGACACTTTTTCTGCCAAGACATTCCGCGATGCGGTCGCTCGGTACGCCGGGCAGCTCGGGCTATTCGAGGATCCGTTTACAGGGAAGTATTCAAAGAAGCCTGGCAGCCAGGGCCGGCTGTTTGACAGCAGCGGTGGATCCTGGAAAGACCAGCCTCGCAAAAAAAAGGGCGACAAGGGTGGTGGTCAGTGGACCAAGGGCAACAGCCCGACATCGAAAAAAATGAGCGAAGCCAGGGAGAAATTGCGAGAGAAAAGAGCAGAGGGCCACGAATACGAGCGATCCAAACAGCAGCGGCGAAAAATCAGCGTAACGATCGACAAATATGGTGGCGAAGAAAGACTCAAAAAAGCGAAGCCCTACGAATTAACGCAGCAAGAGTTCCTGATGCAGTCAGCCCTGGGAATTGAAAAGCAGCGGAAATCGCTACTGAACAAAAAAAAACCATCGGAGGCGGAGAAATACCTGCAGAAGTGGAGCAAAGAGCACAGCAACAACGAGCTGCGAGATTGGCATGAATTTGCGATGGAATTTAAGGAACTGGACGGCGCGAGAGAGCTGGTGAAAAAGTTTGGCCGAATCGAAATGGGCCTCGACCAGAACCGGCAGGGATTCGGGTACTACGAATTGCAAGAAACCTTCGGATGGTTAGCACATCCTGAAATGCACACGTTGGACCGGGACAGCGCAACCTGGTCAGTCGCTGACTTTATTACTGGCGACTCTTACGCTAAATACAGCTCGAGCGAGCTGCTCAATTCGTTGTTGAGCAAACACAGGGATAAAGTCAGAGCAGCGGTACAAGCGAAGAAAAACGTACCGAAAGCTGCCTACGAAATCTACCAGGACGCCGTTTGGCGACCAGACAACCAGGGCAACGTCAGTCGCAAGGCATCGAAGAGCTGCCAGGAAGTGGACAAGATCAAACAAACCGACTCTTTCCGGCTCGATGCAACAGTTGGAAGAAAATTAAAAACAGCTTCCAAAGAGTTGATCGACAAGCCCCGCAAAGAGCTCCTGGCAAGATACGACAAGATTCAGGGGGATATTAGCAAAGTCCAGAAACAGATCGACGATGAGGTTTACAACAAATCACCGAAGCGAAACCCTGACGGATCCATTGACCAGGAAGCCGACAAAGCTCGAGCAGCCCGGTACAGTGAGCTACGCGCCGAAGTGGACGAGCTGCGAGACAAGCAGGACGACGCTTTGAAGGACTGGATCAAAAAGCTGCCAAGCAATCGACTCAGGAAGGAAGGCAGCAAGCCAGCGATCGCAATCACAGGAACGACCCCGTTCAAGCAAACCCAGGTCGATTCAGTCGCTAAAGCCTGTCAGTACCTGGAAGAAATTTCTGGCGGAGCACTGCCGGCCATGACGGTGCAGCTACGGAAAACAAACGAAAGCCGATCGTTCCACCGATCCGGCGATATTCACATGAATAGCGGGCAGATGTACCAGGCAGTGCTCTGCCACGAACTGGGACACGCGATCGATTACCACACAGACCAGGGAAGAAAGACGAAAGCGTTTGAAGCCCAGGCTATTCAAAAGCACAAAACCAAATGGACTGGCGGAGGCTGTGAAGCAAACGAAGTAGGCAGCAAAAACGGATTCATGGATGCCTACACGGGGAAATACTACGATCGGCCTAAATCGAGCGAAGTGCTCACGATGGGGATCCAGAGGCTTGTCGAAACACCCATGAAGTTTGCAAGAGCAGCACCGGATCACTTCAACTTTACGATTGCATCACTCAGAGGATTGCTATGAGCAACGCGGACGACGAAGAACAAACCTGGATCATGGCAGCCCTGAATTGCCGAGAGTACACGCTGCTTCTTTACAGCGACGGGTACTGGCGAGGCGCTGAAAAATTCCACGCCCAGGAAGAGATTGCTAACAGCTTCGCGTGCTGGCAGCACTGGACACCAGACAAGGGCGACGCTGCTATTTGGGCCTGCGAAGAGGTGGTGAAAATCCTCCCCGGCAAGATCACTGCGTTTTTTACCCCCGCTGATATGGGCAACCCGCTGGAACGCTCGGAAACAATCACCCCGTAATAGCTTGCACACCCCAGCTAAAAAGGTATAGGATTAAATAATCATGGATGCAGCACAGCAGCCAGTGGTGGCGATTCAACCTGGACAACAGGAATCCGAAGAGGATTTTATTGTCCGAGCTCATCATGCGCTTTCTCAGCAAATCCCGGACCCTATCGAGCGCAACAGCGCCGTGTGGAACAGCTGGGACCAGGCAAAAGGCAATCGCCTACTTGACCAGGCAAATCGGTACTTCGACAGCGCGAAGTATGCGGCGACGACGCCGCGACCTTTCTTCATGGAGCACGAAAAGGTCAACTACGACGCGAACGGCGACGAAGAAATCACGAACTACAACCTGGCAGAGCTGACCAGGATCATCCGGGAGAACAATCACCGGATCCAGGACACCGACGCATACACCGCGCTGGTGGACAAGCACACGCTTCCGCCTCCTTATCGCGATCCTGATCCACCTCGAAACCTTGGCTTCGTCGGTCCGTATCGCCTGGGAATGATGGGCCGAACCAATCCGCGATGGGGCATCTTCGCCAACGAGTGGCAGCGACGAGACAAAACTGAGCAGCTCCAGGATCGACCAAATAGATCGGTGGAGGTGCTCCAGCTCAAGGCTAACGGGCGTCGCTATATCGACCCTATTGCAGCGCTGTCCGAGGCTCCGAGGCTGCCACTGCCTACGACTGCACAATACGCGGCAGCAGGCGAAAGCAGCGAAGCCGTCACGGTCGAGCGATACGACGCGACCCCGGCGCTAAACGCTGTTTTTCCTGGTGGAATGAACACTTTTAGCAAGAAACCTAAAGCCAAACGCGAACGAAACCAAGGCAGTGATATGTACGGACAAACGGCAGCTGACCCACAGATGATTAAAGAAGTCCTGAACGCACTGATGAGCACCGAGGAATGGAAAACCATTTCAGACGCGGCTCAGACGATTGGGGAAAACCAGCCAATCAACACCGGTCAGGACGATCTTGGTGATCCAGGGATGATGGATCCAATGGCTGGCGGGATGCCCGAGCCACCGATGGAAGATCCTGGGATGATGGATCCAGGCATGGATCCAGGCATGGACCCAGGAATGGAAGGGCAACCACCTCTTGCTGGAATGGATATGGGACCACCAATGGAGGGCGAGGTCATGGAGGAGGAGATGGTCGAGCCGGAAGTCGATCGCAACGTCGCGCCATTGGTAGCAGCTGCAGGCCGCACAGCTCTCACGCAAGGCGCAAAAGCCCTGGGAACAGCCGTTGGGACCGGAGCAGGGAACAAACTTATGAACCGGGGTGGCGGACAGCAGCAGCCAAAGAAGCAGGGGATACTTGCCAAAATCCTTGCAGGTCCAACTGCAGGAAACCAGGCTGCCACACCACGACAACAGTTTGGCGCTGTGCCAGGCTACCATCGATACGATTCCACGAGCGAGGGAAACATGAATCGCGACCAATACCAGGCAATCCAAGCCGAAAACCACCAGATCCGGCAAGAACTGAACCAGGTGCGAAAGCACAATGACAGCCTCCTGACCGAGCAAGCTGAAATGTACGCGGCAACGCAGCACGAAGTTGTGCAGCTGCGTCAGAACGCGATAGATGCCGAACGTAAAGAGCGACTGACTAACCTGGCTCACCGTTACGGAGCTGTTGATCTCAAAAAAGAGATGGATCACTGCTTGTATTCCAGCAACGAAAACGCACCTGACAACGAAGCGTTTGATGAGCGAATCACGCTCATTGAGCAGTATGCGGCAGCAACCGCGCCACAGTCCCCGATGATTCCATTGGGATACGACGGCATGGGTGGTGGCGACGTTAAGAACGACCGTTTCGCGGCTCAAGTCGCGGACAAAGCCCTCGAGTTGGTCAATGGCGGAATCAAATCCGGCAAACGATTGAGCTACGCCGAGGCGGTCGAAGAAGCAAAAACACAGCTCACTGCTGAGTAATTTTCCCAGTCAATCCAGGGGTAAAGAAACCAATTTTTGAGGTGATAACATGGCTGGCGACGGTCAACAATTTCAGGCATCAGCAAACATTAACGTCAGTGTGTTTGTGAAAATTTCCGGCGACAACACAGTGGAAACGGCAGCGGCTGACGACGGTGCGATCGGAATCATGCACGAAAGTGCCTGGGATACGCCGATCCCCAACGCAAACGACACGATTGCAGTTCCTGCGGGACAGAGCAAGCGAGTCTACCAGGCAACCGAATCATGCGAAGTGATCGTTGGTGCGGGCGGCCTGGCTGCTGACGACGCGGTGAAGCCTGACGCGAACGGTCACGGCGTCGCGTGCGTCCAGGGTGAAGTTTTCAGTGCAATTTGCACTCAAGGCGCACCGGCTGGCGGACGAGCGAAAGTCTTGGTCAGTGCTGGCACAATGGCATAAGGCTCAAGATAAATTTGTGCGGTCCGGGGCGGGACTGTTTTGTGAAGAGAACAACCCCCCCTATTTTTAAGGACTGTACGATATGGCTATCGCATATCCAGGTGGAAACAACACCTTTGTCAAAGACCTGGACGCATCAGGTCGACTCATTACCGAGTTTTCGCGGAATCCCGACGAGTTCGCCCTGAATAGCTACATCCAGCTGTCAAATGTGAACAAATCTGCCGGATACTATCTCAAGATCACGCCGGAAGAAGCGGCGCGTGTTTTGAACGCAAACCTGGCTGAGTTTGTTTGGCCCGACGGAGCGCCTCGCCCGAGCCGTAACAACGGAACGGAAACCTTTACTTTCGCCGGGTACGAAACTCAGCGATACGATTACGACTTTACGATTGGTCGAAAAGCCAGCGAGCAAGCTGACTGGAACATCATCGAGTCGCATAGTCGCATCAAGGCGCAGCAGGCAATGACTGCTCGCACCCTGAGCGTTCACGGATTGCTCCAGGACAACGGTTCCTGGGCAGCCGGCCACTCGATTGACGTGACAACCATTCCCGGCAACACCGGAAACTGGGACCAGTCAACAAGTGCTCGCCAGGACATCAAACGCTCGCTCGCCTATGCGGTCGAAAAAGTGATGTTGGCTACGCTGTCCGTTGTTCGTCGCAAAGACTTGCAGCTGGTGCTGTCACCGGATGCAGCTCACTCCATGAGCGAGAGCCAGGAGATCGTCGAGCACATCAAGAGCTCGCCAGATGCTTACAGCCAGGTGGTTGGCGAAGCCGGCAAGTGGGGAGAGTATCAGCTTCCCGATCGTTTGTACGGCATCGACATCGTAGTCGAGGACGCTGTTCGCGTCTCAAGCCAACGCGGTGCAACGCTCGCAAGCTCGTTCATCTGCGACAACGATGAGGCATATTTGCTGGCTCGCCCTGGCAGCCTGGTTGCCGAGTCTGGCGGACCTTCGTTTAGCACCATTCACCTGTTCCTCGCTGAGGACATGACTGTCTGGACCAACGACAACGAGGATGACCGCCGAACCGAGGGTCACGTTGTTGACGATTTCGACGTTGTTGGCACAGCGCCAGCCAGCGGGTTCCGTTTCGAGAACATCCTGAGCTAGAGCAAAGCTATGGCTTACGCAACCGGCGACGACTTAGCGCTGCGGTACGACATCGACTGGGTAGGTGATCTTGCGACTGATAATCGCGAGTCACTTTCCCGTGGCGCTGTGGCTTCGCATCCAGCTGTCCAGGTTGCGCTCGATGGTGCAAGCGGGCAAGTCCAGGCTGCACTGATCCAGGGGGGCCAGTATTCCGTCGATGACCTGGCGACCCTAACTGGCGTGAACAAAGCGTACCTCGCAGACCTGGTGTGCGGGCTCGCCATCATCCGGCTGTGGGAGCGACGCTCGGAAGCCGTGCCGGACAACGCTGAAACGATCCAGGCGAAATGGTGGGGGCTAATTGAGAAGCTCGAGAAAGGCGGCAACATCTTTGATCTGCCGGCCCAGGTCGATGCAACCATCGTTGACCACACTGGACCGACAGCCGTACAGCTCCAGAACCGAAACGATATGACGGTGAGAAACAAACTTTTCCCGCCTCCAATAACACGACTACCGAGAGCACAGGGTGGTGGAATATGAGCACGCGACTACCTCTAAACACCGACCCGCCTGCAGTTGCTGCGATCCCTGATCCCAACGCTAATGCGGACGCTGATAATCGCAACGCAGTCAATATCCAGGTTGCTGGAGGATCCAATCTGTATATCGCGGACGGGTCACCAGCGACGCCAGCTGGCGATACGCTCTATTGGTTTGGCGAGCAGATGGACGATACGGCCATTGTCACGCGCGAGTTCTTTAACGACGTACCAGGCGACTCGAATGGCGGACCGCAAGGGCCGCCGATTGAAAGGCAAGCGCTTGGACGAATCGTGCAAATTAGCATTAACCTATCGACCTGGAATCAGACGGTTCGATACTGGGTGGAGCGACAAAATATGTACTCCGTCAACGGTGCGGTACAGGATTGGGAAGTCGGTACGCCGCTACTCCAATACCATCGTTTCAGGTTGCTCATCGTGCCGGCCAGGAACAACAAAATGACGCTGGCAGCACCAACCAACAAAAGCGACGATTGGTTCACTTTCAACTTTCCAACCGTGCTGATGAGCAGCCCTATCGAGTGCGGGCAGGGGTCCAAATTCAGTTCACTGTCATTCACCCTGGAAGCTCATCGCGGCCCGCAGATCGACTCCAGCACCCGTGGGGTGCTCTGGAATCGCGACGTCACAGGGCTCGACGTAGCTGAATCAGCCAGGACTGCGGCGATGGCTGCTCAGTTCAACGGGATCCAGGAAGCTCGCGAGCCGCTGGGACCAGTTCCAGCCACGGAAGAATAACAAACCTACCGACGCAATGGATTGCGTCTGTTACGCCGGCAGGCTTGTTACGCTTGTTGCCTCAGGATGAATCGCTCTATCGCCTCCTTGGAGGTGATAATGTTGCCGCCAATTCGCTCGTGCTCGAGAAAATTACCCTTTACGCCCTTGGTACACCATCGGTAGAGAGTCGATTTATCCGGTTTTTTGCGAGTAATCTTTTCGATCGCCTCCGCTGCTTCTTTTAAGCTCAAACACTGCTCTGCCAGGATTGTTTTCGGCGTTTCGGTGGTGCGCCCCTGGGAGATCGTCGTCGGAAAAGCAGCATCAATGATGATTATGCCTTTTTCGTAATCGAGGCTCCTGACTGTGTTGTACTGAATAAACTCAACCGCATCAAATTTATTCATGTCGCTGTCTCGCATCAGCTGCAAAATCATGGCCGGCATCGAGTAGTACACATCATAATCTTCGCCGTTGAAATTGATGCCGCAAACGCAATCATCAAAGCCAGCGAGTGTCTTGGCTTCATCACCCATCGCGACCAGGTAATCGTGCAGGTGGCTCGCTGAAGTCTTTGGTGCAGGAGCGCTGATTGTGCTGGCGTCGTCAATAATATCGTCAGCTGACGCATGTTCAGAATCGTACATAGGGATCCTCATGGGAAGGTGCAACCATTGCCAGGCAAAAACAAAAGACGACATCACGATATGCCATCGATGCAGATGCCAAGTCTGCAACCGCCTGGTCATCCTCTGTGATTGCAGTCTCGCCAACAAAAATACCCACTTCTGCCGAAAACCGCAAGCAAACGCACCGACAGCCGCGGCCTCATTGTCACCATTGTCACCAAAAAAAACCGCGGATGAAACCGCGGATTCTGCCCGTCCGTTGTTTTGAAATGGCCACCGGAATTTGGCGTTAAGCCAGGTGGTCCGATGAGTGGTCCGGTTTGGTCCGGTTTGGTCCGGTTTGGGTCCGGTTTGGGTCCGGTTTTGGGGGTTTTGTCGGTTCCGCCGTCTACACTTCCGCCCAAAACACTGAAAGTTGACCGTAGACGTAGACCGTAGACCGTAGACACAGAAAAAGGGAACAAGTTGCTTTTTGCGAATTGTTCCTATTTAAATTTTGGGGGGGCCGTAGCCAGGCAGGGTCGCAAGGTACGAAACATCGGGATCACTGTGGTCCGATTCGGAGATAATGTGGAACAGAGCATTACCGAGCATTACCGATCGGAGATTCGGAGATTCGGAGATTCGGAGATTTTGTGTCCGAGAAATAAGTAGGCAATAAGTAGGGGTATAAGTATTACATTTACCCCCAAGTGGGTGAGTTTTAGGGGTTTTGGGGGTTTGCTTGTCAGTGCATCGGACGACACCCCTGGGGTGCAGCGGACGACACCCCTATTTGGTCAGCCAAATGCCAGCCAAATGACGCCTGGGTGAATTGTTTTTAGAAAAACCTGGGAAAGCCGTTGAATAGCTGTTGCAGAGTGGGAGATCCGCCGATAGGTTTAGTGTTCTGCAGCGTTTGCACCAAACGCAACGATCACAACTTGAACAGGATTGCACTCATGTCAAAACCATCATTTTTTCTCGTCGCACACCACAGCCTTGATTCCGCGAAGCTGGACGCCATCGCTTTCAAGTTGGCGACAATCTGCGGCTCGCCACCATTCAAAATTGAGTCGGAGTGCGGCTTGACCGGTGTGCCGGTTTACACGTTTACCTCTACGCGAAAAAAGCTGTCCCTCAAAAACTTCCTAGCCTGCAGAGCATTGATCGACGGGATCCAGTACGGACTCAACCACCTGTAAGCCACCTTTCACTGAACCTTTAGTTAGGATTGCACCCATGACTACAAAAATTTACGTCGCAGCAAGCTATGGCGACCTGATGCGGCACTTCGGCGACGGAAAGCTGGCCGATCGCTGCTACCGCGAAACTATCGACGCGACGATCGACGAAGAAGGTGATGCCCACATCAATACACGGGGCAAGAAATGCTGGCTCCATTCGTCGCTTTTTGTCGTTGTAGACCAGCGATCGCATGGCGAGTTCGACCTGGTGCTCGTAGCTTGCTGCGGCGAAAAGCTCGAGGGCTCACACAGAGCCGAGGATCTGTACCAAAGCCAGCTATTCAAGGCATCGGCAGCCTGGGCGAAAGCCAACGGCAAGGAGTGGGCGATCCTGTCCGCAAAACACGGACTGGTTTGGCCGGATGAGGTAATCGAGAGCTACGACGTTGATTTAAGCACCCCTAAAAGTCGAAGCCCGCACATCAAGCCGATCTACTACAAAAGCGTAATCAAAAAGATCCGCGACTACAGAAACCGCGTGAGCTGCCCAAAGATTGCTGTCCTGGCCGGCAAGCACTACCTCGAGCCGTTCCAGTATGAGCCGAACACATCATTTCCCCTGGCTGGCAAAGGTATCGGCCAGCGACTCCAGTTCCTGAAAAAAGCCGTCGTCGCCGTTACTGCCTGCGTCGGTCAACTCGAGCTGTTTTAATCACCACCAAATAAAGATTGCGACGATGAAACTTACGAAAGAAGAAGCTCGGAAACTGAATCAAATGGTCGCTGAGGCGCTGAGGACAGGCGCGAATTTGATGGGAGTCGCGACCGTATCGGATCTGCAGAAAGCTGCGCAGGAAAACAACCTGGCACACTGGAACATGCTTTTCGACTTGTCTGATCGGTTGCGTTCAGCAGAAATCAATAGCCCCATCGACGACGAATAATTCACCACCACAACCAAGGATTGCAACCATGAAAACCACAACCAAAAACATCACGAAGCGACAAATCCAGCGACGCATCGACCGCGCCAACAAGCTGTGGGACAAGTACCACGAGCTCGACGTAATGTCGCAATACTGCAGGGCTCCTCTGCACCAAGTAAGGGCCGCAAAAGCCAAATACACAACTTACGTCGGCGAAGCCAAGCAATGGCTGCACGAGGCTGGTCTGTGCAGCGAGGAAGGCATTGCGAGCGACGAAGCGGATCACGATCGATTCTGGGGAATTGACGGGCTGCCAATCTTTGGCGACGGCACTTGGTGCTGACCAGACGTGTCATCTTCGGATGGCAGGATGGTCAGGAGGTGACGCGCAGCTGACGAGCTGACGCGACGATCACGACCTGACCATTCAAGGGGCGCGAGCGTGCGATCTGCACGGCTCATCCGGTATTCGACTCCCGGCGTCCCTTTGCCTGGCTCAATCTGACCAGGCTCACTTACCACTTTAAGGGAAACACGATGAACGAAAAAAACACAAAGCATCTCACTAGCCTGCAACGCGCACAGCTGCAGGTATTTCTTACGGAGCTGCACGAAGAAAAGAAGCTGCCATTAACCAAAACTGACATCTGGACAGTGGTTGCAGCAAAGGGATTCGATTGCTCCTGGGGTGCGATCGGATCCATCCTCGAAGCGCTCGGTATCGACTATACAAGACGAGCGAAGAAAAGCGACGAGAAGCCGAAAAGCTACGGCAAATCGAACCGTGCTGTTGCCTGGGCAGTCGAGCGATTGGCGAGCAACCAGGCAGTTGCAAATCTGGTTCTTGTAAATCACCTGGCTCGAGTCACTGAGGACGAGGCAGCAAAGGGTGAGATCCAGGAAATGTTCCGATCGCTCCAACTAGCAAATGAGGCGATGATCGAAGTTCTCAAAGATGTACAAAGCGGTCGAAAAATCGAGAGCGTTGACTACCACGATTTTCAGCTAGAAGGAGGTGAAGCATGAACCGCAATCAATGGCTTAAAGAGCGACAACAGGGCATTGGCGGATCCGAGATCGCGGCAGTGCTAGGGCTATCAAAGTGGCGAACACCGTGCGACGTTTGGCTAGAGAAAACATCGCCGATCGATGACGGACCACCGAACCTGGCAATGGAGTTGGGCAGCTTCCTGGAATCGTTTGTCGTGGAGAAGTACCGAGAGGAAACCGGCTACCACGTTGCAACCAACCTGGAAGCTATCAGCGTCCCAGGCAAGCCCTGGGCGAGGTGCAACCTGGACGGTTTGATTACGTTGCCGTCGGGCGATCAAGGCGTACTTGAGTGCAAGACAGCCGGCGACTCGCGAGCCTGGGGAGAGCCAGGATCCTCTGACATTCCGGTTGATTACTTTTGCCAGTGCCAGTGGAATATGCGAATCGCCGACGTTCCTTTTGCTGATGTGCCTGTGCTGTTTTTCGATCGCGGGCGGAGGATCGAGATTTACCACCTGGAGGCTGACGTCGAGTTCCAGGCTTATATGGAGGAAGCGGCTGGCGAGTTTTGGAAGATGGTCGAAAGCCGGAAGATGCCGGATCCGATCAACGGCGACGAAGCCGCACAGTTTTGGCCTATTCACAAGCCCGAAAAAATGGCCGACGCCAACGAGGAAATTGTCCTGGCGATCGAGCAGTTGAAGGCTTTGAAAAAAGAAGAGAAGAAAAATCGGACGGCGATCAAGATGCTGGAAAGCCAGGTAAAGATCGCTATCGAAGATGGAGAAGGAATCGCAGACGGTGACCGGGTACTTGCTACCTGGAAAACAGCCCACAGTATGCGACTCGATACAGCAGCGTTAAAAGCGGCTCACCCAGAGCTGTGCCGAGAGTTCACTACCACATCCACTAGCAGAAGGCTTTTAATCAAATGACCAATCAGCAACTAATCCAACAGGAAGAGCAGCAGTCACAATCCCTTTCGATTGCCGAGCAAGCCAGGACGCAAGGAGCGATCCAGGCGTCGCTCACGGTTGCAGCTGCACGACCGCGAAATGAGCAGCGAGCGATCTCGCAGATACAGACGAGTTGCCAGCGGGTGCGACTCGCGGAGTCAGCGGTCTACACCTACGCCAAGGGCGGCCAGGACATTACGGGTCCGAGCATTTCCTTGGTTGTCCAGGTAGCGCTCGCCTGGGGCAACCTAGACTGGGGTTATCGAGAGCTGTCCAGGGGACACGGCGAATCGACCGTGGAAGCCTACGCCTGGGACCAGCAAACCAACGCCAGGTACAGCCGGCAGTTCATTGTGCCGCATAGGATTCGAGTTCGCGGCGGCCAACGGCAGCTGCGAGAGGACGAGCTGGCAGACTGGATCGCGAACCAGGCACAGCGTCGAGTGCGGACTTGCCTGGAAAACGTCATTCCACGCGACGTGATCGAGGAGGCTGTGGACGAATGTGCGAGAACGCTAAAAGCAAACATCGACCTGGACCCTGAAAAGATTATGCAGATGGTCGAACGGTTTGGCGAGCTCGGAGTCACCCAGGACCAGATCGTCGCGAAGCTGCAGCGATCGGTGGATGCCATCCAGCCAGCGCAGTACCTAGCAATGCGTCGAACCTATGTTGCGATCAAGGACGGGCTACAGACGGTGGAGCAGGCTTTCCCGACGGTTGAAGCTAACAGCGAGCCGAAGCCGAGCCAGGGCGAAAAGCTAATCGCCAAGGCCAAAGCCAAGCCCAAAAAGAAACCGGCAAAAGTGAAGTCCAAAGCCGAGCTCAAAGCCGAGGCAGTTGCTGACGATGCTGACGTGCTGACACCGGATGAACAGATCATCGAGAAGTATGGCGAGCGCATCCGAGAGGCCAAAGGACAGGAAGAGCTCTCAATGATCGCGGACCAGATCGCCTACGACGCGAGCATGGGGGCGATCCAGGTCATGCACGGCAACACGCTCCTGACTCGCGTCCAGCAAAAGATCGACAACATACTGGAGCAGCAATGATGAGCAAGATGCCAAAGCACGACGCGATCCTTTGCCACGCAGATATGTTGCGATGCCCTGGCGTACCCCTGCGTGAGCTCGCGGCAAAGTATGGCATCAGCGACACGACCGTTCGTCGCATTGCCAGCGGCTCGCACCCACACATCGCTGAGAAAGGTCCAGCGAGGGCGATGGAGCGTCGCCAGCCGATTAAGCTGACGGATTGCGCAATGATCCTTGGATGGTTCTGGATGGGCCGAAAGATCAGCGACATCCACAAGGACTCAGGTATTGGGCTAACCACGATCCACCGGATCCTGGATGGCGATCATCGCTACAATGATCGACCGATTCGTTAGCAGCGCAAAAAAAAAGGCCGCGCTCGGGCGGGTTTCGAGCGCGGCCCATCACTAAACCACAAGCCTGGAAGCATACCACAAATGACCACAAACTCAAAACATCATTGGTTCCCGCTTTACCACGACGCCTGGGTAATTGGAACGCTCGACTTAACATTCCAGCAACAGGGACTGTACCTGCGTTTGCTGCTGATGCAATTTAACGATGGATACGTTGACATAAACAAATTTGAAAAGATTTATCCAGCAATGAATGAGCAAGAGCAGGATGATTTTCAGCTGGTAATGGAATACTTTTTTGAGGAATACATGACAGGAGGCGACCTGTTTAAGAATCTGCGGCTCGAAAAGGTAATGGCCGAGCAGGAGAAAAAGACCGTAAAACGCGGCCAACAAACCAAAAAAGCCAGGGCAGCCAGGAAGAAAAAGCTGCGAACAGGAACAGACACTGTTACAGGGACTGTTACAGAACCTGTTAAAGAGCCTGCTGCAAACAATGTTACAGAGCCTGTAACAGAAACTGTAACAGAGAGAGAGTTAGAGTTAGAGTTAGAGTTAGAGTTAGAGTTAGATTTAGAACAAGAGAAAGAGTTATCTGCGCCCACTGTAGCCAGTGGGTTTGCGATCGAAATTGCCGTTCAGAAATGGAACGAAGCAGCTGCGACGCACAAGAATCTTGCGAAGGTCCGAGCTATCACGGACAAGCGGCGCCGAGCCTGGCGGACCGCGAGCAGGAAGCCAGGGTTCCTGGCAAACTGGGAAGCTGGACTAGAAAAGCTACCGGTCCACAATCACGGATCGTTTTCTTGGCAGCCAACTTTCGACTGGACCTTGAACGAAGCAAACATCACTAAACTATGCGAGGGAAACTATGACGCACCACAAGTCAACGACCGGGAAGCTCGGGTCACCAAGTTCATCAATGGATGAAAAACAACATCGCCTCGAGTTCGCGAGCATCATCGAGAGCCTCGGAGTGGTTTACGATCGACAAATAACCGACGAAATGCTGGCAGTCTATTTCGAGTGTTTGCGGGATATTCCGATTTGGAGGCTGAAAGCCATAGCAGCCTCTCACGTCGCCTGTAATCGATTCTGGCCTACACCCAGTGAATTGAGAGGGGTGAGCCCGTCGGCGGACGCAGTGAGGGCCTGGGACGCCTCAAACGCGGCGTTACACATCCACGGGATGTACAGGCACGTTGATTTTGAGGATCCGGTCGTGAACGCGACGATTCGACACCTGGGTGGCTGGCCGGAATTTTGCGCCAGGGATCCGAAAGATGAGACTTGGACCCGGAAGGAATTTATCCAGGTTTACCGGTCGCTGGCTTCGTCTGGTTTGACCGCAGAGCAGGCAGCGCCTTTGCCAGGGCTCAGTGAAGCGAACCAGGTAGAGCGAGAAGGTGGACGGATCACTTCATCGAAGGTGGTGGTGCGAAAAATTGCAGCTCCGAAACTCATCAACTCAGAAGGAGGCGAAGATGTTTGGCAGAATGAAAAAGCACGAATTGCAACGGATTGATTCAGGCTACGTCATGCCTCTGACCGAAGCGATCAGTAAGGCCCAGGAGCTCGGCAAGCAGCTGAGGCTCGGGCAGCTTTCAAAAAACGAACATGACATGCTCCTGGCAGATTTGCGAACCAGGGCAAAACAACAAAAGGGCGAGAAATGAACGCGATCGATCAAATCTTTCTGATGACGATCTGGGCTTTGTGGCTAATCCTGGCTGTGTATGCGGCCAGGTGTGTTTACACCGATCTTACAAAACCAAGGGGAAAATGATGCACTGGATGGATGTACTACACGAGCCTGGGCTGACGGAAACCTACGTTGCTTCGGTGAATGGCAATAAGGTTTTTGCCATGCGGCTGTTGATCGCTGAGTTTGCTGCGCCAAGCTGGAATCGGCTCCTGGGTATGCACCACATGGAGCGAATGAAGCTGCGATCACTGATTCACAATATCGTGTGCGAGTCGATTTCCGGGCGAACCCCCAGCCCTTTAGCGATGCAGGAATACGAAGCGCTCAACAGGCCGAGCAAAAAAAAGAAGCTCGCGGTTAAAGAGCTGCGAAAAACGCAAGTTCCAGAGCGAAGGCGACTGAACCAGATGCTGAAATGCGGCTACGAACGCGAAAAGATCACCGATCGACCAGCCGAGCTAAATGGGCCAATCGCCATCAATTTCCACCACTTTCGCCATCGAAGGATCGATAATGACAATTTATCAGGAAAGGCGATTCTCGATTCCCTGGTAGAGATTGGTTTGCTGCCGGACGACGGTCCAAAGGTGATTTTTTCCGTGACGCACCAACAGCGGCAGGTTCCAAAAGACATGGAGGAAGCGGTTGGTATCGAGCTCCTGGAGCTGCCCGAAGCAATCGTCAATGACGAATAGCTTGCAGCTGATCGCTGGACCTGCTTACAATTCGGCAAGGCGGCAGGGAGGGCATCCGTGCCGCCCCTACGTTTTGCCTTTCCTAGCCGCCTTGTTTCTAAGGATAGAAAAATGAAACTCACCATCCCCCTGGTGTTAGCTGCAGCAATCGCAGCTAGTTATTTGGTCGCTCCAGCCGATGCTGGTGATCGTGCTCCAGCAGCTGCTCCAGCAGCTGCTCCGGCAGCTACTCCCGAGCCGACAGTGCTGTTTAAGCGAACCAGGACCGTCACAGAGACGCCGGTTGCCGAATCGCCGGTTTGCCGGGATGGTTCCTGCGGCCCGGTATCGCGTTTGCGTTCCGTCGCGGAGCGTACCACTAAGACAACTACAGAGCGTCGATCGCGTAGGGGAGGCGGGTTTTTTAGTCGCTTATTCAAACGCAGGTCGCTCGGATGTTCAGGCTGATAGCTCTTGCCATCTTCGCCCTGGCAGTTAGCCAGGGATCAAAACTGCAGCCAAGTCAAGCAAACGCGCAACATGTCACGGTGATCGCGTCGCCTGTCTTGGCTGTTATTACGCGCGCCGATCCAATCAGCTACGGGCAGCAGATCGCTCAATCTCGAGCTGATTACATGGCGGCTCGTGGCTACAAAGGCCACCCACCTAAGAGTGCTGGAAACTGGCTTTCTGTTCCAGGTGCAGGCTTTGAAGGGGTTGGTTGGCGATCTCGAAACACGCCGCACCGATCAGTTGGAACGTGCAGGCCGTCCGGGCGATCGGGGTCACACGACGACAATAGCCGCGTGTTGCTAGGTGACGCAGTATCATATTCACGGTTTGGCAGTTTTCGTGTACGAATTTGGGGCAGGCGATGATGGAGCGACTTTTAAGTCAGCAGAGGAGAATCGAAATTCGAGCCTACGCCAGGGAAAGGTGGAACGCTCGAGCAACTCAGGACGCGCGGACAGCCTCGCTCGTTCAAGAGGACACGTTTCGATTTATTCGCAACAAGAAAGTGACGGGTATCTGGTCAGCGGTTTTGACAGCGATTGCCGTGAGGTTCGCGGCGCGATTGGTAAACAAATGGCTCGAGGATTTAATTGATGAGAGATGACAGAGGATTTCGTTTCCTGGTCGGTTGCTTCGTGTTGTTCGCGGCCTATCAGTTGTGGGCAAACGACGTGTTTGGGCTGTGGAGCTCCGACGACGACCAGGTAGAGTCGGTGGACATCGTTGGGCTTGCGATCCAGGCACTGATCTCAGCAGTCGATGGTGTTGGTTACGTCGCTATCCTCCTGGTCAGCGGGCTGTGGCCTGTAGTCGCGGGGGCTTTGGAGGCTTTGCAAAAAGCGGTGACAAAAAAACCAGCGCTAGATTTGGACGACCCAAAGGTGCAGGAACTCATTGCCAGCATCATCGAAAAACAGAGCGAGTCCGACGATGGCAAGTGAAACACAAAAGGCGCTAGTGATCGCGGCGATGCTCGCTGCTCTGTTCTACTTCGCTCGATCCCCAGGCCAGGTGGAGCCACCAGTCGGAAATGATTACCCCGACGCGATGGTGTTAGTCCCGCCGACAGGAATGGGTAGCTCCATCCAGCTCGATGCCTGGGCAGAAGCAAACGGCATCGAGCTGCGCCGATACGCCGAGGATGCAGACCTGGGCGACGCCGAGCCCTGGATCCAAGAGCTGTTCCAGGCTACCGATGGCAGCCGGCCAGCTGCAGCTGTTAGCCAGGGTGGAAAGATCACAGTATTGCCCCTGGATGACGACATTCTTGAACGGCTCAAGGAATACAAGTGATGGATGAAACGCAAGGGCTAACCCCAAGCGACTCGTATGGGCTGATCGAACGCGACTATCGGAAGCAGCCGGTTGGCAGCGTGTTTGAAAGTGGGTTCATGCACGGCGATCCAATACCCAGGCAGCAGTGGCCTGAGCTCATCAGCAAGCACAAGATTAGGCGAACATCGCCTTATGAGCACCATCGGTATCACAAGATCCCAGTGCTCGACCAGGGAACGCTAAAGTATTGCTGGGCCTACTCTGTTGTCGCCGGCGTGATGAACAGGTTGGCTTTCCAGGGCATCGATCCTGTCCCCCACTTATCAGCGACAGCAGTGGCAGCGGTCGGGATGAATTTCCAGAATCGCGGAGGCCATTGCTCCCAGGCTGTAGCAATGATCCAGGAACAGGGGGGGATCCCAACGATCAATGCGTGGCCGAATCGCTCGATGGATCGAACACTGAAAAACGACGAGAGCGTCGCCAAGGAACGCGATCTGAATCAGCTCTGCACCTTCACGGATTGCGGAAACGACCTGGATCTGGCAATCAGCCTTATGCTCTGCGATGAGCCCGCGCCGGTCACTTTTTCGGTTCCGTGGTGGCGGCACGCGATTCTTGGCTTAGAGGTGGTTGATCGCGGAAACGCTCCAGCGGACAGCCTGGATCGGTATGGGATCACATTCGTAAACAGCTACGGACCAAGTTGGAAAAAAACAGGTTTCGGATGCTTCTACGGTCAGAGGCTGCAAGCCTGGGAGTATGTCGCGATTCACGCAGCAGGAGCCAGGGAAGAATGATTGGAAGTTCAGACATCACCCAGGTCGGTATGCTAGTGGCAGCGGTGGCTACACTTGGCACGGTGATCGGAGTGCTATGGAAACAAATGATCGTGCATTTCGGGCGAGTCGATACCAAGCTCGAGGAAACGCAGGAGTTGCTTGCTGATTGCCAGGACGACAGGTTACAAATCTGGAAAACACTAGCCAAGCAAGCTGGTTGCCAGGTGGAAGATATACGAGGAAAAGGAAAGTGAAACGCTGGGAACCAGTGGACTTTATTGTTTCCGCGCTGCTGTTTGTTTACGGCACAGGGATTTGTCTTGCGGCAATAATTGATGTGAAGGACACAGGAGTAGCCGAGCGTGTTCTTGCGGGAATGATCGGAATAATCTCAGCCTACGTTGGCGCACGAATCGGAAGCAACAAGGAATAGCAATGGCAAACGGAATTGGTGGCGAAGTTTGTTGGCTATGCCCAACTCTTGACCAGACAAATCCATACGATGATTTGTCGGGGAACGCGAATGACGGCGCGAGCAATGGCAGCGTTTCTGTAGTGTCCGCGACAGGAAGCGGAGGAACTCATGCCTTTAACTTTCCCAACTTTGGCTCCTACAACGAGTACGTCTCCTTTTCCGACATTGGCGTGACCAACGCTGATTCCTACACATGTTCAATGTGGATTTACGCCTACGACACGGGCGGAATCCAAATCATGTTTTATGGCGGGCAATCCTCCGGCCAGCGATTTATGAGCTGCCAGGGAACGGTGTACGACATGTTCAGCGTAGGCGTAAGCAGCGATCCACTCGAAGCTGGTGAGATGGCAGAGGAAACGTGGCAGCATGTGTTGTTCACCTACGATCGAAGCAACAACGGCCACACAGAACTATGGCTCGATGGCTATCAGGAATCAGATACAAAGGACGCTGGTACGAATAGCTATGGAAACGCCTGGCTGTACCTGGGCAGGTACGGCTATGAAGGTTTGATCGACGACTTCCGAGTGTTCGATTCGGTGTTGTCGAGCAGTGATATTGCACTGCTTGCGAGCGAGCGTGGGTATGAAGCTGCAGCAACATCGCTTTACGATCCGTTTACAAACTCACACTTCAACGAAGCAGCAGGACACATCAGATGAGCAATCGACCAACTACCCTCCTAAAAGACGGGACTTTGTACTGGGTTCTAAGCGTTTATGATTCATCAGGTGTACTGGTTGATGCTGATAGTACGCCGAGTGTGGCGGTGCGGAAGAACGGTTCAGCTACGACAGAATCAGTAACAGTAACGAAGCGAGGCTCTAGCACAGGATTGTACGATTGTTCTTTGAATCCATCGCTAGAAGCCGAGGGCGATACGTTCCATCTTGAAGAACAACTTGACATTTCAAGCGTGACTTACAACAACACTTGGTCAGTAGTTGTTACCGAGCCAATGATTACAAGTTCAGAAGTGTCAACTGCTGTCTGGGATGTGCCGACAAGCAGCTACCTCGGTGCAGGTACGTTTGGACTACGCTTCTCTGCCTTGAACACAACTACGCCTGATAACACAAGCATCACGGCGATCAAAACTATCACGGATCAAATGGTATTCACGATTGCGAACGAGCTTGATTGCAATGCAGTATCGGGTGGTGGAGGCGATGCAACGGCAGCCAATCAGGCTGCAATCAGTAACGCTATCGCAGCACTGAACGACTTTGATCCTGCCACGGACACGGTAATCACAGACACGGCATCGCGTAACGCTTCTAAGGCTGACGTCTCAGGGCTGGCTACGTCAGCGGAAGTCACGGCAGTTGGATCCGCAGTGACCGGCAATGCCTCCGCCATTGCAGTCGTCGATGCAGTTGTGGACGCGATCAAAGTTACGACCGACAAACTCGACACCGCGCTTGTTCTCGACGGTTCCGTGTATCAATACACCGCCAACGCTCTTGAGCTAGCTCCGACTGGTGGTGGAGGCGGCGGAGACGCGACCCTGGCGAAGCAAAACACAATCATCGCAGATATTGCAGCTCTCAACGATTTCGATCCTAGCTCGCAGACGGTCGCAAACGTCACGACGGTTGGAACATGCACAACCAACTCTGATATGCGAGGCACTGATAACGCCAACACGCTTGCGCCAGCAAATGGCGACATCACTGGAATCAAGGCCAAAACGGACAGCCTTACCTTTACCGGAAACGACGTCAACGCAAACGTCCAGGCCGGATCGAGTGATGCAACAGCTGCCAACCAGGTAGCGATCCAGAACGCAATCGCGGCCCTTAATGATTTCGATCCTGGTTCTGATACCGTCGCGAACGTCACCGACGTTGCCCTGGTCGCGGTCTGCGCAACCAACTCGGACATGCGTGGAACGGACTCAGCAAATACGATTGCCCCGGACAACGCAGGGATAACCGCAAATGGGGTTGCCGTCGCTTCTTTAAACGACTTCGATCCGGCGACTCAGGCTATCGCGAACGTCACGAACGTCGCGACGACAGGCGTATGCGTATCCAATACAGATATGCGGGGAACGGATGGGGCAAACACAGTGGTTCCCGACAACGCAGGAATCGCAGCAAATGGAACAGCCCTGGCAGCGACTACCAAGACAGGGGTGCAGTACACGGCAACCGCACAATCAGGCGACACCATCCAGGTAACACTGAGCTAATCATGGCACTACAAAACAGCTTCGCAACTTTCTTTGGTGCAATTTATCCAGCCGTCGGGAACGTCATTAACACCGCGCCGACATACGGCGATGCGGTGAATGTTCTGGATGGCACGCTGACAACCGGAGGCGGCGGAGGAATAGTTCCATCAGAGAACGACGTTCGATTTGGTACAGCTGTGGGTACTGGCACGGGCAATCTCACGCTACCGGACGTGTCTGACGTGCTTCTTGGCGTAACTTTTGGTACAAACGGCAACGAGTTTACCGGCACTTTGGAGCAGAACGTGATACCAACCCCACCAGCTGGCTCGCGATGCAGGCTGAAAATACAGATTTCGCTCAATGGCGAGCCGGTGGACGACGCTCGAGTCACTTGCGTGGTTTGCCAGGCAAATAGCGTCGTAGGCGCGAATATCGTGCCGAGTGTCCTGGGTGAATATGTCGATACGATCAACGGCTACGCTGAGATCGACCTTTACCGAGCCTCCGGGTTTACTCGCGGCGATGGTATGTACCAGATCCAGGCAATCCATCACAATCAAGTGCTGTGTTCGGTGAAGGCAGCTTTGCCCGACCAGGAAAGTATTTATCTGTCAGAGTTGGTAGCTCTTGCAGAGCCAGGCTACACAGGGGGCTGAAAATGGCATTTTGGAAGCGGAAAGGGTCATCTCGAGCGAACACTGCTGCCAAGCAGGAAGAACGTGCCAGGCAGATATTCGAGTTTGAGACAGAGGAAGGAACCAGGTATTGTGACCCGATGATGGTCGCTCTTACCCTGTCATTCGATGCTGAGTTCAAGCCTGAGCACCTGGAGCGAGCTAAAAACGGTAACCCGCAAAGCATGGAGGTCGTGGCAGCTGCCGGAGCTCGCGCTTTCAATTTAGACCGGCTGGATCCATCGACCGGCAAAGGGCAAACCGTCGCGCAGCTCATTGGCCTGGTCGATGCGTTTGACCTGTGGTGTTTCCAGCTTCAAAAAAAAACGTAGCGTTTTGCGACCTGGCTGCATGTTACGGAGCTGGGGATTTGGCAAATTTGATCTACACACGCTACGATCTGGCTTTCAGTTTGTGGTTGAATCGGAAGCGGAGCGCGGTCCGCCAGGCAGAGATCGTGAGGCTCGGAGCTGTGGCCGGCATAGGCAACGATATGCGGATCGGGTGGTTCATGTGCCAGGCTGACACAGCAGAGGAAGCCAGGTATGAGTTCGATCGTCACCAGGCGGCGAAGGTGCAAAGGGAAGCGAAAACATGAGTTCATCAGACCCAGGCAACGCAGGAAGCGATCGGCTGGCAGCCATTCTTGCCAATTCATCACAGCCTGGTCAGCCTCAGAACGCGGCATTTCGTAGTCGTGGAGGCGTCCAGGACAGCGAGAACGTGGACCCAGGGCAAAGCGAAATCCTCGCTCGGATCCTGGGAAACGGAGCACCACCAGCCCCGGCGGGATCCCCAGGCGATGGACCAGGATCGGACGGGGACACCAGCAGCAATGCCAGGAGAGCTGGATTTGCCCTCGCTGCGATGACAACAGCAGTCACTGGGGCAAACCTGGCTGTTAGTGGCTTCACCAACAGAGTGCTCCAGGCGAACGCCAGGCTTGCAGAGTGGAATGGCGAAGTGGCTAAAGCCGTCGGGCTCGCGCAGGCACGGCAGATCGAGCGTGACATTCGCCAGGGCGAGGGGATCGGGAACGAATACGCCAGGCTGGATGAGGCGAACCAGGAATACAGGGACATGATGACCGAGGTGACGGTTCCACTCCAGGCTGCCGCGATGGATGTGCTGGCTGGACTAGGTGAGTTTCGCAACGTCGTCATGGGTAGCGTGCTGCCTGGGCTGACCTTCCTGGCCGAACGGGTCCATACGCTTGCCAAGATAATGAGTTGGGGCAAAGTGAAGGATCCAATTAACAGCAACACAGCAGCTCGAAAGTTCCTGAGTGACCTGTCCGACGGCAAGTTCGACGGGGTAGGCACGAGCTATATGAACCCAGGAAATCGCCCGCTGATGAGCGACGCGGACCGCATCAGGATATTTGGACCATGATCTCAATCTACTACAACGGCATCGTCTTAAAGGATTGCGTCGTCAAGCGATTCCAGCAGTCAGTGGTAAAAGACGATTCGCATACCGATGTGATGTATTCGCGTTTCATTGTCACGGTGGAGAGCACCCTGGTCGAAAGCCAGTACCAGGACGTGCCTCTAAACGTGGATCCCCTGGCAACCGCTAATTCGTTTATCAGCGTGCCGGCTCAGAACCAGAACACAGTGCAGTCGATGGACCAGGTTTCCAGGAAGCTGTCAGAAGCCCGGAAGGACTTTTGGATGGTTTGCGGCGGTCAGACACCAGGAATCGAGGCTGAGGACTTTGAGGACACACTGCTGATCGCTGCTGGTGAGCTCGAGATTGCCGGCGACCCGACGATTTACAGAAGCCCGAAGTATGCCGGCCAGGGATCCGCCAGTCGCTTCGCGGTCATCGACGTTGAAAACGGCCCGCACGTTGAGGACGTGGCGATCGAGCAGATTTTCGGCGGCAAAGCAATGCGGGTATCGGCGACGTTCAAGATTGCCAGGTCACTGTGCCTGGAATACGACGACCAGAAGCCAGTTGATGATTACACGCTGATGCCTGACCCAGGATCCGGTGGTGAGATCCTGAATAACCGATGGAGCATATCGGAATCGAAAGACCAAAACTGGGTGACGACCAGGCGAATCGAGGGAACGCTTCGCACCAGGCGAGCTGAGTTTGACGCGCAGCTCTATCGGGCATCGGTGTTTCCGCCATTGATGCTGGGCTATCGCCGGATGAGCCAAAACTTCGTGAGTGATCCAACCGGGACAGTGCTCAAGTACACGATCGAGGACAAGCAGGAATACGCTTCTGCGCCAGCTCCAGCTGTGGATTGGGATTGCACTCACACCGAGAGCACGACGGCGCAGGGAGCTGTCCAGGCTGCCAACTTTACAATTCGGCTGACTGGTCCGCAGAACGTGGACAAGGCGGATTTGATTGCGACCGCCGGCAAGGTGCTCAGTTTGCGGATCGTGGACCTGCAGAACCTGGGGCTGGATACGACGCACCAGACCGTGCTCAAGGAAATGGCTGTGATCGACCAGCTGCACGAGCCGACGATCGAAATGAGGGCGTCGGTGCTGTATACCACGTCGGACGACACCTGGCTCAACATGCGAGTCAGAAACATGACAGGAGGCAGGGGCGGAAACCTGGTCGGTGAGGATGGGATCCCAGGCTACAACCCAGTCGTTTGGCCTAAGCCGTTAGCTTACGATTCGGCAACACCAGCCGGGCAGCTGGCTTGCTATCTGCAGCACCCGTGCAGTGTTTGGCATGGTATGCCAGGCATCCAGCAATATCAGCCCAGGAACGAACGTCCCGAGGAAGTGCCAGCGTATCCACCGGACAGTTACGAATACGTTTATCCCGAGCCATTGCCAGACGACACGGACGCCTGGACAAAAAATCCTTATCCAGCCGTGGAACCGAAATATGACGTGCAAAATTTCCCTTACACGCTGTACCAGATCGCAACCACCTGGGACTGTCCCCAGGGCAGGCTGCATTTGCCCTATTCGCTCAAAGCAGGAGACGACGAGCCAGGTGCAGTCGTAAGCCAGGTAAACGCAGGGCTAACCAGGCTGTTCTTTGAAATCGAAGCCATACGGACAGGAACCGTTCCGTTAATCCCGGCGATCCATGATGAGATCGTGGACGAAAACGACATTACGTTTACGCTGCTTAACTGGAAAACAACACTGCGACCCCCTGAGATCACAGCAGACGGTAACACCAAGCGTTACGGGCTCGCGATGCAGCTGATCTACGGAGCGAACAACCTGATGCCCACAGACGCGATCTTGAACCCAGGAGCCCTACCGTTTGACGTGGTTCCAGCAACCGACGGCGGAGCCCTGGTTTCCTTGACGGGAGCCGGTGACGAAGAAGATCGCATTATTAACAGCGGCACAAACACCGAGACTTAATGATGACAGAAGAAACAACAGATTCACGCAAGTATGCGACGCAGATGGAAGTGCTCATGGCAATTCGTGAGCGACTCATTGCGCAAGTGCCGGCATACACTCCAGCTAACTGCTTCATCCTGGATCAACCGATTCCGGAGGAGCTGCCGATTGGCAGAGAAGCCTGCACCATTACACCTGGCAATGGTCAATTCGTGGAATCGATGTTTGCCGGCTCTGGCTTCAATACGCTGACAGAAAACGCCACGACGATCGTCACGCCAATGGTTCGCCAGGTACGGGACAAAGTTCGGACATCGGACAGGGCGCTGCTCGATTTGTCCGACGGTTTGCTCCAGCGAAAGTGGGAGATCCTGCGCTGCTTGCTAGAAGGCGACTTTGATTTATCGATCTACCAGGAAACGACCAAAAATTATCGCTGGCTTCTGCGAGAGCAGCTGTCAATTAGGTTTGCGGATCCTCCTGGGTTCACGCAGGTCGGAAAGTACAAAATGATGGGCATGAGCATGACCTTCAACACTCCGTTTGACTGGGGTTTGCCGCCATTGGTGGAGGAACCAGAAGATGAGTAGCATGTGGCTCGAGATCGGTACAGGCAGCCAGCTGTCCAGGATACCGCTAACGATGGACCATGAGGGCGCGGTCGATGATTACCTGAAAAATCGTTTTCGACCGGATGAAATGCCATTCTCTCATGGAGTCCTGGATGACTACGCGATGCCTGAGATCGCTGCCGAAGTGGTGGTGAACAATCCGCCGCGAGAAACTGAGCTACCCAGGGTAGGGATCAATGAGTTCCTGCTTCCAACAGGAATGACGCGATTCAGTCGCGGGCTGTTTTTGATCGACAAGGCGCATATCGCTGATTTGGTCAACCACTGCTGGGGTATTGGCTGGGACGGCACTGGGGAGATACCGGATGATTCAGCACAAAACAGGGACGACGAACCGGCAAAGCTATTCACTACAGACGACCTGGACACCGAGGCTCTGATTCAGAGGCTGTATCTGCTTCCACCGATTGGAGTGGATTCGACCGCCGACAATGAGCTGTTTATTGTTCCGATGGTGGACTTTCGTTACGCCGCGCTGCATTTCACGATTGGGGCAGATGAGTTTGCAGTTGGCTCCGCAACAACCTGGCAGGACTTACTCAATTCCATTTACCAGGCGACCCCGAATTACATCGAATTTGACCCAGCAGTCAATGTCCAAGCTGAGTATTTGCAGCCCGACCCTGGTTACTTTTCTGCACCCAGGAGCGCTGCCTACGCAATCGAGCATTTCGCCACCTCGACGGGCAACCGGATTGTTTTGGACCTGCTATCGCCAGGACAGGAGAAAATTAAGATCCAAGCCTACGGGGAAGCTGTCTTGGCAAGCGGCTTGCCAGACACTGCAATTTTCGGAAAGGAAAACGCGACCGCAACAAAGCCAGGTAGTGTGCGAATGAGCTATCGGCTTCTATTCGATCATGCAGACAATGAAACGTGGACAAGCTCCGAGGCGGGATTGGTTAATCACGAAGGACCAGAAGTGCATGTTATCAGCACCTACTACCTCGAGTACTACAGCGAAGTCGTTGACCCTAGTTCCCAGCAGGACAGGGATGATTTGCTCACGACAATATCGCAAGACATGCAAGGCTGGCTGTCTGGGCCAAATTACGCGGTGACCGTACCCGGCGGACTGGACACGGGCGTTTTCCTGGAAGCCTGTGGCTTCACCGATTACACGTCAATCAAAGTGGATTGCAGCGCCGCGATTCCGCAGCTGATGACGACGTACCAATCCCGAAAGAATCATTTTTATTCGCCAATCAATCTTAGCCAGCAACCTGGATTGTATCGCCACCCATGACCACACACCTCGAGTTAGCACGAATACAGCTCAACAGCTCCGGGATACCCCTGGGAGCTAGTCAGGGCGTCGGCACGATCATCGAGCTGGAAACACCTTATGACGGCAACGCCAACCCGGTGGACGTTCACCTGGTCTACCCGGCGAGCGTGGCGATCCCAGGGCAAACGATTGTTAGCTGCTACTTTCAGAGCAACGAAGGCTGGTATATCGTCCAGGGCGAGCCAGGTCCGGCTGGTCAAGGTGGATCCCCCTGGGTGCGATTTCGAGCATTGAATCCAATCGGATACCAAAACACTGGTGTTTGGAATTGCGTCGTCACCCAAACGCTTGCGGTAGGGGTGGACGTAGGCGACGAGATCACAATTCACGATCCCAACAATCTGTTTGCCGACGTGGTATTTGCTGCCTACCAGACAGCAACCAAGTGCGACGCAGCTAACTACATCGGGGGCAGCACCGGCACAGCGTATTTGCGAACGCCACAATCAAGCGACAACAACCCAGACGGCGTAACGCGATGGGAAGTCGAAACATGCTCGCGATCAATCGACCGGATGAACGTGCGGCTCATTGAGTGCATGAGAGCATACGATGGCAGCGACGAGTGGACAGGAACCGGGTACATAAAACAAAACGACGCCTGGAACCTATCAGCTTATCCAGCCGTTGATTTTCCTCCAGAGCTCGAGGACGACCCTATTTCCGAAAGCGAATACTGTTGGAAGGTCGCGATTACAAACCCTTTGGCACTGACGGCTCAAGCGGACTCAATCATTTCGGTACGGCGACACACTCGAAAAAAGCCATCGATCCCCCTTAATGCGGTGACGCCGCACGACGTAGGGGTGGAGCAGGACAGCGAAGAATGGTGGGTAGAGCAGGTTTACGAGCGACGTGTCAATCCAAACGCTGGCGGCTCCTTCGCGCGTTACATCATCGTCACCAAGGGCGGAGAGTGGGACGGCTATTCCCTGGTTGGGTATTGGGATGGTCAAGACCCAAGCCCCGACGTGGATTGTCGCCCAGGGATTGATTGTATGTTTTTGTGTGACTGCGTAACCGACGGCGAGCAGCTGTTTGGAATCTACAATGAGTTCCTGCACAACTACGAATTGATTGCAACCGCGTCAGCAATGCTTGGCGCACCGGATGACGTAGACGTGATAACCGACGCTTCGAGCGCGGCATGTGGCTACAACTTCTTGAAGCAACCAGCCAAGATATTTACCTGCGGTGACAACCCTTACGTTGATACCGTACCGATTGCGACCACGACCGTCGGAGTCTATGCCAGCGGTTACAGGAACGAAAACGACCTATGCTTGCAGAAGATAGACATTGAGGTATGCAGCTGGGACGTTGGGGAAGTTGACTGCTACAACCTTTGCGCAGAGTGCGATTGCGAAGAACACGAATGTGCATACCAGTACACGCAAGGAGAGGGCTGGGCATTGGTCAAGGCTTGCCCGGACGAATTTGCAGATTGTTGCTGTACCGGCGAGATGCCAACCGTCACACCAGCACCAGGCGAACCAACCTACATCACGTTCCCATGCGGGCCATGCCCAAGTGAGTGCCTGGAGTGCGTCATTTGTGAGACGGAGTGTCCTGATGGAATCACGATACTCATTGAGGACATCGTAGGCAGCCTGAGCAATGGTGACAGAGTAGAGTCGCAGAACGACACGCAAATATGGACAATAGGCGAAGAAGATTGTTGCTTCAATCTGGAAATGCAGTTTAAGGAATTTTTCTCAGGCCAAACGGCAACGGCTACGGCAAAAGTTTGCTTAATTGATCCGTCGAACATTCCAGCGTGCGCGAATAATGGAAACTTTGCGCTGAGTTTTGAATGGACACCAGCAGCAGTGCTAGGCATGACTCTGCCAACAGAAATGGGTGCGTCGCAACCTTTGCAATGCGTCGCTGAATACGGCAACAACTTGGGATGCGGTATCTTGCCAGGTTTCCCCGACAATGGTGGAACCTGGGATAACGTAACGGCAACTGTAAACTGCTGCGAAGTAGTCGAAGGCGGAAACAGAAACATCGCCCTCGAGTCGATGGGCGTACACGACATTGGCGCAGGGTTCCACAACGCAAGCCTGCAAGCGCCACCACCAGCTCCAAGAGAAGCGGCGAAGCCCCAGGGATGGGGTGACGCCTTTGTTCAAGAGAACCCGACGCTATTCAAAGGATGCGGTTGCAAGAAGGATATTGTCCCTGTGATGAATCGCTGGGCGCGACGGGAAGGCGAGCCAACAGACGACCAGGTACTGCTGGTGGCAACAACGCTGTACGGAAAACAGAAACGGGGTATTCAATCCCAAATTAGCGTAGAATCGTTAAGCGACGATATACGCGAGTTCACAAACAGGATGCGAGAAAATGGCTGACTTAGTAATCGTAGACACCGACGTGGAGCGAGCTGGCAACACCGGAACCTATCGCGCCGTGCAGTTTGGCGAAGCCATTACAGCAGGCCAGGCTGTGTACCAGTCCAGTGTCGATCAGAAATTCTATTTGACTGACAGCAACGACTCTGCAAAGCCGTCGAACACAGGCCAGGCAGCGATCGCTGTGTCTACTGGCGAAGTGGACCAGCAAGGAGTCGTCGCAAGAGGAAACGCAGTGATTGACCTGGGGCCGAGTACTATGACGGCTGGCGAGATTTACGTTTTATCCTCCGCGAACCTGGGCGGAATAGCACCAAGCGGCGACCTGGGAACTGGAGCTGAATTGACTATTGTGGGGTACGCGCAATCGGATGCGCTGCTCAATTTGACGCTGAACGCTACGGGTATCACCAAGGCGTAACACCTTGAAAGGGGTTTGAGATGAGAAGCTGGAAAGAGATCGCGAAAGCCGTGAAGAAAGTCGAAGCCCTGGCGAAAGCCTGGGAGAGCGACGACCAGACGCCTATGGTTGAGTACGAGATGAAGGAGGTGCGGGCAGTTTCCAAGAAGCTGGATCGGGCCTGGTCAGAGCTCTATGACCTGGTGGCAAGCGGCGAGATCGAGCCTATCGCCTACCCTCTCGTGATGGCTATTGACGCTTGGATCGATGAGGTCGATCGCTTCCGGGACAGCCACACAGCGAACCCAGGCGGATCCGACGAGCTATGGAAAGCCTGGGGTGACGTGCTGGTCCTGGTAAAACGAGAGCCAGTCCCGCAGATGCTCGAGCCAATCGGCTACCTCATCCAGGTGCAGAAATGCTCGCCGGCTCAGGTTGCGAAAATCTACGAGTGGAAGGATGAGTTTGGGCAGCCGGATGCCAGGCGGGTGCTCGAGGTTATTCAGTCAGGCCAGGAGAGCGAGCCGACTGTTTCGCCTCACTGGACCCGTACATGCCAAAAGAACGCAGAGCTGTGGGAAGCCAGGTCGAGTCGCAAGAGACAAGTAGTGAAAGAAGTGGTTGCCGAGCCCGACATTCCAGTTTTAGCGCCGGAATCAATGGAGACTTTGCTGGAGCAGAACGTACCAAGCCGGCAGATCGCCAGGATGAAAAACGTCGATCAGCAGACCGTCATCGACTACGCCAGGGAGCTGGGAATGATCGTTGATGGTCAGCAGGCGACGCCGGCCATGACGCCAGACCAGCACCTGAGCAGAGTCAGAAACGCTGAGATCGAAAAGCGTGAGGAAGCCAAGAGCTATGCAGCTGGAGCGAAAGCAAGCGAGGACAGCAGCACCCCCAATTCGCATTACGCGCTAAACAATTACCGCGAGCAGGTTCGGCAGATGACCTTGGACGGCTGCACAAAACAGCAAATTGTTCAAGGGCTCAAAACGCAGTATCCCGAAAGGGCAAAGCCTGGCAGTGTAGCCCAGATCATGGCAGCGGTTGAGCGTGAGGCAGCAGCTACCAAGTAGGAGCGAAAAGTGGCGAAGAAAAAGGCAGCGAAAAAGCCGACGGGCAAAAACAGACGCAGACAGAAAGACGTGTCAACGATCGCAGCTGTGCGCGACTGCAAAGCCCTGGATATGCACCTGGAGGGATACACGACTCGCCAGATCGCGGAAAGACTCGAGATGAATGACCGAACGGTCTACAAAGCCATCGACCGAGGCAGAGAAGCCTGGAAGATGGAAAGAGTCGAGCTGCACCAGGATTTGGTTGAAACTGTGTTGATGACGCAGCGACGAATCTTGTCGCTCGCGTTCCAGGCTTACGCTGACAGTAAATCGCCAGACAATTTGCCAGGGGATCCCCGGTTCCTGGCATTGGCAGAAAAAGCCAATACCAGCATCGGCAACATCGTTGCAGCTCACCGCGACGATGGCGGTAAAGTGGATCCCCTGGCGAGGTCTGGACTCATTGAGGTGATCGTCCATACCAGGGGTGAAGTCGATGCCTTGCAGCAGATGAACTACAAAGAGCTCGAGCAGATAGCGGTACAGCCCATAACGCTGGAGGCAGGAAGTTGATTGCAGCAAGCCCAGGGGAATCGACGCCGGTGCTGCCGATCAGCCAGGTGCAAGCAGATTTTTTGGCGAGCGATTCGCAGATTACGGCAATGGTTTGCGGTCGCGGTGGTGGCAAAACTTTCATCGGAAGCTATCGAATCATCACCAGGGCGAAGGACGGCGATCAATGGATGGCTGTATCACCCGACGCGGGGGTTAGCCTGGAAACGACCGTGCCGACGTTCATCGAAAATTGCGAAAAGCTAAATTGCCTGAACCGAACCGTGATGAGCCCCTACCCTAAAATTTGGTGGGAAACGCTTGACGGCGGCGAGGCAGAGATCGTGTTTCGTTCAGCAGAGAAACCGGACAAGCTACGCGGACCGAACAAATCCGGGCTGTGGTTAGATGAGGCGAGCTATCAGCCGATCGACGCGATGAGGATCGCCAGGGCAACGCTCCGACGCGGCGGCCAGATGGGTCCGACAATCTTGACGATGACACCGCGAGGGCGAAGCCACTGGACTTTCGAGCTCTGCTACGAGAGGGCAAAAGGAGCAGAGCAAAACCAGGAAGTGATCCAGGGGATCCCATACGTCGCCAGGCCGAACGTAAAGCTCATCCAGGCGAGCACAGCAGACAACCCATTCCTTCCGCCAGAGTTTTTCGACAGCATGGCGCAGGATTTGTCACCCCTCCTGGCAGCCCAGGAGCTAGGCGGCCAGTTTATTGACATTGACGGGCTCATGTTTCGGCGTGAATGGTTCCAGCCAGTGGATCACGCGCCCAGGGAGGCTTTGAGAGTTAGGTACTGGGACAAGGCAGCCAGCACGATCAGCACCAGCTCGTTTACTGCTGGCGTCAGAATCAGCCGATGCCCCAGGGGAATCTTTTACATTGAGGACGTTGTTCGCGGGCAATGGTCGCCAGCGGACAGAGACACGGTGATATTGCAGACAGCCCAGGCAGACGCTCACGAGTTTGGTGGTGAGGTGCTGATTTACGCGGAGCAGGAAGGTGGCTCGGGCGGCAAGGAAGTGATGCAGCAGATGATAAAAATGCTCGCTGGCTTCCCGGTTTACCGCGACCTGGCAAGTGGATCCGCACAGCGAAATGTTGGTGGAGTGAAATTGCCAGGGCAGGCGAAGATAACCAGAGCCCAGCCCCTGGCAGCCCAGGCCGAAGCTGGAAACGTAAGGATTGTAAAAGGATCCTGGAACAGCGAATTTCTCAGTGAGCTGTCTGCGTTCCCTGAGTCTAGCCAGGCTGACCAGGTTGACGCAGCATCCGCCGGGCTCAATCGACTTGCAGCTCTGACCCAACCAGAGGACGCTGTAGCGGACCGGAAACGCAAAACGGTCGAAACGAATAGCTTTGGGGCAAGTTTACAATCGCTCGGGGGATCCCGAGGAACACGCCGCAACTTATACAACCGAGTCAGATAATGAGCTCGCTGAACAGGCTCGCCAGGATGGCGCGTGACTTTCTCAGGGGATACAGTAACGCTCGCAGACCAGGGGGGCTTGGCACGGGATCGCGAGGCACACAGGGCAGTTCCTACATCGAAAAGCCGCCGATTGAGCCAGGGCAGGGGCTCAGGCGCGGACTGCAGCGACGGGCAGAGGCAGCTGGATTCGGAAGCAGGTTGCAAGAAATACCATCGGATCGATTAGGCGGACCGCTTCCGCCGATCCAGGGACCGCAGCCGCCACCACCACCTGGACCAATTCCGCTTCCACCCGAACCACCGGGAGCTGGGAATGTTCCGCCACCTTTCCCGGCAGGCCGCCGCAGTTCCCAGGACGAATGGATCGCTGAATACTTCCGCATGAGGGCTCGCCAGCAGGAGATTGACGGCCAGGAAGAAGAATTTGACGACATCGAAACGCTTGGTCGCAGCTACGACTACGACCGCGACGATTTCAATCTGATCCGCCAGGGCAGCACAGAAGTCAGCTCGAGCAATGTTTTCAGCTATTACTGGCAGCCAGAGAGCAAATACAGCGGGATCCTTTACGTCACTTTCCTGGCTCCAGCTGTGGGCAAAGGTCAGCCCAGGCAAGGACCAGGCCCAACCTACGCCTATTTTGGAGTCACATCCCAGAAGTACAACGCTTTTCGACGCCAAGCAGCTGAGTCAGCCGGCAGTGCCGTTTGGGACCATTTGCGCGTTCGCGGATCGATATTTGGTCACCAGGTGCAGTACCGGCTCATTTCCGTGACTGGAAATTATGTTCCCAGGAAAGCAACAGCCAAAGGATTCAAGACCCGCTACCTAAAGCCAGTTGGCAGGCCGCGACAGGTTAATGCTAGACTTGGGAACGAATCGCTAGAGCAACGTGGTTTTCAGAGATCCACTTTGCCGTCGCAAGATTATGGACAACCGGACCGGGGCGGACCGGACAGAGGATCGCCCAACAGAGGTCAGTAATGGTTGACGAATCAAGTTTGCCGGCAGAGTTTTTGTATAACCGCCCTAAAGATCCGGCAGCCGGAACCAGCGGAGCACCGAACTACAGCAGGGAGATCCTTCCGCACGTCAGTAGCGTAAATGGACGATATGGGCTTGTTTCCTATTCGTACCTGAGCGCTGACCAGGCGATTAACGATAGCCGAGCCAATGCGTACAGGATGCGCAACGATTGCGGCATCATGGAAAGCCTGCACGCCAGGCAGCGAGCCGTCGCGCTCCAGAACTGGAGCATTGAGCCGGAGGATTCATCGAGTTTCGAGCAGCAGCAGCTGGTCAAGTGCATGACCGACATCCTGCAGGAAACACCACGGTTCGCGGAAATGCGACGCTGTTTGCTCGAGGCACTTTGGTACGGGCGATACATGACGCTCGGGACGTTTGAGAATAAACGAATCGGCGGAATTAACCGGATTTGTTGCTCGAAATGGTCACCCAGGAACGGCGATAAACTGAAATTCAGGTTTGACGACGGGACGCTATCGCACGTCGATGGGCAAGTTGGGATCCGCGTCAGCACTGCCTATTCAGCACCCAGGAACTACATGGACCCGAACACCGGGGAAGTGATCCAGAAGATTCAGCCAACCGAGGAGGGGCTGGTTTACTGGCTAGACAAGTGGGAGCGACGCCAGGCAATCGTACACAAACACATGATTGAGGATGCACCATTTTTCGAGCCAAAGCTGGCTGGTCGAATTAACGGCGTAGGCATCCGTGACTATATCTACTGGGATTGGTACGCGATGATCGAGTGCCTTCAAAGAGTAGTCGAGTATCTGGACAGGGCAGCGTTTGGCGTCGAAATTTGGCCCTACCAGGCAGGCAGCCCAGCACAGAAAGTCGCGACAGAGAAAGCCGCCGAAGAAGCAATGGGCGGAGGCAGGACAATCATTCTCGCGCCAATCCAGCCAGGAGAGGACCAGGAGCTGTTTGTACCCAGGCTGATCGAGCCTGGCTTAGGTGGAATCAATACGACGATCGACATGATTCGCACCTACTGGGGACACAAGATCAAGCGATTCATCCTGGGCCAGGTGCTAAGTAGCGAAGCCGAGGCAACAGGACTGGGTAGTGGGGTAGCCGATGCTCACCTGGCTACCCTGGCGGACATCGTTCAATACGATTCGGTGAATCTTGAAGAAACGATTACCACCGACTTCCTACGACCTTTGCAGTTGTGGAATTTTCCAGACAGCGCCAACATACGTTTGCAGTTTCGTATCAGCACGGAGGAACCGGACAGTGACCGACGGCTCGCGTCGATGAAGATGGCTTGGGATATGGGAATGAAGATCAAAGCCGACGAGGTAGCAGACACCATCGGCGTATCAATGCCCGACGCTGACGACGAGGTGCTGCAGAATCCCGCGTTCATGCAGGCAGGGCAAGCAGCTATGGGGATGCCTGGAGCCGAGGAACCAATGCAGGGTATGCCAGCACCAGGGGAGCCAGCACAGTCACCGATCGACCTGGGACAAGTGATCGAGCAGAACAGCGCTAACGGGGCAGCAATGAGCAGAGCCTTTAAGAACCGAGTGGAGAGCTACCTATGAGTAAGCCAAAAAGTTTTCGCGACGCGGTTGACCAATACGCTTACTGGGACGGTTCCCCGCTTCAAGGCAAGGAGGCAGAGCTAAACAAGCCCGATCCAGCGATGCGAGCTAGAAAGGAAGCATTGAGTCCACAGAGCTCGCCGGCAAGTGAACCGGCAAGTGAACCGGCAAGTGAACCGGCGAAGCCAGCTCCAAAATTGTCGTGGGATGAGCAGCTGGAACAAGAATACAACAATATGGAAGCTGACGAAGCGGAAGCCAGGTGGGAGTCACTGCCGGAGCACCAAAGCAATCTCGATGACGATGCGCTGCATGAAGCGGAAACTCGCAAGTTCAGCGAAGCGGCTACGGCGAAGATACAAGAATTGCAGCAACGCAAAAAAGAGCCAGCAGCCAAGCCGATGCCCCCTGGAGAAGAAACACAGGATACCACCGGCGCTATTCCACCTATTGAGCCAG
>UEXM01000449.1_pt1 | contig 43720 bp, 58 predicted proteins | sample 1796661 | NCBI WGS metagenome assembly UEXM01 (sample SAMEA4772469, study PRJEB27181) | metagenome | reverse complement strand
AATGTACCTCTATTTGACTTAGTTTCTCTTACAATAGAGCCATCTAGTAGACTAGGATTCCATGCGTATGCACTACGCTTGTAGGATTCAGCCTGCTCTACATTACCTGTTTCTTTTAGGTAATCTTCTATCTTAGGGCGACTATCATCACCATTTGGTTTTTATCTCAATCATTCAACTCCTTTAGTAAATCCATAACCTCATTCAAAGATTCAAGTAAGCCTTTATACTGCAAAGGTGTTATATTTTTCGGAAACCCAGAACCTTGAGTATCTCCTATAATATTAAATAACCTATTAATTTGTTCAGAACCAATATTATTCATAGCTAAATAATCTTGAATTGGTTTAATGCCGTCATCACTAAGTAGTTTTGATGCTTGTGCTGATATATTATTAGTAGGTATATAAGCAGGATTACCCATTTTTTGAGCTGCTAATTCTGCACTGTCATATGAAGCATCTATTAAGTTTTTTTTGCTGGCATAATTTTGTCGTAAAACTGAAGGTGTTACCGCACCCAAAAGTTCAGAGTGCATAATAGGCGCATATTGTTCAACAAACCTGTCTTTGTATACAGACTTTTTATATCCCATAAACTTGTCTTTGTATACAGACTTTGCTTGTGAACCAAATTGACGTAATCTGCTTTTTTGAGCCCTAGATACAAACGGTAGAATACCTACAGTTTGGAAATAAGTTTTTGTAAAAGCTCCTAAACCTTTATCCGTGCGAGCTAAAGCTGCAATATCTAAAGGCAGACCTAGTTTTTCAGCTCTTCTTCCTAATTCAACACTTTTTTGAGAGCCTGTACCAGTTAAAAATTTTGCAAAGTTACCTCCAACTTTACTTGCTAAAGGTATTCCAGCAATAAAACCTCCATTCCAAAACAAAGAATCTTTACCTTTTTCTAAAGCTAATTGAAACATTTGTTCTTTTGTGCTTAATTGATCAAATGAGCTACCTGCTAATTGCTCAAAAGGTATGACATCTTTGTTCAAAGCAGCAAATTCTTCTTTTTTCATATTATTATATACATCGTATATAACGCTACCACCAGCTGCACCAGCTCCAGATCGTAGCCAAGAGCTTGTTAATTGTCTACCACGATTACTAAGTGTTAAATATCTTGCACCTTGTTCAAATAAGCTTACAAAATTTGCGCCTATATTTAATATTGGCCTTGCTATTTTACCAACCACAGGCAGTTTACCCGCAACGTTTGCAATTTTACGAGTTGTATCTGCGTAAGCTGTTTTTTTTAAATTTTTAGGATCTCTTCTAAAAGCTTTGTCTACATCTTCAGTTTTAAATTGACTTCGATCTACACCAAGAATAGGTGAATTTGGCAAATAGGGGGTTAGCCCAATAGCAACTTCCCCAGTAAGAGAAAATTTATCACGATCAGACATGCTAAATCCATAAAAACCATCACCTTTTTTTGGATCTGTTGGCTGTTCTGATGTCATAGATCTTAAACCTATGTCAAGTTTAGCTTGAAACCTCTCTTTAGCAATTTCATTTACACCGCTATATCCAGTCAAATCTCCCCTACGAAAAAGGGTATCTATAGCGACTAAACTTTCTTGATCGTAATCAGCAGGATTAAATTCATTGTTATCAATTTCTTTTTGTAAAGTTTTTAAATCCATAGTTTACTCACTTTTTCTTTATAAGGTTTAGAACTTCTTCAGTTGATTTACCTGCAAGTCTGTCTGAATAACCAGATTTACCTAATATTTTCTCAGAAAATTTACCCATTCCAAATGTCTCTAAAATTGCCGCTCGATCTTTACCCGTAACAGCTTGATAATCATTTACTTCTTGTAAAACAGTTTGATAGATTTGTGTTCTGTAAGCTTTATATTTTTCTTTTATAACAGCTTGCGATGCAAAAAGTTTTTTAATTTGAGTAAGTTCTTGTGCATTTAATATATCTTGCACTGTAATTCTATCTTCAGTTTTATTCATGTTAGCTACAGCATACTTTAATTGGTTTTCAATAAATACAGCTGCACCTAATGCTTTTGCTAAAGCAAGTCTTTGATCTGCGGGTACTTTATTTTTATGTTTTTCATAATAATTTTTAGCCTTTTTTAATTTTTTATTTATTAATTTTCTCTCATCTTCTATAAAATCATCGTATTTTCCTTGTTCACCTGTTTTGTACTTAATACCAAAAACCTCAGAATTTGTGCTTCTTACTCCATCATCATTAACATCTATCTTGATTGCTCCATCTTTTCCACCACTTGCAAACTCACTTAAAAATGTATCTGTATTGACAGCACTAAACACTTCCTCTGCACTATTAGCACCTATAATGTTAGTTCCTGCTGCATAATTATCATCTTGACCATCTATAAAACTTTTTATCCCTTCTACAGAACCTTTTAAAGTTTCAAAACTATCTAATAAAAACAACTCAGTACCAGCAATGTCTAATAAAGATTTACCACCAAAAGCAGCTTGTGGTTCAAAAGCCATTTCTATAGCTTCAAGTGTTCTGCCTCCATATTTTAGTTTTAATTTTTTTGAATCTAAAACGCTACCTTTAGGAACAGATTCATAATCATATGTATAATCCATCGCTTTTTTTTGCGCTCTAAACTCATTTAGAGGCTGTGTTATAGAAAGTCTTTGACCATATGTTTTTGAATTTTTATCCTTATCTACAAAATCGTAAGTAATCATATCTATGCCGGTTTTAGTTTGATAACCTTTGGCAAAAAACACATCTGGTACTGTTATTTCTTGATTAGGTTCACCAGTTACTGGGTCTTTACCAATAATTTTTTTTGTTCCTTCAAATCTATAAACCCTATTATCACCTATTTTTTCTCTGTCCCCTAAACGAAGTTTTTCTTGATGTTTTTGGTCAAGTTCTCGTAATTTATACATGTAATCAAGATCGCCTTCAGCCTCAGTGATGCCTAACTGCGCTTGTTGTAAAGCCAAATCTTTTTCTTGTTCATCATAATACATATCAAGTTCTCGTTCATATTTCATAAAATTGCCCACAAGATTTTGTTGTAGTTCTCTTTCTTGTTGATACAATTGAAAAGCTTCTTCTACTGCTTGACCGCCAGCTTGACCAAGAATTTCTAAAAATCCTGATGCACCATTATTGTAAGTTTTTGCTGACATCATAGCTAAACCCATCTTCATAATAATATAGTTAATATCATTTTGTGGCACATCCATGCCCGCTCTTTCTCTAAATTGTTGGTAAAACTGCTCAAATGTTTGTTTTTCTCTATTAGCCATTTTAGATTTTATTTTTTCTACGGCTTTATCGTATTCTTTATAAGCATTTCGACGAGCTGTAAAAAGTTCTATAATGTCACTAGGCTCGTTGTAATTATTTGTATCAGGTTCTTCTTTGTTATTTAATTGTTTATTAATACTATTATTGGATTTGTTAATATTTGTAACACTATTATTAAAATTACTTTTAATGTCATTTTGTGGATCAATTGGTGTATATGGCACCTCTTCACCTGTTATAGATATTGGGCCTTGTCCTTTTATAGCATCTATTTCTTTAGCTGCTGCAATGACATTGTCAGAGCTTCCTACTTCATCTACAAATTGTGTAGCCTCGTCTCGATTTAAATCCTGCTCTTCTTCTAAAGAAACTATGGTTGAGTTTCTATCTTGATTTTTTGCTTTTATCAGCCCGTCTCTTATTGCATTTAGTTTTGTTTCAGTTGGTTCTATACCTTCACTTGCAAATTGATTAAGTTCACTAGTGTATTTGGCAACAGCGTTTTCAACATTTTTACCATCTCCTGAACCTACATCTAAAGGTGGATTCATGGCTTCATCAAAAATATTTACAGCTTCTGGAGTAGCAAGCGCAACGCCAGTAGCAACTTTTTCTGGCACATATCTACCTGGTTTTGTAAATCCAGCAATACCTTCAGATGATCTTTCAAGGAAATTTTTTGAGGCACTTCTACCTGCCAGTTTATCAGATAGATCGGGTGTTCTTTTGTTTCTTGTATAAGCTTTTGAGATATTCATTAAAGTCCTTGGAGCTTGTAAAATGGGCACACCTGCTTCAAGAATACCCATAGCTGCTTTTGAATAATCTTCATCACGAATACCTTCGTACACATTTTTAACACCAAGTCCCCCAATAATGCCTTCACCAGTGGCAATAAGCGGACCTCCAATTTTACTTTTTTCTACATAATCATAGGCTCTGCCTAAACCTTTAAAAGGTTTAGATCCGTAATCTGCTGTTGTTTTCGCAACTTTTTTACCACTTTGAAGAGCTTTATAAATTTGTGGAGAGTATTTAAGTAATCCCTCTAATATATATTTAGCTGCCACTATTTACCTCCTATACCAGTACCTGCAAGCATGTTATAGCCACCGTAAGCCACTGCACCTAAACCTGCAGCTTGTGCTAATGGATTGGTTCCAGGAGCCGTGGTTGATGTCACCTGACTCGCGGCAGTTGGTAGTGCTGTCATAATACCTTTTTGGAATTCTAAACGTTGATACGGCTCGTAAGCTCGAGCTACATCGGTTTGACGTTGCGCTGATAAAGCTTGTTGTGCTAAATTTCTTTGTGATTGACCCACAGCCATTTGTGTTTGAAGATCTTGAGTCTGCATGGCTTGTTGTTGAGCACCAAATGCACCTAATTGTTTTGATAAAGCCATATCGGTTTGTATACCTAAACCTTGTTGTTGTTGTGCCGCCTGTAAAGCTTGACCATAATTTGCAGCTTGTGCTTGACCAACAGCTCGTTGTGTTGCACCCATAAGTTCTGCTTGTTGCACACCTTCACGACCACCACCAAAAGCTCCAGCACCAACAGCATCCGCACTTATTTGATTAGCCTGCATACCTGATTGTCTATTGATCTCATCAATAACATATTGATTGTATGGATTTAAAAAAGCATTAACATTAGGTAAAGCTTGAGCTTGAGCCTGTGTTCCTAGTGCAGTAGTAATTCCTTGATTGACAGCCGCTGTGCCTGTGCCAGTATTTGCTGCAGTCTGATAACCTTGTTGTTCAAGAGCCGAGGGTCCTGCAACTTGATATTCAGGAATATTAATAGGTCTTTGAGTAACTTCAGAAGCTGTGTCGTACAAAGCTAATTTACGAGCTTCTATTTCAGGTGCTTCACGACTAAAGGTAGTTTGTGTTTCAGCAGGTGTTGATCCACCGCTACCACCACCACCAAAGTATTGTCTTAAACCTGTTTCATCGTTTACCGTGCCACAGCCACCGTGTTGTATTAATAGTTCACGTTCATAATCATTAATGTGAGCAAGATGGGTATCTCCGTTTTTCCCATGCTTTGCAATGTCAGCATAAAGTTCTTTAAATAACTTTATTTTTTGTTGAACGTTTAAATTATTTATATTTATACTCATAAGTCTTTCTCTATTTGTACATGTGTTTTCACATATCCCTTTGGTTTCATAATTTTTTCCCATCCTGGTCTTGCAAATAACTCCATTTTTTTACAACCTTGTTCTTTAGCCCATGCTTCTAAATCTTTTACATGGTGATGCCACCTTTTCATTTGTTTGCCAGTCACGATTCGTGCATCACAAACTTTATAATTAGGGTAGCTTCTTATTTCAGTTACAACTGTTGCAAGAACTTCATCGGTTTCGTCAATCACTAACCAAAGTTGCATGGCTCCTTGTTTGCACATGTCTTTGATGTCATCTACATCAAACGCTCCGTTTGTCTCACAAGCCAGTTGGACTAAATCTTTTGCTAAAGGCCAAACTTTTTCTACTTCAAACTTTGTAAACTTAATAAATTTTGTTTGCATTTATGCGTTTACTAGATCGTATACTCTCTTCAATCGATCTTGTTGATTGTAAAAAAATGCAGCTCCCTTTTTACGCATATCTTTAAAGTCCTCAGGATTTGCACCTGCCATGATGCCTGCTCCGAGGATGGCATCTGCACGAGACACAAACTCACCATCGGCAAGTTGTGCTAACATGGTATCTTCATCTTTGTCACCAACACCAGACCCGTCTTCAACGTATCCAGCTGCTCTGACATAATTATTTACATCATTCTCGTCATTTTCAATCTTACTGGGTAAATAGTTTACCCCACCCGTAGCATATTGAGCTATACCTTCAACAAAGGCACCGTCTTTAGCATAAAGCATATTTGAAAAATTATAAGGATCCATTTGAGTGGGCTCATTTGAATAATCATACCTTTGTGTCAAACCTGAAAGTTTATCAGTCTCTCTTTGTAATAAAGCTGTCCTTTCTTCAGGAGTGCTTTCGTACGGATTATAAGGTTTATTTACTTTTGGTGGTTGTAGCCTACCTAAAGCATAAGAAGATCCTAGTGTTGCACCCAACCCTAATTGTTTACCTGGAGTGTTTAAATAATTACCAACATTTTGCATGCCTCTTCCAAAAACAGCTCCTACACTGTCAGGATTAATCATTTGTGAAGGTATGTTGGCTGCAGCTGAATATGTGCCAGGATTTAAAAATTTTCCACCACCCAAAGCAATATCTTGTGCGATAGGTGATCCGGTAGCTACAGTTCCTGCTTCTATACCTGTTCTTACTGCTTCTCCTGCGCCAGATTTAACAGCCTCTCCTAAAACTAAATCTTGACCAGCAGCTGTAAGACCTTTTCCTAAAGCACCTACACCATACGAAGTAGCAAAACCAAGTATGCCTGATTTTAATGAATCACTAGTTGATGCGCCGGACATTTTAGAGGCTGCGAAACTTACGCCACCGGCAATTAAAGGAATTGTCCACCAAGCTGCCATTTATAAATCTCCTAATCTTATTAAGATAAGTTTACCCTTATTCTTCAGTGCTATCAACACTACTAGGCTTCATTTCGTCCCACAAACGTCCTGTGTATTGAAATTCACCTACATGAGTTATATAGTCCATTATATAGCAATAACACTTACCACCTATATCACGCCACAACTTACAAAAAGCAAAGTCTTCACCAAGAAAACGTTTGTTTTCTTTATCGTAATAGGTGTCAAAGAAATTATACAGATAAGGTTTTTTCTGTAGTTTGCCATCAATTAGGTTCTCTTGGTGTATTTCCATATCTGGATAAGATTTAATCAAAGTATCAAACACTTCTCGTTTGATGAGCATACATCCAGTGGGTGCATGTGTAACTTCAATAACACCCTCGCCCTCTACCTCTATTGCTTCACTATCTTCTAGCCTCAAGGGGTAAGTATTGCAATTAACATGTGCTTCGTGAGCCGTGGTCACTTCACCGTGTAGTATCTTCTGAATGAGTCGATCGAACTTAATATCTTTTAAAGGGTAGGGTACAGAAATGACGTCCTTGTCGGCCTCAAGCATACTCCATATGCTGTCAGAAGAAAAGGCTATATCTGAATCGATAAAAAGCATATGTGACATCTCACTATTTAAAAAAGAAGCAGTACATAAGTTTCTACCTTGTGTTACCAAAGATGATTTTATCATCTCAAACATAACTTTTACACCTTTCTCCATACAAGCTTTTTGAAACTCTAATAAGCTTTGTGTGTAATGAATAGATACATCCGAGTGTACTGGTGTTGCTACATAAATACCTAATTCTCTTTCTTTGTTAAGCCATAATGGTCTACCTGGATCTGGCATGTAGTGCTCCTTCTAAGAATCTAGTCCACTCGATAGATTTTTTTGTCCAATTGTAAAAACGTTTGGTGTAATCTTGTTGAAATAAAAGATGTTCATAAATATTACTTTCATGTAAATGTTGTTTGCCTGTTTTAATCGCATAAGCAAAGTTTTCGGCTAGTTTCTTGTAATTGTCCGTATAGTTCACATAAATTGGAAACTCAGCACAAGTCTCATATAAAGCGCCATAGTTGGTAGTTACACAGTACAGTCCGGCAGCCATTGCTTCAAGAGCCGAGATACATGAAGTCTCTTCCCAAATACAAGGGTAAGCAAACATGTGATAGTCTTTCATCTTATTTAAAATAAAATCGTTAGACTGATAACCAATATAATTAACATTAGGTAACGCTCTTGCTTGGTCGTATAAAGCCTTCCAATCCGAATCATTATAAAGCGCAAATTCTTCACCATATACCTCACAATTACTATAGACATCTAATATTATATCCTCATCTTGCAAATGTTGCATCGTTAATAACAGTACGTTTAAACCACGCCAAGGTGTTGGTTGAAAGACTAATCTTAACGTATCCCCTTGCTTGTACGGTTTTCTTTCTGGGAAATGCGTAACCCCATTTTTTATTACATGACACTTTTCTGTTGGTATGTCGTACATCATACGAAACTTCTCGTAGTTCCAATGTGAGTTAAAGACATACCAATCATATAAACGATGGTTAGTTTTATCTGCAAAAAAAGGTTTTATATTAGGTTGGTCGTAGCTATTTTTTTGCCACAAGATGTTGATCTTGCTTTCATCAATGGGTACTTTACCTGGTATAGAAGTGCAGATTTGAAAGTGACTTAGTAAATATTCATCTACTCGTGCGGTTAAAAAATCGTGTTGTAGTTCTGTGCCGCCTTTAGGCTCACTCATTTGTCTCCCCAAAGAGATCAAGTTTAGGAACAATAATGGTTACATCACGTTGGATATCTTCTTCTTTAGTAGCAGTGCCTGCATCAGCTACATCAGCTTGTGCTACTTCTTCAGACTCGTACTCAACACCCGTCTTCTTATTAGATATCTTTGTTTGTGATTCGCAATCAATAGTAATTGTCATGCTGTATTTTAACCATTTTCTTGAGATCTGTCCAATTGAGCGTACGAGATAACACCTGATATTTTAGCACCTGTTTCTGCGGTCATTTTAAGAATATCACCTTCTTCTAATACTAATGTGTTCGTTATAATGTCAACTGTGCTAACGGCTGCAATATCTTGATTACCAAATGTATGCGTAGCTGACGCTGAAGTGTCTGTTAATTTAGTTGTTAATGTAACAGCACTACTATGTATATTGACTGCTTGAATTTGTTTAATTAACAATCTTGCATCACTAGGGGCAGTTAATACAGAAGTCTCGTCAGTATTCGCTAAAGTAAAACCTTGGTTTTTATATTGTATTGTCATGAAATAAACCAGTTAAAAGTGTCTTGTTCGTTTTTAAAATCTGTTTGAAACGAAAAGTTAAGTTGATTTTTTAATGTGGTCAAAGCATCCATAATCTGTCTTTGATTTGACGCATCATATTCAGATTTAGGCTCTGGTATATTAACAGTAATTTTAGCCATTATCTTTTTCCATCTGGTTGTACATCTGCTCTAAATGAACCAAAACGCCAGTTCTCATCTTGAGCACTGTTTTGTATTTTAAGTGAAGCAAATCGACCTCTTGCTCTAGTGTCTATTTTTTTAGTTGATGAGGTTACGGTAAACGGCCCTAATGATGAACTTGATTCTGTTTCAGATGGAAAGTCTTTGAGCTGTATAGTGACTGTCGCATTACCACTTAACACCTTAAAGTCTGGTAAGAAACGCCTAATCTTAATAAAGTTTTCTCCTTGAGCACCTTCAGAGTCTAAAGTAAAATCACCTGATTCTATAAAAGCATTAATACTTTGCACAAAGTTTCCATTTTGATCAGATTCATTAACACCTTTCTCATGTTCGTAAACAGTTGTCTTACCTAAATTTGTACTGGCTCCTTGAATTGTAGGAAAAGTAGGTGTACTTGAAGTAGTAAATTCTGTAGCTATTGGGCTATCAAATAAATATTGGTCAATGTAAGCAGTTCTTGATAAAGAACTGGTTGTCCATGCACCTTCACGATAATTTAATGTTACACATCTATCAATACCAGTAGAACCCGCTTTAGGATAAAACCAATTAATTTCTGTAAACAATGAATTGTAATTACAATAGACAACTTCACCAGAATCATAATTAATACCTAAATCATCACTATCAACATTAGTAAATACAAAGTCTTCCACCGAACAAGGTAGTCGTTTAACTGTACCATCAAAGACAAAAAAACCACCTGATTCACCCATCCAATATACCGCACCATCTACATAGACAAGTGCGTGTTGACCAATTAAACCACAGTTAGAGCCTACCTGTTGTATGTTAAAAGTAAAAGGTGGACCGACAAATTGCATTGTATAAGCAGAAGTATCTGTTAATATAAAAATATAATCTTTTGCTCGTAAAGCTCCTACTATTTTACTACCAGAGTCTAATCTAAAAGTACCCGCAGTATTAGTAGATACTGGAGCATAGTCTGTTCGATCTTCTTGATCACTGAAACGAATAAACATTTTGTCTTGACTGCCTGTGCTGCCTACTGTTGTTTCTGTGCCTAAATGAATAAGGTGTCTATCTCGACCTGACACTAAAGTCATTACACTTGCTGTAGGATTTGTAGTAGACACAGTGGCTCGAGTTTCTACACCACTAGTCGGATTCCATTCAAATGTTTTACCGTCGTGTACGGTAGCAATTAAAATAGAACCAAAATTATCTAAAGCCCAGTTTGCAGGTTCTATAGTTACGCTAGTAGTAGGAGCAGCATTGCCCCAAGCAACAAAATTAGTAGCATCAGTTACGACTGCTTCATCGTCATGTGCTGCTCTAGTTGAACCCAAAGCACCTCTTGTAATACCTGTTAAGTTTTGACTTGATATACCTGTGTAAGTAATTAATTCTGACCCAACCAATATATGACCTGCTGTACTAAAACCAGAAACGGAAGTAAGCGTTACGGCTGTACCAGACCCACCTGTACCTGCGGTGTTATCGCCTAAGGCACCATTAAGGTCATTTTTAGTTAACGAAGCGGACTCACCGCCCCATTGAGCAACACCCCAACCATAACCAGCTGTTGCTTGTGCTGGTCCAAATTTAACATAGGGATTTAAGTTACAACCTGTCGCACCAGTTACGCCAGCACCCGATTCAACCTTGCCCATAGTTACAGTAAAAGTATCAGATGTTCTAGTGACAACTTCAAAAGTATTAGTCGTAAAGTCAGCAGCAACAAAACCAGTGCCACTTCCTGGTATAGTCATATTACTAAATGTAAATAAATCACCTACTACTAATCCATGAGCCGCTTTGTTGACTGTTAAAGTAGCTGAATTATTAGTAGTTGTGTAAGTACAAGAGGTTATAGCTGTATCAAGAGGTGTAATGTCATAAAAAGCATCGCCATAATATAACGCTAGTATTTTATTAGTAGCTACCGCTAAATATTTATTACCATTTATATCTGACCAATTGTGTAAATCTCTAGTAGCTCCAGCTAAAGTATTTGATGTAAGCTGTTGCCAACCCCCTACTTTCTCTGGTTCGCCATAACGAAAACGTACAAAATCGCCGTCAGTCCATGTGTATTCAGCAGATGATTGTGTCATCTGTTTATTAAAACCTGGTTTAAATGGTACTTTTACTAATGGCATAATTAATATCCTATTTTAAATAAGTATAATTCAATACACTACTTGTTGACAACCAGAGCATTTTTAAGATACCCAGTTGTAAAAATGAGTAATACAGTATCTACCATGCCCAAATTTTATATCATCTTTAGACTTGACCTCTGTTACTTCGTGTTCTAAATAACTTGGAAAAAACAACATTCTATTGTTGACACACTCTATTGTAGAATTTGCTGCACTTAATTTTAAATTACCACCAAAAAATTGTTTTGGTTCTTTATACATCCATATAAGACAAGTAAATTGCACACTATCACAATGAGGTTTATAATATTTAGACTTATCATAATAACTAATAAAAGTTGCATCTGTATTAGTATTTATAAAATTATTGTGGTGTAATGGCATAGCATCTAAAACAATATTGTGAAAATCTTTACTTTGTTGTTTGTACATGGTTCTTAATATTGGTGAAATAAGTCTACCTTTTCCTGTGTAATAGTCCCATACATGAAATCTAAAAGCATTAGATTTTGCTTTACCCTTAACAGTCTTCGCAACAGGGCTATCTTCGTCGTCAGCTTTTTGTACGATTGGTTGTGTTGCATACATATCAAGCTCATGCCATACAGCATTTACTTCTTCTTGAGTATACCAATTATCAATAACCAAATAAGGAACTTCTTTTCTTTGGTTGTTTATTTTTATATCCCAGTCTTGTTTTATTTCTTTTACTATGTTTGTCATGGTTAATCGTCTATACCTCCAGTAGTAAATATTCTTTTGTGAGCATAGGTTTTATTATCTATCTTGATACGAACTTTGTTAGTTTTGACAAAACCAGCTTGTATTGTCCAAACATCTTCATCACAATTTATTTTGTGAAATGTGTCTCTACTTACAAAATTAAACCATTTTCTTTTTTTAAAAATAATATTACCATTATCATTAATCTCTTCTGTGTAAGTTCCTTTTAATATTACAGATAAAAAACTAAATGGGTGACTGTGGTAAATAACACTAGCGTTTTCTCTAGTATCAGGTATAGCTTCTACAGTAGAGGAAACAGGGTGTATCTTAGAAAACAATATAGTCAAGGGTGTTGACCAAAGGCCCCATCTTGAAATATACCTTATTCCATTTACTCCAGTTACATGACAACTGCCGTACCCTATTTTTAATTTTTTAGAGATCTTTGAGAAGAACTGTGTCATAGCCACCACTTCCATCAGATTTAGGTACTTTTACATATTCCTTTATGTTTTCTTTACTTTGTGTTTGTGCAATACGATTGCCATGATTATCAAGTTTTGGAACTACAATTTCAGTATCAGCTAAGTTAGTGAGCTCGTCTGCATAATCAGCAGTGTATTCTTCATACAATTTAGTGCCTTCTCCATAAACCATATATCTTTCAAGATGTGCAAGTAATATCACTTCAGTTAATTCTTTTGCATTATTAAATTGAAATTTATACATGTCATCTGTATGTGCTAATTTTTTATTTTTTGAAATAGGCATGACTATATCTGATTTAAGTGATTCAGCCCACGCCCAAACATTGTCATTAGTGCCAGTAACATATACAGCTTGTGTAGCCTGCATTTGAAAAGAAGCATTACACATATCGGTCACATATTCTACTGTAAGGTTGCTAGGGACTGTTACTACAGGCATAACAGCTCCTTTTTTATAAACTACTTCCATTGTTTTTGTTGAGCTATCTAGGTCATAAAAATATTTTATAAAGTCATGGTTTAACAAAATACTGTTTTGTATTTTACTACTATCTTTATAATCAGGAGCACAACTACAACCATGTAAACTGTACTTATTTGCTCCCATTTTTACACCCCACACGTTCGGTTCGTGTGGCCATGTTTCATCAGGAAATTTTTTTGCTATTTCAGCTTTAATTTTTTTAACTTCATCGTCATCAGTTCCTGCCCAATAAGTACGATGTACTACTGCTTTGTTTTGAATCCATGCTCTATATAAAACTGGGTTACTCATTATGATACTGCTCCTTGGACATTTCCACTTCCATCTTCGTATGTTACCGAATTACCGTTTAAATTAATAGCTTTACCTGCTGCTCCACCAGCTCCACCAGCTCCTGATTGTCCACCGTTAGCACCTTGTGTATGAGCTTGTCCAGCTGATCCAGCTTGACCAGCACCACCGCCTGCACCACCATTACCACCCTCTCCTCGTTGAGATTGTGGAGTTGCACCAGCTCCACCAGAACCAGCACCTGTTATATTTCCAGCTTGACCTGCGGCTAAATTAGTAGTCTGTGTTGTGTTCATACCAACAGCTCCACCAGGGCCACCAGTTTGACCAGCTCCACCACCGCCACCGCCACCAGCACTAGCAATAGTTTGTGATTGGTTTTTATCAATTTGATAAACGCCACGACCACCGCCGCCACCACCGCCACCACCGCCACCACCTTTGATGTTCCCACCGTTGTTTTGGATAGTTGTGTCAAAGCCTAAATTAAGAGCGGCACCAGCAGATGCACCAGCTTGTCCAGCATGTGCAGCATCAGCTGCACCACCATTACCACCTTCACCACCAGCACCAGTAATTTGACTATTATTTATAATTTTTACGGTGTCTCCAGAAGTCCATTGGTTACCAGTATCAATACCATATCCACCTGTGCTAGAACTACCAACGACTGCTTGTACAGTAAGAGTTACATCTGAAATACCAGCAGAATAAGTACCACCTTTGTTGGAATAAATATTGTAGTTTTGTGTTGTGCTTGATATTTGAAGTGCAATGGCTATACGGTTTGTACTACCGTAAAATTGAGACATTGAAATAGTGCCACTAGTTGGGATATTACCAGACTCACCCGCTGCACCTGAAGGAACATTATCACCACCAGCATAATACTCTGATAAAGAATCAGCTCCACCAGCGTTGTCACCGAACTCTGTTACGATTTCTGATATTGCTAAGGATGAACCACTATCTTTAACTGCCATTTTCTAGTTTCTCCACTTTCTTTTCTAGTTCTTTAATTGCTTCAATAAGAACACCAACGAGGTTGCCGTAAGCAACTGACATATATTCGCCTTCATCGTGTACTACTTGTGGCATAACTTTTTGCATTTCTTGAGCTATAACACCTGTGCCTTCTCTACCATCTCTAGTAAAAGTAACACCACGCATTTCTTTAACTCTGCCTAAAGCGTTTTCTATTGTTTCAATATCATCTTTTAACCTTTCGTCAGAAAAAGCTGTAACATCATTGTTAAAGGTTGCAGCACCTGCTGCTGACATGTCTAAGGTAAGTGCTGTTATAACTGCACCACCATCATTACCTTTAAAAATAATATCTTTATCGCTGGTAGCTGATTGCATTACAAAATCAGTTGAACTATTAGTAAAACGACCAAACTCGGTGCCACCATCTTTTAAAATTATATCTGCTCCATCCGCATCTAAAACTATATCTTGACCACTAAATAAAGATTGATCTCTGTTTTTAAATTGCCAACCGACTGTGCTATCTCCTGAATAAACTAATGTAAATGCTGCTCTTTCATTTGCTACTACTAAATCAGAACCAGCTCCATTTATATTTGAACTGTTTCTACCAACTGTAAGATTGTTAGAATCAAAGGTATTTTCTGAATCCATGAAAGTTACTTCATCACCTGTGGCAGGTGATGCGGGTAGAGTAATCGTTCTAGCTGCACCAGAAGTATCAACTAATATTTGTGCTCCAGCTTGTACTGTTTCGGCTGCTGCAATAACACGCCAATATCTAGTTTCTTGATCTTTAACAATATCAGTGCCGTTAGAATGACATATGTAATGATGTCCTTCACATAGTAAAAAACCTGTTTGACTGGTTACTTTAAAAGTAAGTGTGTAACCTGCATGATCAGTACCATCAATAATATTAAAAAACTTTTCAATACTTGCAGGCATATTAACGGTTCGGTTAGCTGCTAAAGTACCTGTAAATTTAATGCTCATGTTTCTTGCATTAGATATTGTAGCATTTGACATTGCTAAAGTAACATCACCAGAGGCAACATTAATTTCTTCATACCCCGCAACAGCTTGTTGTACAACATTAAGGTTATTATTACTTTTATCACCCCATGTTCCAGGGTTTTCTCCTGTTGCCATTAATTCTAATTTTAAATCACTTGAAAATGTTGATGCCATAATTACCTACTTTGTATGTTTATATTCATTATAAGGTCGTTATGCGACCTTTTCAACCTCATCAACAGGAACCCACGTTTGACTTGTGCCTGTACTAACAGCAGTCCATGTCTGACCTGTGCCTGTGCTGACGGTTGCCCAACCAATACCATTGGCTATACCAATACTACTGGTCAATCCAGCTGCGGTTGGAATTACATTAGCATCAGCAACGGTAACAACGCTGTTAATAGAAAAAGCCAAAGCACTACCTGTAAGACTAACGTTAGCATCCGCCACAGTAACTACAGCAGTTTGATTTAAAGCTAAGGCTGTACCTGTTACGGCAACATCTAATACTTCAAACTGTTGAGTAGAAAAAGGAGCTTGTGAAAAAGCAACGATACCAAAACTCATAGTTAGCTCCTATTTTTTAATTCATCAACTTCGGCTTTTAAATCTTTTATCGCTTCTATAAGAAGTCCGACCATATTGCCGTAAGCAACTGATTTAATCTTATCTTCTGACTTATCCTCTCTTACAACTTCTGGTATTATTTTTTCAACTTCTTGAGCTATAACACCCATACTTTTATGACCTTCGTCATCTATTCTTTCAAATGTAACACCACGCATTTGACATACTTTATCTAAAGCATTCGGAATTGTTTCTATATCTCTTTTTAATCTTTCATCGGAGAACGCAGTAACATCATTGTTAAATGTAGCAGCTCCAGCAGCACTCATATCTAACACCATAGCTGAAATAATACTTCCCCCATCATTTCCACCCAGTATAAAATCTTTGTCTTGCACAGAACAATCCATTCTGAAGTTTGAGTTATCGTTGTTAGCTATTTTGCCAATCAATGTTCCAGCGTCTTTAAATAAAATATCAGCACCATCAGCGTCTAAAATAATATCTCCTACAGCGTCAATAATAAAGTCATCTGTTGCTGTGATTGTATCACCATCAATAGTCATTTCATCTACGACTACACCAGCGTTTGCAGTTACAACTCCAGCAACTCCGAGAGTTGATGCCATATCTACAGCACCGTCAATGTCAACCACATCTAAATTGGTAGTACCATCAACATCTATATTTCCAGAAATATCTAATTCTGTTGCAATAATCTTATCGTTAAAGGTTGCTGCTCCAGCAGCAGAACCGTCAATTGTTAAAAATGTAGTATCTGCACCACCATCAGTACCTTTTAAAATAATGTCTGAATCGTTTGCTGTAGCATCGATCGTAATATCACCAGACGATGTTGATATAGTAACTGCGGCATCACCAACAGTTAAATTATCACAAGCTAATGAATCAGCTGAAGCTGCGGCAAAAGCTAATGTTCCACTACCGTCAGTTTTTAAAAACTGTCCATCACTTCCATCAGCAGTTGGCATATTAAATGTTGTGCCACCAGACTTCATGATTATTTTACTACCGTCTGATGCAATACTCTCGTTTGCATCGTGTAACTGTAATGTTGGTGTGCCACCAGAATCTGTTAATAGTAACCCAGTATCATGTACATGAGTCAAAGCTATTTCATCATTCGCACCAAAAGATAGTATCGCACCATCGTGTTGTAGTTCTAGGTCTTGTGTAAGAGTTACATCTCCATCTGATCCTATCGCTATCGCATCCACATCAGAGGCTGAACCAATTTGTCCACCATCTGCTACAGTAATGCCCGCTGAATGTACATCTCTTTGACTAAAAGTTACTACTCCGTCTGCCGCTATCGCTAATGAATCAGTATCACTAGTATGTCCAATATTGGTGCCATTGATAATTATATTATCTACAGTAAGTGTAGTAAGAGTGCCTAATGACGTTATATTAGTTTGAGCTGCGGTAGTTAAGGTAACATCTGCAATATATGTTTTGACTCTAGACATTGCAGATTTTTTCTCAGTACCATTTGCTCCATCATCAACAATAATAAGATCAGCATCTACTAAATCAGCTCCTATATCTGAAGCACCGTCTATATCTAACGCACCTATATCTACTTTGTTTGCTGTAGATATTGTCGCTAACTTAGTATCAACAATTGCAGCACTTGACGCTACACTTGCGTTAACTACAGCATTAGCAGCTAATTGGTCAGCCCCTATAGCATCGTCTGCCATTAAATCAATTGTTATTTGGTCATTAGCAATGTGAGCTGTATCTATACTGCCATCGGTATAGTGTTCTGAATTAATAGCGTTATCTGCTATTTTAGCACCTGTAATTGCATCGGCAGCTATTTTAGCTGTGGTTACTTGTAAATCTGCGATATGAGCTGTATCTATTGAACCATCTGTATAATGCTCTGAGTTAATAGCGTCATCTGCTATTTTAGCTCCTGTTACAGCATCCGCATTAATCATAGCTGTTTCTACAGCATTATTAGCAATTGTTATAGCACCACTTGAAGCAATAGTTACATCTCCACTTACTGCTACTTCTTCATAACTTGTGCCATCGGCTACTAATATTTTAGCAGAAGTAACATCAGGCATAATAAATTTAGCGGGTAATGTTAAATTGTTACTAGCATCTAATACTGTAGATTTACTAGCTGGTAAACAACAAAATACTTCTTTAGCTCCTGCTGAAAAATCTACAGCACTGTCGCTGTTAGAACTTGATATAATTGTGGTACGAGCTAATGTTGAGCTATCCGATGCTAAAGTACCTAATCCAACTTCAAATTCAGCATTTAAAACAATACAGTAATATGTTGTGTTACTGTTACCAATACCTGCTGCGAATGTTTCAAATCCAGAAACAGCACCGCCTAATGTGACTGTACCAGTACCTGTTGTCGTGGTTGATTCTTTTACACGGTCGTTGATTACTAAGGCCATGTATTACTCCTATGCTATTCGTATAATTGCTGCAGAGGATGAAAAAGCTGGAAATTGAACAGTAAAAGTTCCCGCAGTCGCAGTCTTATCACCACCAAAATTTAATACACATACTGCTGGATCACCTGACTGAGTATCATTGTAAATTAAAGCTCCTCTTGCAGTTAAAGTAACACCTGTAAAAGATAAATCAGCAAAGTCGACTAAGGCAGTATCTGAAGATATTGAAGTACCTCCATTGGTTAGTGCACTACCACCAGATGCGTATTGACCAGTGGCCGATACCTGGTTATCTGTAGTAAACGATGTAGTTGATTTGCCTAATGTTGCACTACTGGTGTAAAGTGATAATTTAAAACTATTACCACCACTTTGTTTAAAATTGTGTGTGCCTTCTAATAATTCTTTTTTAAATGAATTACATATTGCATTGGTTGTTATTGCCATTATTCTGCTCCCTTAACATTAGGTGAAATTGATGGAACGGGTATTCTTGGTTCACCATCTGTATATTGTCCACGTTTTCTGTGTCCCATCTGTTGCATAGCAAACTGCTGTACCTCTTCATTGTACTTACCTTTGTATAAGTTGTACATATCAGCAGGCCCTTTTAAGTAGCTAAAACATTCAGTTAGCACACCATGCAAAAGCAACGATTCTTGATTGGTTGACAAAAAGGTAGTGGTTGAGCTGTTAAAATGCGGTGGATCTATCACATAATTAATCTGTACAGTCAAAGCACTGGATGGCACAGGTGCTAATACAACAGTGCTATCATCCCAATTAGCATAATACTTTGGTACACCTGTTGCATCTGTTGAATTAAATTCTGATATAAAACTGGTATCTCTTTTTTCTAAAAAAATACGAGTGCTACCACTAGTTACCTGAATAGATCGTATGTACATTAATTCTTCAGGCATGGTTAAAAATCGTTGTGATTGCACACATGAAGATGTTTTGTAGGCTCTTAAATCGTCATAGTCAATTTTACCAGCAATATCTAATTCAGTATTACGAATAAACTGATCTAATAAAGTATCAGACAATACATTAGAATCTACTTCTGTGTAGTTTCTAACCTGTGTTAAAAAATTAGCGTGTGTAATACTCATGATATTGTAATGGTTACCTCTCCAGTGCTACTTGTCATTTCAAAAGATTCTAAAGCTGTTCCTAATATGTTATTACTTGCGCTAGGTTGCATACTTGAATTATTAAAACCATTGTTTACATAAATAACAAAATCATCATTATCATCTTTCGGTCTTGGTCTTGGGTTTTGTAAAGCCACCGCATCTGTTTTATGATGTTTTCTTCTAATTTGTGGATGTTTAGATTCGTGTTCAGATTTATGAACAAACGAACCATTCCACTCTTTCACCATTTCTTTGTAAGGAAATTCCATACCTGATCTATCAGATATTGCTTTTGCGTATTTTCCTTTTGCGTATGCCATAAATTTCTCTAGTACAGTTTAGTCGATTTGTTGCGCCCTAATTTACATTTAGCTTTAACACTACCACCTTTTTTAAAATATTTCGATGAATTAGGACCAAGGTATTCTTCATTACTTTCAAGTTTTTTTTCAATGTAGCCTCTTTTTTTTCGCCCTCTTAAATTTCTGTCTCTTCTTTTAAGCATTACATCGCCTACACCTTTATCTTTCATATTCTGATCTATCATTTTCTCAACATCTTGTCGCTTTTTTTTTGCTCGAGCTTTACTAAACTCTTCAAGCTTTCCACTATCGATAGCATTTCTAAGTTCTATAGAATGTTTCATGCCTTTTTTAATTCTTAAAGTTCTGTTAATTGCTGTTTTTAAAAGTTTTAATGACATATTTATTCTCTAATATAATTTAGTTGGTCTATTACGACCTAATTTACATTTAGCTTTTACACTTCCGCCCTTTTTAAACTTTGATAATTCGCCTTTTTCTAATTTATTTTTTATATAACCTCTTGGTTTTCTACCCGAGTCTTCTCTTTCTTTTAATTTTTTATCTACTTTTTTTACACCTTTTTCATGCGAGTACGCTTTACTTTTTTGTGCACCAGCATCATAAATTGAATCAGCATTTTCTTTTCTACTACCTGTTAAGTCTTTATAATCTTTTTCAATTTCACGTTGTCTCTTGTCAGTAAAACCTTTTTTTAATCGACGCTTAACATCTTTTTTAGCTAATTTTAAAATCATAGCTGCTAAACTAATAGTCATAATTAACTCCCTGATGGATAGTAACTTTGCGGTGTGATGTAAGTTGAAGTTCTTTGCCCATCTTCATCTAACGCACGTTTAAGTTCATCTTCGTAAATCATTTTATTCTGTTGAGTAATCCTTGGATTTACTTTCATACTTAAATAATAAGCAAGTCCCGCTACCATACAAGGTATAAACCTAAATGCTATATCTGCTTGATTAGTATAAGCACCAGCATCTTCAATACGTTCCATAAAATAATATTTTAAATGAGTATATGTACTGGCATTAGGTGTTTGATACAAAGTAATGGTTGGTGTGGTTTGACGATCAACATAATATTCAGACGGTTGACCAGTAGCGCCTTTATTATTTTTTGACGCATAATCACTTCTTGATATTTTAGTCAAAGATATATCACTAGTTGAACTAGTAGTGCCACTTGAACTACTGATATATGCTTCAAGAATATCACTGGTGTTTGAGGGTGCAGTATAAGTTGCTGTGCCTGAAGTTAACTCTTGTGTTTGCAACGCCACTTTCCACAAGTGCACGCCACGATTGCCCCACTCAGAAAACAAAATATTAAGGCTACGACGAGCAGACTTGAGATCACGGCCACTATTAGTCCTGACAGCACAACGTTCGTAAGCTTCTTCAATGATGTCATCGATATCAAGATCGAATGTGGTTGTGCCTGAGGTTGCCATCTAGCCTCCTAAAATGTACCTTTAAATTTTGTACCTCTAACTGCAGCACCTTGTCCTTTAGTGTTAGTGCCACCATGATCATATTTATTGGCCATACCACCACCCATTTTCTTTTTTACTTTTTCAACTGGTATAGCTTTGCCTGCTTTTTTTGCACCTTTGCCTATACCTTTGGATAGTTGTTTAAGTGCTTTTGCTGCTCTCTTATTAAGAGAAGACTTGTCATGGGACCTTTTAAAGGCCTCTTCGATATCCTGGAGTGTTACTCTATCTTCACCAGCCATTTTTTTTGCTTTCATTTTAGAAGCTACACTACCCGCTACATCACCCATGATACCACCTGCACGTCTACCTTTTTTAGAACCTTTACCAATAATGTCAGCTTGAGATATATTTTTTTTCTCTTTTCGTTTTGTTTTTGAAGGTTTTGTAGGTTTTGTAGGGTTTCTAGCTTTATCAGCTCCTTTAATAGTTGATTTCATCCCTTTATAAGTTTCATTTAAACCATATACTCCTGCGGCAATACCTATTGGAGCTGTTATTTTTGCTGCTGGTAAAATTATTTTTTCTTTCTTAGTTAGTGTTTGCGCCTTAGGTTTTATATTGAATTTCTTCATATCAGCTTTTGTTTCCTTTTCAAATCTACGCAAATCAGCTTCGCTAAATCCTTTTTTATTTTTTTTAGCAATTGTTTTAGCAGCACCTGTAATTAGTTTTCCTGCCAATGCTTTTTGAACAACACCTCGACCCATTAACACATCTTTTTGTGTTACTTTGCCGTCACCTGATAAATCTGGGAATTTTTTCTTAGCCATACCGCCTCCTTTAGTTTTAACCATTGTTGGCTTACCGCCAACCCCTTGAGCTTTTGCTCGTTTTCTTGAAACAGCAGAAGCTTTTTGACTTTTGCTCATTCCCGCAGCTTTAGCAGCTGGCACACACTTCGGATATTTACGTTTCGAAGTTTTTGCGTTTTTACGACCACAAGGTTGATATTTGCCGTCCTTTTTAGGAGCACCAATATCTACCCAGTTCTCATTAGCCCAATCTTTTAAATCACCCATTACTTAATCAGATCTCCGTAATAGTCAGATATAAAAGCACCATTTTTTGCACTTTTAATTTGACCTTTACAGACCTTACTTGCATACATATTAGCGTATGCTGATGGGTAAACATCAAACTTACGTTTAGCCGCTGCTTTACCTTTTGGACAAATTTTTCTTCCTTTCTTAGCCATAATATGAGTTTATCAGTTTAAATTCTAACTATCTAGACCTTACTTGTTTCTTCTTTTTCTTCTTTTTCTTTTTCTTCATTGGTGGCTTAGATATTTGTTTAGCCATCTGTCCTCTGGTTATAGGCATCTGCTGTACCTCACTTTGCCGTTTTCATCTTTTTCAGCTAATAAATATTCACTTCTGTTTTTATCACCTACATACGATACATGTACCCAACCAGAATTTATTTCATCAGGATTATGAAATTCCAGAATAACTTGATCAAAATCTAAGTTATCATTAATAAAATCTGCTAATTCTTTGTTTGAAACACCAGGTATTTCCATATCTGCTGCCTCACCTTTACAATGTTGTGATCGAGATGAAGAACCTATTTTTTGACTTAGCTCAGGAGATCTATAACCAGAAGTAATTACAACGGCTTTTTGAAAGTAATCTCTTACTGGTTGTAAAATATTATCGCAAAGTTTTTGCAAATTATCGATGTGTTCCTTGTCGGGATTATTGTCTATATTACATCGTTCAGCTGTTTGCGATTTAGTTAATTCAGCTAAAGTAAAATTGTCAGTTAATCTCATACAAAAATAATTAAAAGTATTAAAACAATTATAATAACATCTCTTATTTTACAACTTTCACAAGTCCAACTGTTTTTATATTTAGTCCATAACTTGTTTGTAGCTTTATATAATTTTGTTAACATTTCCATCTTCTCCTCGCCTGACATATACGTTTTTTAGGCGTTTTACTGCAATTAATATTGTGCATTTTAGCTTGACCTGCACTTCTTGAACAATAAGACTTACGTCTTTTTGCTGACTTACTGCCTTTCTTAACCTCGCCTGTAACAGCAGTTTTTAATTTACTACCTGGATTCATACGACGATAAGCTTTGACACCGGCTTGGGTCATGCCTGCGCCAGACTTAGTAGATCTGTAATTTTTTTTATTACGAGAAGGCATACCGCCTTTAGAAAAACCTACCAATTCATTTGTATATTGCTCAACACTAAATTCCATAGTTAGCCTTAATAGTTTTTGATAAACTCTGCAATGACTGTATATGTATTTCCTGAATCAGCTGCACCTGGAACTACAAAGTTAACATCGTTTTGGTTTGAGTTAGATGAAGTGTTAGCAGGTATTCCACCAAATTCTCTTAGATCCCAATACCCTGAATCGACTAATGTTGCGATAGGAATATCACCATCCGAATCTTCGTAATCTAATCTAGCAAAAGAATCACCGCCATCACCATTTGCACAAGACCACCATACTCTTTGTAAGCTTACTGTTGTGACTGATTGACCGTTTTTGTTTGCCGCTAATGCTGAAACATCTGCAAAGACTGTTGTACCACCATTACCGTCTGATTGATTGACTATTTTGATAACTACTCTCTTGTCATTTTGTTGCAAGATTGTAGGTCCTGTTACTGTATCTGCCATGTTTCCCTCCTTAATTAAGAAACTAAAATAGTGCCTCCGAAGAGGCACTTAAATCATGTTACGCTGCGTAACCTTTTAATTCAATTAGTAATTTACCAGCTGTGTAGTCTGCATCTGTAGCAGCACCAGTTGTTAAATATAAAAACTGATCAGCAGCAGGAACAGCAGTAAAGTAAACTTTACTACCCAATGTTGCATCACCAGCATTTACTAATAGTGTTTCAGTTAAGTCACCAATAGCTCCGTCTTCAACCCCTGTACCTTCTGTCGCAGAATGTACATTGATATCTGGATCACCGCCAGTTGGTGCTTCAAAACATTCCATACTACCTGTTAAGATAGTACCGTTTGTTGCAGCTACGATCTGACCAATGTGACAAACTAATGCTGTTCCATTGACACCAATGATGTCGCCAGAACCTGTTGATCTCAAACCTGTTAAATCAATTAAAATTTGTGTAGTGATAATACCACCTGATCTAATTACAGAACTTCTGTAAACAGTTCCAGATCCAGTAGTAATACCAGTACCAGCTTCTACTGACATTGTGTTGGCATCTAATGATGCTACACCAGTTGAGCTAATACTTGCTTGTGTTGTTCCGTCATCTTTAGCAGTTACGACTGTAAAGCCGCCTACTGATCTGACTGGACCACTAAATGTTGAATTACTCATATCTATCTCCTAAATTATTGAATACAGTTTATTAGGTAAATCGACTATACGCGTCTGTACTCAAGTTATTTGTATAGTAGCTTAATTATACCCAAAAAAAAGGGGACTCGGAAGTCCCCTTAATCTTTCCTCCAAATTGCTACTTACGCAGCACCAGGAGAGCCGAATATTCCTCTAGGATCAGAGAACCCAAATGAATATCTTTCTCTTGCTTTAAATCTTACATTACCTGTATCGAAGTCACCTTCCATAGCAGTTTTGATTGGTGCTCTAACGAATTGTTTCATTCCGTTAGGTGCATCAGTCATAATGAAGAAAGCATCAGTATCAGTTAAGTAATGATTAACTCTGTAGCCTTGTGGGATCATACCCATTGAAGCCATAGCATTAATATCGTTATCTGATGTACCGACACGCTGAGGTGTTTTCAATATTCTTTCCGCTGTGAACTGAAGTTCTTTTGGAATGATTAATTTAGCACCTTGTAAAGCAACTTTAAGACCTCTTTCATCAACAAATGCAGCAATGTCAATTAACGCTTGCTCCATTGATGTTTCTGAAAGGTCAGCAGCTGTTGACAACTCGTTAGCAAATGTACCGCCGTTTGTTAGAGGGTGTACAGCTGAACATAGTTCAACTCCGTCACCGCCTGTGAAACTTGAGTTAAAAGCATTGTTAAGCACGTTTGCAGCTTTCACTTGTTTAGTGTTAGCCATTGAACGAGCCAATGCTCTTGTGTAACGACCTGCTAATCTGTCGTATAAATTATCCTCAATTGCTTCTTCTGTAATAGCAAAAGCCATTGCGATAGTTTCGTGTGTATATCTTGCTGTATAACCTTCGTTCGCAGTATCAAATGATACACCCTCGCCCTCAGATTTTACAGGAGCCGAACCGAAACCGGATAGGATTACTTCTTCTTCAAAAGCTCTATCAGAACTTTCTGAGTCAAAGATCTCACTATGCTCGTTTTCATATCGGTTGTATTCTAGTCCAAAAAGAGCGTTCAAGCCAGGCTCTAACTCTTTGACTAGTTGGGATCTTGAAATAGCCATAATTAACCTCCTAAGCTAGACCGGCACCTTTTTGGCCGAATATGTGGTTTTGAATTACTACGAGTACATTGGTTGCATCACTACCGACATCACTATTGTTAGGGTCTCTTGAAATATCGATCGCCTTTAGTGGTAAGCCAGCGGTTGTTGCACCAGTAGTTACATCTAATTCAGCACCGGATAAACCAGTTGTTGTGCTTCCAGCTGATGTATACACGATATCAAAGTTACCGAGTAGGTCAGCTATAGGGAAAGCAGCATCTGCTTGAATTTCGAAAATAACCATTGGGTCATCAATAATAAACGCTTCAATATCTGAAGCATTTGTACTTGCAGGATAAAAATTGGAAAAAGTTTCTTTTCCAGTGGATGGGTCTGTGTAGCGACATCCGTTAAAAACACCTACGATAGGAACTGTACCGCCATCGGCGTGTACTTCTACACCGCCACCAGTGACTTGCATTACCATGTCACCTTGGAAGATTGCTGTTCCATAATTCGCAGCTATTCTATAACGAGTTTGTCCACCAGTGAAGGGTGTTCCACCTACTCTGGCTACCGGACGCATCCCAAATGCAGCATCTTGGTTTGCCATAATTAAACTCCGTTAAATAGTTAAACAAATGTGGTTACAAAAGCTAAAAAATTAAGACTTTCTGTTACCACCAAAAGTTACACGAGACTGTCTGTCAATATTAACAGGCATCTCTGGTCGTTGTTCCTTTAGAATGTCGTTATCAACTGCTTTAACTTGGTCAGCAGTAATTCCTTTAAAATACTGCTTGCGTTGTTCGACAATTTCTTCTGGTATCCTTGCCAACACAAGGCCTCCAACCCCGATTAACCCCTGATGTTTGCCTTCATGGATTACTGGATAGTCATGGTCACCGATTTCATTCGTAACTTCTTCAGCTCGAACAAATTCCCAACCTTCTCTTAGTTTTTTGGAAACATTACCTGAATCCATAAAACCAACACTTTCTACCCTAATCCACCTATGACAATAACCTTGCGGTGCAGGTGGTGCATCTAGACTTGATGGTGGCGACCAAGGTTTATTACGAATATCCTTTTTCTCTTGGCTCGCGCGTGAGGTTTTCTTTACTATATTTTTAGTCATCATCTACTCCTTCACGAATTTCGCGTATTCTTCTAGTGGCACCCCTAATTTTTTAGCTATCGCTACTTGTGAACGGGTGAGTTTCACGGTTCTGCGTCCTTGCTGTTTACGCCCCGCCGAGGCAACAGTTTGAACGGGTTTTTTATCTTCGACAAATTTATGAGGGAAATAATCTCTCATAGTCTTATCTATTTCATCATAATATTCATCAGAGGTTGGGTCAATACCCTGTTGAACAAGTTCTTTATGTTTTTCAACAGCAGCACCAGTCATAACAGTATCCTTATTAAACCAAGTGTTCTTACTTATCCAGTCTTCTGCTTTTGGATCTACTGCTGCAGCTTGCGGAACAGCTTCTTCTGCTTCAGGTTCTTTTATTTCTTGCTCTCTTTGAGCTAACCTAACTTTAGCTTTTTCTTTCTCAACTGCTAATCTTGTTAACTCATCATTAGCTTCAACTATTTTATCAATGTCCCCATCTGCTGTTGCAGTCGCTAGTTTAGCTTTGACTTGTTCTCTTTGAGAATCAACTCTTGCATCAAACTCTTTTAAATGATTATCTTCAACAGAATTTAAACTTGATTTAGCTGTATTGTATTTATCTTGTAAGCCTTTAGCGTAATCAAGGGCTGCAGCTTCTCTTCTTTCTGCTTCTCTCATTTTACGAGTTAACTTATCAATTCTTTTTTGCGTTTTTTCTGACACATCTTGTAAATTATCTGTACCTTTCGGCTCTTCGATAACTTCAGCTTTGTCATTGTTAACTGGATCGGTATAACCTAAATCAACTTCTGGGGTTGCGGTAGCTTCTGCAACGGTAGAGGGTTGCTCTACATCAATAGATGCTTCTTCGATACCATCAGTATCTAATTCAACGTCTTGTGCTTGTACTTCTGACATATTTTACTCCTAAAATAGTGCGAGTATATACTCGGGTTTTTCAATCGTACCAATAATTTCATCATCGTTAATGATTCTATGTTCACCAAATTTTGTTTTAAATCTAGCGCCTGCATAACGACCAATAACTACAAACTGACCTTCTTTGCACCATGGTGTTAAAAATTTTTCTGTGTCTTTGTAACACATTTCTCCCATTTTTACGACATAACCAACTACTGATGTTATTTCAGAAGTTTCTAAAGTTTGTTCTGACAAAGCAATACCACCTTTAGTTCTTTCTGACATTTTCCACATTTTAATTAAAATACGGTAACCAACAGGGTTAGGTAAGCGATCTATTTCGTCTATGTAGTTTTGTGTTAATTTAGGAGCGTCTTGTTCTGGTAATGAAGTTGCTTCATCCTTAATGTAATCTGGTTTTATAATACTTGACTTACTTGTCATGCGTTCTCCTCATTTTTTTGCAGGTCTTTTAAATCCTGAAGCAGTGCTTCATATGCACCGATCTTGCCCTTAGCATAATGTAATTGTTCTAAGTTGTCTACACCATAAACAATATGATCTTTAGTTTCATCAACTCTTTTTCTTATAAAGTGTATTACACTTTGAATAGTATCTGGATCGTGCATTTATTTTTTCTTCTCTGGTGCGTATAAATTGTTAAACGTATATTCCCAATCCATGTAGCTGTCGTGTGCTTCAGCTTTATGAGTCCACTGTGATGGAATAAAGTCTGGCGGACCATTACCGGTTACCCATAATGCTGGAGATGTAACTCTTACTCGGTTATTAGGCAATGCAACAAAGCATCCTTTCCACGGACCTTCGGTTAAAGCTAATACATGCGATTGTTTGTGCTGTGCTGGATCATCAGCTATCTCGTTATTTGTATAATCAACCGTAAAGTAGTATTTAGCCGTATAAAACTCACCTTCAATACGAGCTAGCCAAGGACTAGAGCTTGTTCTGTCAAATACAATAATAGAATGATCCCTGGAAGATACATCCCAAGGTTGAGCAATATGTGTTGGCATAGGTGGTGGCATTTCATCCAGAGGTTCATCTTCAACTAATGCAGTAATTGGCATACGCGCCCACATCGCGCCCCCGTGAGGATTTTCGGTGCGGTTTTCTTCATCTTCGCATCCAGTAAACATAACTTGAAAACTTAAACAACGATCTGGGATGCAGTTAACTGCAATGATATAACAATGTAGGAACTCACCGTGATAAGCACGATGGTTGTGTGTAAATTCTTTTCTGACCCATGCCTTTAAAACTAAAGGTATGTTCGATATTAAATGTGACAAGTTTAACCCTTGGTTATTTTATATCCCATTTGTTTAGCAGCTGATCTTAAACCAGCAACTGACATTTTAGCTCCGCCTTTAGCGTAACCTTTAGCCATCTTACCACCCATAGCTTTCATCATTTTAGGTCCGCCTTTAGAATAACCTTTGGCCATCTTACCGCCTTTAGCTTTTAATAATTGCGCACGTGCTTTAGGTTTTGATGGCTTACTTGGTCTCATGCCTTTACTAGGTTTAGCTGGTTTATCTGATATCATTGCTTTAGGTCTACTTGGTCTACCTGGTTTTCCTGTTTCTCTTCCCATGTCCTACCCCTATTTAGTGAATTTACCGATTGATTTTAATCCAAAACTAGCTCCAATGGAAGCCATAATTGACCATTGTAACCATTCTGGAAATGTAGCTAAAAACTCTATACCTCTTGCAACAAATGGTTGAAAATAAGGTATAAAGCTAAAAATTATAATTGCAATAAAACAAATTGTCCAGGCTTCATCTTTCCAAGAATCATCACTTGCCTTTGCCATAGCGGTTTCCCATTCTACCTTGCCCTCTGCTACTTTCTTTTGCACTGCAACTTTAGCATCTATCTCTGCAATTTTTAAATTACTTTTAGCAACCGATTCTTTACTTTTGTGTTCGAAATAGCCTCCTACAGCCTTAGATAATCCAGATACAATTAAACCTACCATTATTTGACTCCTGTAAATTTTTGACCTTTGACTTGAATACCACTAACACCTTGATAAGGACTTCTTACACCTGCTTCACGATGTGGACAACCACCTTTTGAGAATTTACTCATATCTTTGTACTTTCCAGCAGGCACTCCTCGTTTTAATTTTTCAGTGTAATATCTTTTACCTTTCTTTTTAAGACCATAACCTAAATTTTCATCTACACTTACACCAAGATTAAACGTTTTGTGCTTACGGCCTTTTAATAACTTACCTGTTTTTGGATCACGACTAAACCCATGACCTTTTGCATCTCTTTTACCGCCCAACTTATCAAAAGTTTTATAATCATAACCTTTGCCTTCTGGATCAAAGTCACCGCCACCTTTTAAACCTTGTGGCACCGGTCCTCTTTTAGGTGGCTTAGTTTTTGTGAGTTTTTTAAAAGCTTTACTTGCTCCTTTAACAACTTTTCCTGTTTTTGTTAAAAGACCCAAACCTGACAAATTTAAAGCTGTTTCTGCAATAGTGCCAAGACCTTCTGCCAATGCTTTTCTACTTCCAGGATTTTTATTTTCCGCCCTACGCTCCATTTCTATTCTTGTTTTGATTGGAGACTTACCACGTCTTTTACCGATATTTTGTGCCATTATTTATCTCCTTTACTAGTATCTTGTTTTAACTTATCACGCATAATATCTAGTTTGTCGTCAGCTACTCGTATTCTTTCCTTACCAGCTTCTTCATTATCCTCTCGTTCCATTCTATCTAAATCTAGGCGTTGGTCAAATTCGTCTACTTTTCTTTGTTCTTGTGCAACAAACTCTTCACCTCTGCGCTGCATGTCCATAGCTCGTAGATCAAGTTCTTGTTGTTTTAATCTAACCAATGGGTCATCCGATGGTTGTTCTTGAGCAACTAATTCTTCAGTTAATACTTGAATACGCTCTGCGACAATACCTTCAAACAATTGTTGAAATGCTTCAGGGTCGGTATCCTGTAATTGCATAAGTTCTGGCTGTTCTTGTTGTACTAATATAACAGCTTGAGCTCTTGCTTTAAAAGATATGTGTTCACTTACATGTGCTTGTAGTAAAGCGTACACTGCTGGATTCATTTGTACCATTCTAGTCCTCATAAACGCCATGTGTGAAAAGATATGTGCATCATGATTCTGATCTTCAAAAGCTTGTGGTATTTCCATACGCAATGCAGCTGCGTTTTCCATAGCTGGGTCTTTTGGTTCAGGTTCTTCTGGTTTTTTTAACAAAGTATTAATGTCTTTTGTACCTAATGCTGCATAAACACGACGATATGCTTCATGTACGTTGTGCATTTGCGGATTTGACTGGGCAATTTGCAACTGTGTCTGTGCTAAAGTCACTCTTTGTGACATTGAGAAGATATTTGGGTCTGCAACCGGTATAACATCGACTTCTGGACTAAAATCAGCTTGTTTTACCATACGATCACCACCGTAAACCGCATATGGGTACACTGGAGGCAAATATGAAGCAAAAACATTGTTCATAAGTCTAAATTCTTGTCGCATTGCGTAGTAACAACGCTTATGTATAGCACTCATAACTCTAGAACCACGTTCCAAGAGAGCAACCGTCGTACCGACAGCTGCATTTTGATTACCATCACCTACTTGCATGTCCGCAATAGCAGCAAAACGCTGTCCAGCTTGTACTACAAAGCCTAAAAGTTGAAATAATGTCTGACTTGGCTCTTTAAACGGCAATTGCATGAAAGAATCTTGTATTCTACCACCTACAATATCTACATCTCTAAACTCACCTGGTTGAAACGGTTGATCGTCATCACGAATACGCATACCACGAGTTTTAAAACCGGCTGGTAAGTTAGCTAATGTGCCCGCATCTAGTAATTGTCTAAGTGATGCAGTTGCAGTCTTACTTAAACCACCAATCATGTGTATCAAACCAAAGCCATAGAAGCCTAGACCTGGTAAAAACTTGTAGTGTACAAAAAACTCTTTACGTTTTAATAATGGATCTTTTGGTTCATAGTTTCTATAAATAGATAGTATTTCTCTTGAACCTTCGTCTAATGTAACAACATAAGGTATCTTAATATTTTTTTCATCACTTTGATTTTCGGGATCTTCTAGATCTAGGTCAACGTGCATTTCTAAAACATTAAATTGATAATCGCCATCAGCATCGCCAGAACGGTTAACACCACTTAATTCACTATATTTATCTTTTATGTCGCTGTCGTCCATACGGCTTGGTAAAATATCAACATCACGATAAAAACCTATCTGTTGTTTTTTTAAGATATCGTTTTCACTCATGCGAACCAAGTGTGTAATACGTTCACAGTCTTTTAAATCTGTTGCGTAATAAGGCACTACTAAATCTTCTGCTGGTACAAATTTTGAGACTGCTCTTTGCATCACATCATCAAAATAAACTTTTTTAAATGCAGACCCAGCAAGTGGTAAATAAAATAATAATTGATCAAACTCAGGAGTGTATTCTTCCATCTCCTCAGTAATCATGTAGTTCATAAATTCTTCTACACGTTGTGCTTGTTCTTCTTTTTCTGGTGTTAAAGCACCCACAACTTTTGAACTAACAGGCCCATCAGAAGGTAGCAGTTCTTTGTATGCTTGTGCTTGAAACTGTGTCACTGATTCAGCTAACATTGGATGTGTTACTGAACTAGCGCCTTGAAAAGGTCCGCTTTCATTATTGTATTTAAAACCTAATAAATCTAATCCAGATATGTACGATTTTTCCCAATCACTTCTAGATTCTTTATCTTTTTTATAATCACCAAGTAATTCATTAGCTATTCCATTCAATACCCTTTCATCCATATTTTCAGCAAGATTTGCATAAAAGTCTTCTTCTTGTTCTTGCACTTGTTCTTGTTCAACAGCATCCTCGTCAGTAATTTCTACATCAACAGGCTCAACTGCATCTATTTCTTCTTGAGTTACTTCAATATTGTTTTCGACAGCCATATTACATTACCTTAGTTTTTTTTGTTCTACCTAGTTTACATTTAGCTTTTACATAAGTACCTTTTTTTGCTTTAATTTTTTGAAAAGGCATAGATGAAGGCACACGTCCAACATTTTTTAAAACATTATATTTATCATTAGTTTTTGCTAAAAGTTTTCTTGTTGCTGAATTTCTATCTTTTGTTAATTTAATTAAATCTGGCGGTTTAATTTTACTTTTTTTTCTTTTCATTAGATCTTGAAAAACTTCAAGTTTTTCCATTAAATCAGCATCAATAGTTTTTTTAGGTTTTTTGTCCATATTAAAATTTTACCATGCAAATATGTCAACCACCATACCACCCTTATGATAGCCGTACAATTTAAAGTTTTTATCTTTCATGTTTGGGGTAACCTTAATAGCATAGGCCTCGTAGTATAAGCTAGGATCATCTGCCTCTATTTTTTCAATGCCGAAGTTGCTACCTGCTAGGTTTTTATAATCTATTGCGTCTTGTTCATTTTTAAAAGCCATTAAATGTTCTGAAACAACATCATCCTCTGGTAATTTACCTTCGCCAAAGGTGCTGTTATAGTTAGTACTACCTTCTGGTTCTATAGTTTTAATTATTTTATATGGTTTTTTTGGATCTGATTTAGCAATTTTTATAGTTTTAGCCTCTGTACCATATTTTTCAGCTAATTGTTTCATAGCTTTTGGTAATGCAGCCATTTTGTTGTAATCGTCTTTTGTAAAATCTCTTAACAAAGAACCCTCACCTTCTACCCTTATTTTTGACATAGCTTTACCACCTTTAAAGCCAGCTTTACCTTGAGCTGTGCCATAATATTCATAGTTGCCTATCATAGGATTTCTTTTTAAAGCATGAATTCTTTCGACCGGATTGACTGCAACCCAAGTGTCTTTTTTGTACTTTCTATTGGCAACCATATTAATTAATTCTTTTACGTTATGGTTTGCCATTTCTTGTCTATTAAAAAATGGTTGAAAGGTAATATTTTCAACTGCATTAGACGTACCTCTCCCATCTCTGCCAATCTGAACTCTTGAATTTTTCTCATAAAGCTCACTTATTTGTCGTGATGGTGCATTTGGATTAAGTTCTTGAAACTTACCTGACCCTCGCAAACTTTTTACTTCTGCTGGAACTTTAAGTGCGTTTTTAAATTTTTTAATTTCTGTATTTATTTTAAGCATTTCCGATTGTTTTATACCGATGCGTTGTTTACTAATCATTTCATTTATTTTTTCATATTGATTTGATAAATAATCTTTTTCAATATTTTTTGATGCCCCTAAATTTACTGGATTAATTCTTTTTTTGTTTTTGTCAGCTTGAAGTAAAGCTCTATTTGATTGTTGTATGTCAGATTGTATTTCATCAATTGTAAAAACTTTAATATTTTCGTCTGGAGTGCTAGCCAAATCATCAGCGCCCTTTGTTCTCATGCTGTAACGCATATGGTACAACTGTTCTCCATTTTCAAGGTTAGGTCCTAACTTATATTGAATAAAATGATCGTTCGCACCTCTACCTGTTACTAATGTATTTGCGTCAAAAAAGCCATCTCTGTTTAAAAAATCTTTATCCGTAAAAAATACAGGTTGTTCATAATATCTTTCTGCACCTAACATACGGTATTGGTCATATTGACTATGGTCAGTTTTTGCATAATCCAATGGCGCGTCATAATTGTCTGGCGCACCGGCTTTAGTAGCGTTTGCTAAACTTTCATCTGCTGTTTTTCTAAGCCTAGCTAAATTTTTTCTTTCAGCTGTACTTAAAAGATTAACATTAAATTTTTCTTCAAATTTTTCTACTGCTTGTAAAAATTTTGCTGGATGATAATTCATATCTTTGGGTGTGCCTGCATCAGTTGTTTTTAATAGATTAAATGCAGTTCTTTGAAAGACGTTGTGTCCCCTTGGATCTCCTTGTGCAAATTCTAAAAATTTCAATCTATCATTTTTAAAAACTGTATAACCTTCTCCGTTTATCAGACGATTTAAATTATTAAAAGTTCTTGATAAATCTGTTTGTTCTGTTAATGAATCAAAACCTTTAATCTGATCTTCAACAAATGGACTTTGCAATTTTCTACGAACCTTAGTTATTAAATTATCATGTAAATCAACATAATCTTCTGCATCTTGCAAAGGTCCTTCCATGATGTGACCGAACCTTCTTGAAGTTGTTCTACCAGCAGGACTATTTTCAATTAAACGACGTAATGTTTCTTTAGACACCGGAAAGTTAGCTTTAACCGCATTGTTTAAAAATCCACCTACTAATTTTTTATCTTTATCAAAAATTGCAATATTGGCATCGGCCAGTTCGTCTGTACTTAATTTAATTTTTTGTCCATTAAATTTTGAACCAGAATATCTAGCACCACCAAAATCACCTCGCAGCCCTGCTTTAATATCATTAACCCAAATATTTGGATCTATGGCTGTCTTTGCTTTTCTACCCATACCGGATGGATGTAGAGCAACAAAATCATAAAAAGACGAACCCCCTGGAGGAGTATACTGATTCCAACGCTCTGCGTTTGGATTGTTCAATTGACCGCCATAGCTTAACGGGTTTTGGTTTACTTGTTCATAAATTGTTTTATTTAATATTTTAGATTCTTGATTAGCTTTTGCAATTCTTGCTATCGCAGGGTCGCTTTCAAAAGTTTTTGCAATTTGATTTGGACCTAAGACAGCTAATTCATCAGTCTTTACATTTTTACTTAAAAAGTCAGCTTGATCATTAATAATAGATATATCTGTTTTAGGTGGAGGTGTGTCTAATGCGCCGTTCTCTACTTTTCTACCAATACCTTGATAAAGTTTTTTGCCTAATTGAAAAAGCTGTTTACCTTTTTTAAGTGCAGGTACGGTACCTACCACAGCAGCGCCAAGGCCTGCTAAAATACCTAAATTTTTAAGGTCATCAACTCTTTCTTCTTGTCTTTCTTGATACTTATCAACCATGTTTAAGCCTAGTAGTAGTTATAGGTTTTCTCCGGACGATCTTCATCATCTTTATAATCTGAGTATAACTCAACAAAGTTTCCTTGTCTGTATCGTAGTATTGCCTGAGTCGTGGAATCTACATAGTCATCATTAGCACCATTAGGAAAAGAAGCACATTCGTCAATAACATCTTCGGCAAATTTTTCACCAAACGGATACCAGACGGCTCCACTTTCAAAGATTGGGGCACAACTGTTTACTCTGGTGTGTTTGTCATTCCCACGAGTTGGAGTAAATGGTACCACTGGAATACCCATGCGTCTTAGCTCTTGGGTCAACGGTTCACCACTCGCTTTCTGCTCAACAATAATCGTTTCGGGTTCCCAATACTTCTGTGCGTCGAGAGCCACGGCTTTAAGTTCAGGAAAATCATATTTACCCCGTATGGCATCGAGTAAAATTAAATTAGGGGCTCCCCCTTCTTCTGGAAAGAACACGCCCCAAGTTGTGATGGCGCTGTAGTCAGCCGTTTCTTTTTTCGAAAACGCTGTGTCGTAACTTTGTATGACATGTTGTAAATTAGGTAGATGGTCCTCGTCCCACGGTTGCCACCAGTCACGTTTGAGAATCGCACCTTCTTCTGAGGTGGGATTCTGCATATACTGCGCTGACCAGTTTCTGATTGGAATAGAAGCTTTAATTTTTTCGAGTTCATCCAGCTCCCAATACTCAGGCCACACTGGGTTCCCTGAGTCGAGAATCGCTGGAAATGAAACTTGTTTCCATGTGTCTGCTTTAGGTTCGGTTTGAGCCTTCAAGAGTCTCCCCGTTAAATCGTCCTCGGCCCAACGGGTCATGACTACTAGGATCGAGCCTCCTGGTTGAAGACGCTGTCTTGGGCCAGAAGTGTACCAGTCGTAAGCACGCTCCATGGCAGTGTCCGACATAGAATCTTGCTCCGTGTGAGGGTCATCAATAATCAATAAATCCGCACCACGGCCCGTGATGGACGAACCAACTCCAGCAGCATAATACTCACCACCTTGATTAGTTTCCCATCTACCTTTGGCTTTGGAGTCTTCACGCAGTTTTACATCACCAAAGATTTGTTTGTACTCTGGAGAATCAATAATGTTACGAACCTTAGCTCCGAACCTTGCTGCTAGCTCCGTGTTATGTGACACCTGCATAATTTTTAATTTTGGATACTTACCAATAATCCAAGCAGGGTAGTAAACGGATGCAAATTCAGATTTAGTATGTCTGGGTGGCATATTGATTAAGAGCCTCCCTTTTCTTTGATTAGCTATATCCGTAAACTCTTTAGCTATAATCTGATGATGGCCCCACTTTTCCGGATCTGTAGATTTTCTACAAATAAAATCTGGCCAAACTTCTTGGACGAAAGCTAAAAAATTATCCTGACAAAGCTTTACATGCTCTATCCAAAGCCTTTCTACTTCGAGCCTCAATTTTTCCGTAGTCATTAGGTCAGTCTGCATAGCACAATTATAACTATATCTAGAGTTTTTGCTAGTATGTGCATGTCTCTAATAGGCTTTGCTAGGCTTTTTTGCAAAAAGTCGGGGGCTTTAGCGTGGCAAAAAAACAGTTTTGGAAAAGCATTTTCAATTCTTCAATGAGCCTTGTAAATTGTCTGGGTCCAAAAAAAACCAGTAGCTATGAATAGTTACATATAAAATTAGTATGGACGGTGGGACGGTGGGACAAAAAAAAAGGCACTTCCCTGTGCCTTAAAGGTTTAGCAAGTTTAGATATTATTCTTCATCTTGAATATTATGTATGTGTCTAATCAATGGCTCACACACTTGCATAAATTGCTGTCTAAACCATGCACTTTGATTAGTGTTAGGGTATTTAGAAAGCATATCTGCATAAAGACTATCTAATACAGTAGCATATATTCTATAATCAATTATTTGATTAGTGCTTTCATCTACTGTAAGTGATACTTCATTCGTATCATTCCTATCTAATGTGCTATTGATGTATTCAGCAAGGTTAAAATTATCATCATTATTATTTGGCATTATTCACCCCCTTTAATAGTTAATTCATCATAAGATGTAATAGTAGTATTACCTATTAGCAATTCATCTAATGTACTATTAGCAATAACACCCATGCTTTTTATGGTCTCAATTACATTTTTATAATTAACAGTATTTCTGCATTTAGGTGTAAGGTAAAAATTAACTGCAACATCATCAACATTAATTGCAATTGCACTTCCCTTTGATTTTTCAATAATAGCTAAAACATTTTTTCTACTATCTTTCATTAATGTTTTATCACTATCATGTGAAAGTTTAAAAGAATAGAAAGATTCAAGGTATTCTCTTTCTGCTTTCTTTAATAAGGCAGTCTTTGAGACTACCATTTTTTGGTTAAGATTTTTAGTTATCATATTTTTATTCCTATTGGTTATTAATAAAATACTACCCTTTTAGTATAGTCTTATTACATCCCATGTCCACTTATATTTGCATATATATGTATTAATTTAGAGGTACTCTACTATACCCGAATCGCTTAAATCGCAAATAAGAGCTTATTTTTTTTGGCAGGATTTTTAGGGAACTGGTTCCGATTTTCTCTATATGTATGTATGACACACGCACAACCAAGCAACGGCGGGACGGCGGGAGCAGGCTTCAGATAGAGATGTAGAAGGAAGCTGGATCGGAACCCGGTACGCTTTATTATATGAAGATCAAATTTTTGCAGTAATGCCGACGGGACGGCGGGAGCAGACAAAAAAAACCCCTGGACCGAAGCCCAGGGGAAAAAGTAGGGTTGCATTAACTTAACCGATAACCAACCCCTTCGAGACGGGAGACGAAAGTCTCCCCAATGAAATCCTTTTCAGTCCTAACTTACCTTTAACATATCTCAAACCCCCCAGAGTGTCTACAAAAATCTGCAAAGTCTTGAACATTCTCAACACTGAACGGATAGCTGTCGTCCCACGACTTTTGACTATAAAGCTTATCCCACTCTTTATTTTGTATTTCTGGATAATTAGCTGGAGTTATATCTTTGTCACCAGTCAGCTTGATTACACTTTCACGCAAAGCACTCATTTTTTCTTCAATGCCTTTGTTATCTTCCTCAGCGTGTGCCATAGCTTCTTCAACTTGCAACTGATATTCAGCAGTGTGCCCTTGCTTGATAAGTTCTTCTAACTTGTCGGCTATTTTAATAGCTGTATCTTCATCAACTTGATGACCACTATTCTCATGCCAAATACCATAATCATCTTCAGAAATCTCATCTGTATTCTCATACACATATGCAGCTAATCTTCTCCACCACCAAACATTATTACGAAAGTAGACACCTATGTTGTCATCTTGATATTTCTCAGATTGCTCAAAGTATGTTTTTCTTTCTTCGCCTGACGGATTAGTATTCCAATCAATTTCAGGCTTAACACTGCCCTCTTGTATTGTTGGATTCAAACCATATACATCAAAACCCATAATTATATCCTCTCTTTTTTAGTTTACTTACATCTCCCATGATATCAAATAAGGCAGGAATTGCAAATTTTTAAGCTCCTCATTTGCGATATTTGAGTTTACCCCTTACTAGACTACCTCTGAAAAGATGAGTTATGTACTTCCGTGAAGACGGATCCCCGGAACCAGGGATCCCAGTAGTTTTATATATGCTGTCATGTAAAAAGGACCAACGACGGCGGGACGGCGGGATGCTACCAGTTGGCCCATAGCATCGTGCCCCACAGAAAGGCTAAGGTAGCGTGCGGGTACCGAGCGGCGAAGCACAGAACCAGGATCCCAAGTAAAAGAATGTAAGATATCATTCAGCTCCATCAGCCTCATCTACGTCGTCGGGATCCGGATGGTCCGGTATCTCTATGACCACAAACCCTTCTTGTTCAGTCACCACGGCATCGGGGTTCAGCTGTAGCAATGTATCAATTAACGACATTTGTTTACCTCCTTTTGTTGATCAGCCTCATCGGCGCCGGGATCCTGATGATCCGGCATCTCTATTACTTCTGATTGTGCCCAAGTGTTTCCGTTTGCTATGCTGGGTTTGCCTTTTCCAGCAGTTAAGGCGTATATCTTGTCTGCTTCTGGTTTATCTTTAACTTTCATCTGTCTTCTCCTTCGTTATTCACACCCCCAGTATCCCATATATACCCACATATATCAACGCTTCAGACCATTTCAGGATCCAGCCCGGAACCTGACGCTTTATTTATATAGCAGATCACGATCAGGACAGCGTTGTAGCGGCGGGACGGGAGGCTTCGGAACCAGGGAACTGGTTCCGATCCTGTTGAAATATATACATGACTCACGATCCTAGCCAAACGGGGACGGGACGGGACGGGCTTCAGGACCAGGGAACTGGTTCCGATCCCAGGATCAATAAATGATATAAGTTATCCGAGAATGAACGGGACGGGACGGGACGGGACAGCGATACTGCGACGCCTGGCTCACGGATCTCGAGAAGTTCCAGCTCGGTCTCCGAGGCATGTGCATTAAGAATACGAACGGTACCACCAGCCTGTTGATGGCTTAAATGCCAGTTAACCTGAAACTTAGACAGTCCACAATTCTTAGCATCTGTTGCCTTTAATTCAAGCCAAAAAGAACGACCTTCAATACAGCCATAAACATCAGGTATTCCGTTGATTGTAGAGGATTCTATACGAGTTAAATGCCAGTCTTTCCTACCTTTCTGAAGTAGGTTAATTTTTTTCCATAATTTGGATTCTTTAGTTGACATTTAGTCAGTATATCTTTTGAGGTTAATTTATTATACGATTATAACATGGAACAAAAAATCGACAAATATGGCAATCTAACTATATCACTTTTTGATATTTTAGACCAACAAGATGACGCTAAATTTATTTATTTTTATTTAGGGTTAGATAGACGTGTAAAAAAAATTATTGAAAATGCTTTTTACACAGCTTACACCAAAAAATTACTAGACAAAGAACATCCTGAAATAATACACCATGAAGAAAACGGTTTAACTCATATTGAAGTACACCCTAAAGATATAATTAGAAATATAGAAATAATTAAAAAAATTATGGTCACTGATGTTTATGAAAACGAAAACGAGTAAACCTGTTCAACCTTTATATATTGTAGTTTGGAAGGATCACACTGGTGACAGTTCTTGGAAGAGTCTTGAAGAGGTGAGTAAAGAAAAACATGTATTAGCTTATAGTATAGGTTATTTACTTCACCAAGATAAAGAATCTGTAAAACTATGTAATACCTACACCTCAGATGGTGGTTGGGGTGGATTAGATCTTATCTTAAAATCTTGTATTGTTGAGATGTATGAATTAGAAATACTAGATTAACCTTTACCCTGAACTATTATTGTATTAGCACCAATTTTATCTTCCAATTCTTTTAATCTACTTTCAAGCTGTTCTCTACTCATACCTTCCAAAGTGTTATGAGTTATTTCTTTTTTATCAACGTATTGTCCAGCTAGTTGTCCCGACCTAAATTCAGCATTAATTGCTGCAGTGTACTGTCCTTTCTTTTCACTGCCATCTCTTAATCTTTCAAGTGTTTTATATCTTCTAAGTTTGTCTTTTTCATAAATAGCTTGTTCCTCACTTAATCTTCTTTCCAGGAATCTACACACATGTGGATTAATTTCAGGATTAGTTAATCTGCTACCCAGTACCATTGCTGAATTATCACTTTTTGAACTATAACCAGCTTTAATTACCGCATCTTTTTTAGATATAGTACCCCAATCAGCAACCAAAGCATTTACAAATGCCACTTGCTTGTCAGTAAGATCATCAAATGTTTTCATTGTTTTAGGTTTACTTGGCACCTATGCACCTCCTTACAAATAATATTTTAAATAAATTTTCCATACTCGCCTCCTCTGTTTTCCATAGTTATTAAGGAATATTCCTAGTAGACTGTTGCCTATAATCCTATTAGTACAGTCTTTTCCATACTTTCCTTAATTCCTAGCTCTATACAAATAATATTTTTTATTTTTTTTGTATAGAGGTGCTTATGTGTAAATTAGATCCTTTTGTCTTTTCATCATATTAATTAATTGTTCATCGCTAACATTATATACAATGGCTTGAGTAATCAATTGTTTTATCAATCCCTTTTTGTCTTCAAAATATTCTGTATTAGGCTGTCTATACTGTGCATACAGGTTATGTAGCTTTGTTTCAGATATCTCTTTTGTTTCTGGTCTTATGCCTATGAGCCGTACACCTTTAACCGATAGCACCTGGTCCTTGATCCGATGTACCCATTCCTTGCTCCTACCAATCTTTATGTACCCTTGTTCATTTTCTAGGAAATATATGGTTGCCGGTGTTCTTTCCACTTCAAACAGTTCTTCGTAGCTTTTACCTTCTTTCACTAAAACATTACACTCCTGCACCCTGGTCCGTGCTTCATTAATCGACATAATAGGCCAGTAGCCTATGACCTTTGATTTATGCACCCTATTATAACCATAATCAAATATAAAACTATGTGTGCCTTTTTTTGATGCAGATACCAATAAATTTTTCTGCAAAGCATCACGAACATAAATATACTTTACTTTAAGAAAATCAGGTTGCCAATTTTTTAAAAATTCTTCCGTCACTAAAACAGTCAAATCTTTAGTAGTTTTTCGAACCATAACACGTTCTCCTTACTACTAAGCTATATCACATATGTAATAAAATCAACAAGGTGCAAAACTGCCTGTACTTTCATTCATGTTAATAAAAAACAGTTTATACACCCTATGCCAACACCGACAAAAAAACAGTGCTAACATATTCCGTTGATGTCATAAAAACTTCTTCCCTTAATAAATTTACTCTTTTCCTAGTCATGCGTTGTTTTTCTTTATCCGATAGCTCTTTCATACGAGTATACAGCTTGTCATATTTTAACCACATCAACTGACGCTTGGTAAAACGTACATTTTTTTCTTTTAACGCTTTGACATAAGCTTCTTTAACTATGTCTGGTTCGAGTTCTGCGCAGATACAAACATTGGTAAAGTCATCACACATCGAGATAATCCAATTGTGTGCTGTTAATTTTTTAAGTGAGTTTTTACGATCCGAATGAGTAACAAAGGTATCTTCAAAAGCATTGAGAATAACACAGCGCCAAAGTTTAGCTTCAGGGGACAATTCGTCCTGTTCTAGGATGTTACGAGCCAGGTTAATACCAATGGCTCTTAATAGATCTGTTGATGCTTTCACTAATGTCCGTATGCCCTAATTAAGTAACCTATAATTTTTTCGTATACCTTGAGAACACTTTTATCACAATCTATTTCTTTTTGAAAGTTATAATCTCCAACAATACCAGCAATAAACTCATGTTTATCTTCACTTGACATCTTATCGACATCGGCTAAAGAAAATCTTGCAAAATCCATATCTAAGATTTCTTCCCAGCTTAAATCTACTTTTTCTAATTTAATACCCATACCTTAATTGTATGGGTAAAATTACTCTTGGTCTATATTGTTCTTACCACCTTTTAAAACTCTTAAATTTTGTTTCTTTAAAGGTTTTAATGTTGTGTCAGGGTTTTTTACAGTTTCTTTATACACTTTTTTTGCATTTGCTTTAAAAGCAACAATGTCAGAATACTCTGAACCAGCATCATAACCAAATTTATCACCCATCAAAAGTTTAGCTATTGTATTAACAAAAACTAAATATTCTTTTTGATTCTTACTGGTGACACTTAAAAACATCAATAAATACTTTAAATCACTCATTACAATCACCATAAGATCCTTCAAAAGTACGCTGCCAACCAACATGACCCGTCCCTTCGCAATATTTACATACGTTTAACAGTTTTTCGTTATCTTCGTACTTATCTATTTCAGGCGTATGATAGCCATTGCCTCCACATTCAGGGCAGAGGATATACGCTTTCTTTGGCCCGCCCATTAAGCCACCTTC
>UEXM01000448.1_pt1 | contig 43721 bp, 62 predicted proteins | sample 1796661 | NCBI WGS metagenome assembly UEXM01 (sample SAMEA4772469, study PRJEB27181) | metagenome | reverse complement strand
TGGATAACTTCTGGTACTCAGTAAGAACATTCACCAACAGTGGACCAACTCTAGAATATCTAAACGATATAGAAACTCCAGATATAGGTAGTTTGGAATTGTTGTTGGGAGTACCTTTGAGTAAATATCGCCAATTAGGTGAGGTTAGAACAACTGCTGAACTTGATTCCATAAGTGATAATATCAATACTCAGAATAAATGGGAAGGTAAACAAGTGTTTAACTCAGACTTAAATAAGCCTGTATATGCTACAGGCGGAAATCCAAATAGTACCTGGAATGACGGTGCTGGTGCTAACACTCATAACCCTTCATAATAGGTAATATATGTATCAATTATCATCTAAATCTAAGCAGCGACGTGAGGGTGTAGACCCTCGCTTAGTTGAAATCAGTGATCTGGCTATCCAGATCACTGTAGTTGATTTCGGTCATCCTGCTGATTCTGGTAAACGTACAGCGGAACGTCAGAATGAACTTTACCTAGACGGTAAATCAAAGGCTGATGGTTACAATAAGCTCAGTCGTCACCAAAGCGGAAAGGCTCTTGATTTCTACGCATTTGTTGATGGGAAGGCCAGTTGGGATACCGAACATCTTGCGATGGTTGCGGCTGCTTTCTTACAAGCAGCTTCTATCCTTGGTTATAAACTAAAGTGGGGCGGTCTTTGGAAATCGTTTAAAGATTACCCTCACGTGGAATTGGTGGATTAGTTATGAGTTGGTTCTTGGACATATTGGGTTCGGCTGGATTTGGTTCAGTTGTCGGTGGTATTTTTGGCTATCTCGGTAAACGGGAAGAGCGCGAAAATATGAAGATGAAGTTTGACCATGAAGTCAATATGATCCAAGCCCGAACTGACGCTACTATTGAAGTCGCCCGAATGGGTATTGAGGAAGCCAAGGTCGCTGGGAGTTTACTGGTAGAAAAGATTGAGGCTAAAGCGTTTGAAGTTAGTCAGAAATCAACCAGTAAGTTTTCAGACGCACTGAAGAGTCTCATTAGGCCGTTAATACTTGGCGTGTTGATGTACCAAACCTATATGATATTAGATTCTTTAGAAACGCTTACAGGCGGTCTAACAGCATTTAAGCCTGAGGAAGTATTGGGGCTTTATCGTATAGTTGTTCTTTCTGTTACAGGTCTCACAGCTACCGCTGTCGGCTGGTACTTTGCAGCCAGATCAAGCAAGCAATTTGACAAACTATTGGATAAGTGGAACCCATGATGGAAAAGATGTTTGGCTTTATATTTCAACAGCCTATTCACAAAACATTACGTCAGATGCGAATAGCGACAATATTGTTACTAATGGCGTCTGTGGATATCATGTACCGACTTGTTGCTATACTTGAAAAAGGCGGCGAGTTATCACCTGCTCAAACGATGGGTGCTGTTGCTACTCTGGCGGCTGCTGTATTTGCTGCTATATGGAAAGGAATCAGCAACCTAGCTGAATCTCATAAGGAAGACGACTGATGGCTTGGTACTGGTGGATTATATTGTGGTTAGTGTTCAGCTTTCCACTTGCTATCTTTATTGGAAAGCTGATTCACCATAACAACCCTATTGACGAAGACTCTTCCGATATTTCTTAAGAGCTGTTCTGAGGTCATGTTGCTCCCTTGCCCGTTCACCCAAGCGGAGTAACATGGCTTCATCTGTAGTGTGTTCAGCTATCAAGTGATGCACTCTAACTCTATTACCTTTTACACCTTGCCTATATATACGACGGAAGAATTGTTCATATAATTCCAAATCCCAAGTAAGACTGAAAAAGCAAACATCGCTTCCACATTCCTGTAGGTTTAGTCCGTGACCCATACTCGCAGGGTGTCCTAATAATATCGGCAGTTTACCAGCGTTCCAACCGGCTTCTATGGACTTTGCTTGGCTTGGTGATACACCACTCCCAATATATGGTATATCCTTCCCTAGAAGCTTTCTGAGAGCCTTTAAATCGTGCTTGTAATGATAGGCAATAAGTAGCGGTTTACCATTAAGCTCGTCTATTAAATCCCGCAAGGCTTCAATCTTAGCTTTGTGAACATAGATAGCTTTTCTTGTACGTTTGAAAGCCCTGACTTCATTTTCGTCAAGACCTTCAGGCACATCTTCGTAGACATGACCATTAGCTATTTGGTGACATTTAGCACTTGCTTGAGCGGCTGCTTCTGCTGACACTTCTGAACCATCTAACTCTATGAAGAATTCCTTTTCCATCTTCTTATAGTGGGACATAGCTTTAGCAGGCAACTCAACCCGTATATCGTTGAACAACAATTCAGGCATATCTAGATAATCATCAGCCGACATTTCAAGAACCATTGGTGCAACTAAATCATGGATCTTTTCTGCCGAGAAATCTTTTATCTCCCAACTATATTTATTCCAGTCGTTGGATTGAAAATACTTCTTACGGAACTCATAATAGTTTCTACCGAGCGTTTTACCTTCGTCAAGAATATACATCTGTGACCATAGGTCAAGCAGACTTTTTGGAGCTGGTGTCCCTGTCATTATGTGGCGACGTTTAAACAGAGGAAGCATATCACAGACAAAACCGAATCGGGTAGAATCATGCGATTTGAATTTGGTACTTTCATCAATCCACAAACAGTTAAACGGGCATTTCTTACCAGCCTTTAAACCAGCCAGTAATTCGCCATGAAGCCATTCAAGCCCTTCAGGGTTGATAATATATAGGTCTTTTTGCTTACCCCATATAGAGGCTTTAGTGTCGTCATGAAGAATGGTGTGGTTAAGGTTCTTGAAGTTACCCCATTTATCTATCTCTCCAGGCCAAACACTATAAACAACTCGTAAAGGTGCTATCATCAACACACCTTTGATCTGTTCAGCGTATTTCAATATTCTGATAGCGGCTAAGCTGGTAGACGTCTTTCCAAGGCCAGGATCTAGAAACAGACCTGAACGAGGGTTAGACAGCAAGAATGAAATTGCTGTCCTTTGGTAAGCATGGGGTTTCCAAATCTTACTCATGTAATTCCTTAAGAACATTAGCCAATTTGGAACGCTTACATAGTCTAACCATATTAAGATATATTTCTTCTGGTGTCGGCGTATATGTTGTATTCCAATCAGCGGTTATATTATATGAATTCTGGGTTACTGAACGCCATAAAGACTTATCTAAATCGTAACCTCTAGACATAACTAGCTCGTTACGAATACGTTCATAACGCAAACGTAACCAGCCTATTTTATTGTAGAAGAACTTAACATGACCCTTTCCAAGTACATATTGATCAGGGATATCTACGTCAGATGGGCTTTTACCCTGCTCTTGCAGTTTTAGAACAGCGGTAAATATACGAGGGAGTTCACGATACTCAGCCATAAGATGCTTATCTGTCAGCTGAGATGGATCTACTAGGTTTATGCGTGTCATACTGAGTTCCTGTTTAACTATTTAGCTTGAACTCAGTATGCGTCAGTTATTCGTCAAATGCAAGGAAATTGTCTAGGTGGGATTCTGCCTGACCTTTGGCGTCACATACATAATATTCAAAACCAAACGATTCAAGCATTCTACGGACTATCACCTGAGCTGGTGATGGCTTCTTACCTTTTTTCTTAAACTCTATGAAGAACACCCGACCGCCTTTACAAATTACAGTTCTGTCAGGAAACCCCTTCTTATTTAGGAATATGAGTTTTAGAGCTTTACAACCTAGTTTATCAGCATACTTACAAAAAGCCTTTTCAATATCTATCTCTTGTACTTCGGCTCTTTTGGCTTTGCGCTTGGTGGCTCTTGATAGGAATTCGTTAGTATCCATAACGCAAAAAGGCCGAGCAATGCTCAGCCTTTCCGGTGCTATGTGAACAACCTTTACAGGTCGTCACCAGCTTCTTCAGTTTCAGACTCACCTTCAACTTCAGGGTCTTTAGAAGCATCTGCGAACTTGCGGATAGTACCAGCCAGTTCAGAAGCAACTTCCATGATGTTGTCAGCCAGTTGTTCAACTTCTTCAACTGTACCTTTCTTAAAGGTTGGTAATACAGTTGCAGTAAGGTCGCGAAGATTACCTTTAATTTCACGGGCTTGTTTACGGGCTTCAGACTTAGCTGTACGGGCTTGCTTACGCTCTTCTTTAGTAGCATCAAGCTCTTCACGAAGTGCTTTTTGCTTCTCAGCCAATTCTTTTTTCTGAGCGTTGATTTTCTTAAGTTCGTCCATTTTGTTTGACATAGTGTTCACCTATATGTTTGATTAATGATCCCAGCCGTTTAGCTGTTGAAGTAATTATGGGGTCTACTAAGTTAAAAGTAAACCCCATATAAGAACTATTTCCACCCTGTATCTTTTAATATGCGTTTCGCTTCGTTAATGTACCAAGGGAAATCTACGTCATCAGGAAACTCCTTTGGTAAATCCATGAGTGGAACACCATTATCTGACTTAGGAACCTTGTTTCCATTTGTATTATAGTATATAGCGTCAAGCTCATAAGCCCCATAATACCAGCGGATAGCCTTACCAATAATTTCCCCGTCCTTTACAGCACCGCCATTCACGGTTCTAAGCGTTAAAAACTTTGTAATGTCACTACATGCCCGGATGGTTTCTTCAACAGGCTTACCAGTCTGTAGAAACGCTTTAGCGGCCTCCGTACAAATATCATTACTAGGGTTACTTCTAAGGCTGTAGAAATGCTCGCGCTGATCAGAGTAAGCTCCCTTACCTTTAGTGCTCTTTTCTTTAATAGCTATATAGTTATTAACATCGCGACTGTTAAGGCTTATATAGTCAGCACCTTCCATTTCATAATCGGTTTCAAATTCCCAATCACTAACAATAGACTGAGCGGTAGCTTCTTGGTCTTTAGTCATCTTAGTAACGATACCATCAGTATTCGCACTGACGACAGAAATACCTGCTGCTTCCAAACGTTCAATCAACATCAGTAAGCTGAGCTGACCTGTCACTGTTACCTGCATCATAAGATCAGGGGAATATAAACAAGACCACTTGGAACCAAACTTACCGAAGGAGCCGTTAATAGTAATTTTAAGGCTTTCATTAACTACCTTGTTTCCTTCACGCTTAGCTTTCAAACGTCGCTCAACAATAGAGTTATAAATGTCTAGGAATGGTTCACCTATATGTTTTGGAAATAACCTATTATTCAAAATTATTCGCGGGTAATAACTAGCCACATCGTAATCACGCAATATACCTTCTTCATTAGTATGACGTGTTGATTTTTCACAACTATGAAGACCACCAGTGCCGACAGTATATTTGGTATTACCAATAACAAATTGAAGCTTCTTTTTATTGTCAGGAAATTCACCTTTGTTCTTACCTGACTTTTTACGGTCAGATTCAACCATTTCAAAGTTAAATTCAACATGACCGCTATTCCCAACTACGAATGGACGTGTCGTATATTGCCTAAATACATCTTGAAGTATTTCACTTTCAAATACTAGGTTGTCAGGACCTTGGTAATAATATTCAGTACCGACAGCAACTTTAGGTCGCTTAGGAATGAATCCATATTTTTCTTCCATCTCCTTCTTAATAACCGCTTCGGCAATTTGAGCATCTGACTTGGAACGAACATCAACACCATACTCATCACTCATATTTGAACGTAGATCTAATTCGGATTCTAACTGTTTAAACAGTAGCTCAGTATCCTCGTTATCTATACCACAATATTCTATCAATGCAGGTCTGTCAGAATCAGCTATGGTAGCATCATGATGGATAGGTAGGTCTTTAAGACGGGGAGCGTGTATTCTACCAGCATAGATTTTAAGACTTGCTTTTAGAGGTGCTACTTCTATTAAATCTATATGATCTATTTTCAACGCAGCGAAACCACATTGTTTTCTAACTTGCCAAGGTTGCAACCCTTTCACACCTTTAGCTTTATCTTCATCCGAAGGAATTATCAGGTTGTTTATTTTCTTCAACGTCTCGTTATTGAAGCCAGCACAAGCCGCCTCAATCATAACGATATCATACTTGTTACCGTTGAAGGTTATGATTGTATATTTATTAAGAATATGTAGAACGTTCTTAATATTCAATGGTGAATCATTAAACTTTTCAAAGTAAATAACTTTACCATCTATCACTCTCCTGAACATTATCAAGAGATAGTTGCGAAAACACTCTATATCGCATGTTACCAATTTATCGTATTTCATATTAAGCTCCAAAGAACAAAGGCGACCGAAGCCGCCTAACCATTATCGCACACCCTTATTCTCAGTTACAGTATCTTGATCGTTATATTGACCTTTAACAGCGTAACTGTGTTCTTCAGGAACAGGTTCGCACTCCCAGAACACCATCTGACCTATCTTCATTCCAGGTTTAATTAGGAGAATATGATTCTGGGTTACGTTCTTGAGTTCAAGTGTCAACTTGGAATTATTCCAACCAGGATCACACCATCCGGCGAGCATGTGTTGTAGCCCTGAACGAGCTAATGAACTCTTCAACTTATACTCAGCCGCGACTGTATTTGGTAAGTTGAAAGTTTCATTACTGGTAGCCAGTATGAACTGACCAGGATAAAGACGGAAACCTTTTTCGTTGATACGATGGCGACGTAATTCCAGTGATTGTTTGGCCTGTAAGTCAACGACATATTGTTGCGACATAGGTTTCTCAATAAGGATATCATCACCTACAGTGATATCAATACTGGCTCCGCTAATATGTTCCATTGGAGCGGTGATAATACCAGCCTCAACAAGACTGACTAGTGAATTATAAGATAAGAGTGACATATTAACCTCGGATGTAATTTTTGTCAGGATCAACATAGTTTGCAGTCGGACCGCACTCAGCTTCGTCTATACGGTCACGAATGAGTTCCACAGCTTCAGGATATAACCCTTCGTAGATAAATTCTAAAACCTGTTGTTCAAACTCACCAAATTGAGTTAAGAATAATCTATAGTAGGAACGGAATTCTTTACTATCTTCAGCGAAAATAACTTCTTGATCGGCCTTTTCAATATAATGAATAGATTTACGAAGGTCTTCAATACCATTTTTATTTTCCCATCGGCTGACATATTTAGTAGCACATCCAAGAATATAAGGTAGATCGGTATCACAAACCATGTTCCAATGTTGGTAAGCGTGATTCTTATAATGATCACCGCCTATCTGGATAGCATCTATTTTACCGCCTTTACTTCTAGGGGAATTAGCCAAGTTTTCATTGAAAGGTATATCACGAAGATTAATAATACGATTGTCAGTTCGTTCACGGTTAATATGATCAATAGAATATTTAGGCCAAACACCATTGACAAACCTCCAAGCTATATTATGAGCTCTATGAGGTTTACGATTTATCTGAATACAGATATAGCCATGTCCGTCGATAGTACCAGCTTGCGAACCTGCTTTTTGGTTTCCACGTGATTTCTTCCAAGTGAAAATACCTGTTTCTTCATCATAATTCAAACTATCCAAAATATCTTCGGTTTGAATATCGCTGACAGGATTCATATAAGTACCCATTATAGCTCCTCCATTTCTTGGATTAGATTGGTGTAAAGTTCAAACGCCTTTGGATACTTTTCCTGATAACTTGAAAAGGTATCGTGAAAGAATGTACGCCATTTACGGAACGGACGTTTGGCGTTAATGTGACCTAGACGTACTTGATGAACACAGAACCACATTCCCTCAAGGGTATCACCCATTTTAAGAACAACGTGCTCATCATGATGCAAGTCAAAATCTACACCATTACGCTCTTCCCATTTACGTTCCATTTGCTGAAGCATTGCTTTCAGCTCAGGGTTATCCCACTTAACAGGTGCAGGAATATCACCCATATAGTATTCCGCTGCATCGTGCGTAAGAGCGGCTAGAAGCAATGCTTTGGAACCTTCTGGGTAAATATGCTCAACAATAAGTGCGACGCCCCACTGGTGTTCTGAGGTCTTCTGTTTATCAATACCAACATGGTTATGAAAGCGAACCACGTCACCGCTATGAAGTATATTGCGAATATTCATTATTTACGAGCCTCCATGCGGTTAGTAAGCCAATCTTCACACGCCAACTTCCAATCATCTGCTAAGATGGTGTGAGTGTACTTCAAAGCCTGTTCTGGACCGTGTTGCTTGTGAATCAAGTAGATGCAAAGTACAGGCATGATCAACTGATTGAAATACTGTGATTGCCAGCAACGAAGTTCACCGAGTTCTTCAATACCGAATTGGTCATAAGCGTTAAAGAACTGACGGATATCATGTTCAAACGCTGGTATGTCATGCGGCAACATATAAACAGTGTTATGAATAGCTTCATCATAAATAGCTGAGTAACCGTCATAATTATCTTTTAAGCGATCCCATACAGCACCGCCAGCATCTTCAGTGTAAATATGGTAAGAGTTACTAACCTGAGTATATTCACCAAGGGGTAATCCCAGATGAGCTGCGACGTATTCCTGGATAATACTAAACTGAACCACGTTAGCACCGTAAGCACCCCAAATCATATCGTTAGAACGGTTATAGACCGTCATACAGAGCTTACCATTACGGATGCGGAATACTATAGACATATTGCAAGCCTTGTCCTTAGTGGTATGAACAAGGTCATCTTCATCCCAAATTTGACAGACTGCTTGGCGACTGTTTGGATCACGCTCTAGTAGTTTTATAACTTCAGACAGTTGATCCAACTGAGCGTTACAATTACCGTTCCGCAGGCGATAACCATAAGGCGCATTGAACACTTGACCATCATCGCTATAATCGCCCATACGCTTATTGAATTCAGTAAGGAATTTAACATCCTCACGACCAGCTAGAATCCACATAGCTTCCATCAAGTGAAAGAATGGGTTAGCGTCACGAACCTTACTAATCAGCACACGTTCCCATGGATTACTGTATGTTGTGGCTACTGGTGACGGAACTTCAATTGTTATACCTGCTCGGCTGTCAATGTGCTCACCGCCATGTTTGATTAGATGGATACCCTGACCCAATGCTTCAATCGCGTTTCTTACATTTAATACTTTCATTTTAGTTACCTTTATATTTACGTTTTGAACGACCTGTTCCGTTTGTTACCCGCATAAACTTATCATACTCACAGAAACAATTTTGAAGGTTTTGGAAACATAAGAATTCAAGTATTTCTTCTGGTAACTCGAACTCTAATATTTCGTAAGCCTCTTTAATCTTCGCATGATAATTCTTTGCTGATACCTTTTCTTCAAAGAACCAACTAAGCCCTCTAAGACTACCTGGACCTGGAGCACTAAATGTGAACCAGTCTTCAGCCTTATTTAGTGGATGACCTACAGTATTCTTGAGATCAGCCACCACCTGAGCAGCTAGGAAACTAGCCAAGCCTTCAACCTTCATAAGTGCTTGATGAGCTTCTTTAAGCGTAGAGCAATTATGCGTGATTTTATGTGACTTTGCAAGTTTTTCTAGAAGTATCAAACAATAAGAAGCTTTATCCATTTTCTTACCATTCGTTGAGATAATATATGCTCCGTTCCATATATTATCGCCTCGTGCCTTGCGGTCATGAAATACCTCTTCCGCATGTTCTAACCAATGGTAAGTTTCTATCGGTTGCTGAAGCTCTTCAAGCGTAGAAGGTAGATTAAAGATACGAGCTACTATCATAGCGAAATCATAATACTCAGCACACTCCTCACCCAATGTGTCACAAGGGTAAGTCCAGTTCTGGCGTATCCACTTGGTGACTTTATCGTCTTCACGGTTCACATTGCAAAAATAGGTCACCTGCATCACAGGGTTATCTGACCAAGGTGCAGGAAGACCAGCTTCTTTCTTCTTACGGATAGACTCGCGTTCAGTTATCCAGTAAATAAGTTGTTCTTGATTTGGAGTAAGCATATCACACTCCCAAATAAAAGTCTAGAAGCTCTTCAAACAACTGAAAGCGATTTTCCAATGGTAACTCTTCCCAAGTAAGGTTATCCGCTGTTAGCTTCTTACGAATGCGGTAGGTTGACTCATAGGTCTTACGAGCATTGTTAAAGACGCTGTCTTTAAGTTCTGTTGATTTACCCGAAGCTTCACGACGCTTTCTAATATGATCCATACAGGTATCAAACGGGGTTTCCAACATGATAAAGACAAAGTTATCTGGATCGCGCTTAGCCATCTCAGCATAACGTCCGTAGATATGCGATATGAACAAGCCTTCAAACAGTACATGACCGTCAAACGCATAGTCTTCAATCAACTGTTCAATTTCATCTTGCGTGGATACGGTATCGCAACCACCACAGACATTTTCGTACGACCCAACAACAAATATAGTCTCACCTTTGTAAGAGCATTTATAACCCTTTGGTTTCTTGCTGTCGGCTGGTTGAATGGTTTCTTTGCTGTCACACAGCTCAAAGAATTTACGGATAAGAGTGGTTTTACCTGAACCACTTGTCCCCCGAATATTTAATATCATAACTCTTCCTCTACTTTAATTAAGACTTCTTTACGGATACAGCGTGATATCTGTTTGCGGCATTGCTGCTCATCTAGCTCGCATTCTACCACGATATCACCTATTGACATATCGCCGAGGTTATCCTCAACGGTTTGCCATACTTTAAAGAGCACAGTGCTTTCTTTAGGTTGTTTACCAATGGTTAGCACTGTTGCATCTGTTGGTCGTTTACCAGCAGGTTTAGAAGACGTTCTACGCTTCCTGGCTGGCTTTGTGGTACTGGCTTCGGCATTTACATCGCCTGTATTTTTACGGCTCTTAGGTCCGCCCATAGCCTCTGGGACATCACGGTTACGCTTATCGGCTTCTTTTAATAAACGCTTACCTAACGCCTTTGTGAAATTAGGTATATCGTCTTGACTTTGTTCAAGTAATCGCCAGCACCATTCAGCAGCCTGTTCATCACCTTCGTACTGCTTATTACCGCCTAAATTATTGGAGAGCTCTTGCATTTCGTTTAGACTTAGTTGTAAACAAAGCTCGTCCTCATTATCAACTAAGGCGATAGCGGCTGTCAACTTGTTATCAAGAACATAAGCGGCAAGTAACTCACCGTCGGTGCTTTTTGATTCAACTGACCTTGTGTCAAAGTCTATAGCGTAATACATAATAATCTCCAAAATTAAGGCTCCAGTTTCCCAGAGCCTATTGTAAATTAAGCAGTTTCTAATTTTAAGAAGCCTTTTTGAACAGCACGTTTAATCTTGCGGATTACGAACGAGCGGTCAACTTCTTTAGCACTTTTAGGACGCTTATAGTTGGTGACAACATGCTCGGCCACTTCTTCAACTGTCGGTTCCAAACTGGCTTCAATTGCCTGGATGAGCATACCTACCATTGATTCAGTTTTATCGGTAGTTTTAACAACTGACACCAAAGTAGTCGGGATGTCATATACAATACGTGAACCACCGATATTCATTGAGAAGGAATTGGCTGGCTTGCGTTCGCCGCTGGCTTTGGAACCCTTAGTAGATAACAAGGCACTTTTAGAAGTCGGTGCTTTTTGCTTAGGGTTCTTTTGCGGAGGACATTGTGTAACCTCACCGCCTTGTTCGATAAAGTCTTCAACTGGATCTTTATTGTCTGCTAGGTATTGGTCGCGCTGTTCAACATAAGCCGCCTGATTTGCTAGACACTTTTTGATAGCCGCTGGCTTAGTGCCGAAACGCTTGGTTTCTTTAGTACCGTTAGCAACTGCGAACTCATTGTTGATAGCGGTAATTTCAGACAGTTTAAGCTCAGTGATTTGGGCTTCGGTGCGGATAGTAAGATTAGTATTCATGACTGTTTTCCTGTTTTAACTGTTTAGCTGTTTTAGGGGCTAAGCGGTATTGCTTAACCTTGAACTCATTATTACTCATCATGGATGAGCCTGCAAGCACTTTCTTGACTAATTCGGGACTTTTCTTCTAACCTGAAGTTAGTACCGCCATCAAAGGCGTCCCAGAGCACTAATTTGGATGTTTTTAGTCCATTATTAGGTGTGTTGTGCCAAAGTTCGGTTATTAGGTGAGGCGGTAATATGGAGGTTTCGGTACGGCCTAATACTAGCCGCTGTAGGACGCTTACAGCCTTGTCACGGGCTTGTCGCTTAGCAGAGGGGGAACGGTGTTTATACGGGCTTATATCGCTAGGTCTTAAACCATTGGTTCCGGCTTGTGGAAGTTGGTTAAGTGGTGAGTTCATCATAGGCTACCTTAACCACTAAGGACGGCCTTGAACTTTTTATAATGGTTTTAAGCGTCCGTTGTGTGGTCTTATTGTTTGTTAGTTTCTTATAGCGTTTTGCCATTCTACGAACCTGAGTATCTGGGTCGCGGTGCATATATGCGGCAATACACATATCTAAAGTCCAAGTCCACATTTGATTGTCATTATTCATAATAAAGAAAGAGGAGCCGAAGCCCCTCCCCTCAACTGTTTACCAGTCGTCATCACCGTTGTCAGTTTCGTCATCCCCATCTGCAAAATCAGAGAACTCACTTGTGGCGGCAACTGCACCATCAAGACGTTCACCTTTCTTACGAAGCATGACATTGTTCAAACCAACTGCGACGCCTTTCTTACCTTCAAAGTTGTAGGCGTAAAAGTTGACAGATGCGTGGAAATATGCACCGGAATAACAATACTCTTCCAAATCATCCTGGTCAGCAGGTTCGTTGTTACGATTTACGATTCCAGGTTTGCGAGCAGAGTTCGCATTTAGGAAGTAACAACCCTCGTATTCTTCACCTTCGCGTTCTTCATCACCATCACGGAGCGGAAGCTTCAGCATACCCATCTTAACATTGGAGCCAAACTTTTCTTCAGCAGCGGCTTTAATAGCTGCTTTGACCTTTTTGACTTGTGCGTGGTCTTTCGGTAGAATGACCTGAAGGGAATACTTACCATCTTCACCGTTTTCGCCCTTGCGAGGCTCGGTTACGAATACATAAGAACAACGAACGTTTTGAATGATTACTTTAGCCATTAGACTGTTTCCTCTGTTTTGTGTTTAACTTGATTGACCTGTTGGTCGTGGTTATTATGGCTTAATTTTCTAAGCCTGTAAAGTCACTGACAATAGTAGGTTCTACAGCTTTACGCTTGTCAGTAGTTGGTGCTATTACCAGTTCCCCTTCGGGCTTAGTGGTAATGTCAGCCATAATTTCTTTCGCCATTTTAGTTCCAACGGCTTTCTTAAGACGACGTTCAATTTCAGTCATGGAACGTGACTTTTCTTCATAAATATCTTCGTGTTCTAAATGATCAAATAGTGGAGATACAAGTTCGTCCGTAGCATCCTCCATAAACTTACGACGAGTAGTCTTCCGTACAAGCTTATAATGACCTTCGTATTCCTTACTCCCGTGATCAACTTCTGATTTAACTTGGTCTTCAACCGCTACAATAAATGAACGTAACATAGCCGCATGATCCATAACGAATCGCTTTTGATCAGCCGATAGTTTTAAGACATCAGGCAGTTGTGGCTCTGGGTCATCAAAGTCCATCATAGCTACTTCCTGAGTACGCTCAAACAACTTTGGACAGTCTCCAGCGGCTTTACAGAAGCGGCAACCACTGTCACTAGGTACTAAGGGAGCATCAGGATCTTGAGTTGCTTTGGCGGCTGGTACAAGCTCTTCATCTTGCCAAGTAATAAGTTCTTGAGCCTTAGTATCCCAACTACGAATCAACCCTTCTGGGTGAAAAGCTCTAGGTTGAGATATTGTAATCTTAACAGGTATTTCACCTTTAAGATTGTATTCTGCCGCAATACCTAATCCGTAAGACATAGCTTGAGGATTATCCTTAGCATCAACGGGTACTCCTGCTCCATGTTTGTAATCAAACACTTCAACTTCAACTAACTGATCACCTTCCCAGAACAATAAGATGACATCAGAAGTACCACCATCTAACCCTGGAATTCCCAGATACTCAAGAGAAGCTCTGACTTCAACCTGTATTTCTACACGTTGACCCATTATCTCAGCCATTTCAATTCGCTCATGGATATAATCCAGGCTTAATTGAACAGCATCAACCATGTTCTGATTGACCTTGAACTTCATACCGTCAGCCTCAATAACGCGACCTAGATACTCTTTCGCCTGTTGATTTTTAACTAGACATAATTCATGAACTTCATGAGCAACAGTACCTTCAGCGGCATACTTAGAAGTCTTGTCTTTAATATTTAGCTTTTCAGCTAACTGAATAGAACCTGGACAAGTCATCCAGCGTTTCGCACCTGAAGGTGATAGTCGTGCGTGTGCTTTTTCTTCAACCAAATCGGCCATCTTTAATACTCCACATATTCAATAAATTTCAGTTTACACCATTTAGCAATTTCTACCTCATTTTTCTTAGTTTGTAGAATCGCCGCTTTAGGACACCAGAATCCAAAGTTACCAGCTATACCGTCTTCGGTTAGAAAGAATGTCGCCTTAGCTGTACTTCTAACCTTACGGATATAGCTGTAGACTTTAGAATCCTTACCGGAAGCAATAGGTTCTCTGGACTGTTTAGGAGTTGGCTCTTTAGGTTGAGTGGTAGAATTGAAAGACTCCCTCCACTCAGCTAAATAGTTATCCCAATCTTGCTGGGACATATTTGATTCAAACATATTACCCTCCATTGCCTATTAACTTAGGTGAACTATTACTATGGATAGCTCTAGAAAGCTGTACGCGACCACCAGCCTCACGACCTTTACTTCTACCTAGAGGGTTATTGGAACGAGTTCTTGCTGACTTGGTTTTCAACTTTAAGTTTTCATCAATCCAGCCTTCTACTTGTAATTGGTTACGTTCATAAGTTGAAAGCAGTGCTGGAAGAGTATTACCTTCCTCATCCTCAAGAGTACCTTCTTTAGCTGATTCCATCAACTCTTTACAGCGTTCAATAATACGGTCTTTAGCACCAGCCCAGAATGAACGTACGAAACTGGAATTGTTCTTACCGTATATCTTACGGCTTTCAGCACGTGACTCACGTTCAATAACCTTAACTACCATCTTGAAGATGTGTATTGCGAACGTTCTATTAGCTTCAGTACCAACAAACATATATTGACTTTTACGGCTGCCGATTTGACTGGTGTAGAACTCACAGAAATATAACTTGGCGACATACATTGCCACCATACGCTTCCAAGGACGGTCACGTTCCACCTCACCTTCTTGACCAACTACTTCCTCATCTCCTGATTCGTGTAGTTCATCCATTGAGATATTATGCTTGGCGAGTAGTGCATGAAGTTGACGAGCGGCTGTCATAGCCTCATTCTCGTTAGCCTTACCTTCGGCCATTGCGAGAAGCTTCTTCATCTTTTCAATAATGCGGGAATTGGACTTAGACATAACTGGTTTCCTGTTTAACTGTTTAGCTTGAACTCATTATTACCTAGCTATTTCACAAAAGCAAGGACTAAATCGCTACGCTTGTGAAATAACCCTAACAACCGAAGCTGTCAGGGTTGGTAATGTTAAACCAATGCGGCAAACATAGCTTTCAACTGATCCGGAGTACAGTCGTCAACTTTGCTCAATGCGGCTGCACCGTTCTTAGTCATGATTTCTTTAGCTTCGTCACGGCCGACTTCTTTAGCATAGGCTTTAAGAGCAGTCTTAACAGCCTCAGCCGTTACTTCAGACTCATCATCGCCTAAGCCGTCATCAAGGTCATCATCACCTAAACCGTCGTCTAGATCGTCTTCTAGTTCATCACTTGTGGCTTCTGTTTGTGGACCTGCTACCCAAGCGTCAACGATTGCCTGATAGTCAGACTCGTCAATAGCGGACATACGGCGACCAAGACTTGCGCCTGCTTTAACACCGAAGCTATCCAGGACGCTATTAGCAAAGGCTTCATCATGTGTCGACTTAGCCTTCTTAGCAGCGCGTTTGACCTGATCCAGGGTTAGGCTTGATGCTGCTTTATTAGTTTCAGGGTCTGGTGCGTTTTGGTCATCAACGGCTGTTGTTGACTTACCCTGTTTAGCTGGTTGCTTAGGGGTTTCAGCAGTATAGCTATCACCCAATAAGATACGATTGACTTGGTCAATCTTCTCTGCGTTCTCAGGTGTTAGGTCAATTGCATAAGTTACTTGATTGGTCATTACTGACTCCTTAATAGGTTGGTTATCTGTTTAACTGGCTTACTGTTTGATGCCAGTGATGTCACTATAGCTAATCCCTAAATGGAATGCAACCCTTAAATCTGCATTTCCTAAATAGCCTTTTTAGAATAATGTACTTTACAACCCCTAAAACATAACGCATACTGACACTCACCAATTAAAGGAGGCCTTATGTTCCCATATACGTTAGACCAGCTCAAAGCCATGCGTAAAGCGGCTTTAGAAGAGCTTATAGAATACGCTGGTGGGCGAACCCACTTAGCAAAGATGCTTAGCAAACCACTACCTACTATTAATAGTTGGGTGGATAGAGGGCTAATTAGTAAAGACGGTGCGAACCTTGTAGCGAGGCATCCGGCTCTATTTAAAGAGTTTCCGGTATCACGTCTTCGTCCTGACCTGTAACGGAGGTTCGGATGAACTACAACTCAAAACAACTAAAACACTATACTGATAATATCCAGGGTGAGCTTATACCGCTTCACACTTGGAATAAGATGATTAAGGGTGATCAACGTGGTAAGACGCCTATCCACAATGATTGGAACACCAAGCAATATAAGCAAGACGCTAAGCAGTTAAAACACTGGATAGATAATGGGTATAACATAGGCTATCGTATAGGTGAACAAGAACTTATCGTTGATCTTGACCCTCGTAACTATTCAGACACTATTGATTCAGAAGCACTGATAGCTGAGTTGTTCGGCTTCTTTGACTTTGAAGAACTCATTTGGGAATTACCTGTTGTCCGTACTGGTGGGGGTGGTTATCACATTTATTGCACCTTACCAAATGACGTTGACTATAAGTTGATTCGTAAATGTGTTGATAACCTTCCTGGTGTTGACTTTAAAAAGAAAGGTGGTTATGTTGTCGCCGCTGGTAGTAAGCACCCTGACGGTGATTATTATGTATGGGAAAACGAAGCGCCTCGCCCTGTAGTACCGGAAGAACTCCTATTCCTTATTAAACGTGACAAACTGGCCGATAAAGATTATCAGTCGGGTTACGGAGCGTTTAACGGAACTCAGCTTTACGATGTAATCCTTAGTAAACTTGATATCAACGACTACGATAGCAATGATACATGGGAGCCGATTATGATGGCTGCTCATCATGCTACCGCTGGTGATGGTATTGAAGAGTTTCTGGATTGGTCGTTGTCTGATACTCAGTTTGAAGGTGATGAAAACAAGATCCGTAATCGCTGGGAATCGCTAGATGACAGTAAGGAAGTTACTCGTACCGCTGCATCGCTTATCCGTGAGCTTAAACAACACGGTGAGGACATGGCTGATGCTCGGGCAATACTTGAGTTCGGCACACAAACTGATTTCTCAGAAATGGATGAGGAAGATAGTGAAGAAGCCAAGATGCTCAAGGAAGCCAAACAAGCCGCGAGTGAAATTGAAATAGCGGATATCATGGAGGTTCCTAAGGATAAAGGCGGTGTTGAAGGTGCAGCAATACAAGCAGCTAACGAACTGTCTAAGACTTCACCTATGGAAGAAAAGATGAAGTGTATCCGGCTGATTAAGGCGGCATCGTTAGAGGAAAGTATTGAGGCTCAGGAAATCCTTACTAATGCTAAGGTAATGTCACAGGCTGCTATTAACAAACGCCTGAAAGCCTTGGACGCTAAAATACTTGACTCGGTAACAGAAATCCTTTCTAACACTACTATTGAAACAGTGTTTAAAAAGGGTAAACATATTATCACTGAACCTAACCGACAAATCTGGGCTTTCCATAAGACACACTGGAAACCTATGTCTGATGAATATCTTGGTAAGATTGTTTATGGTGTGCTTGACACCTTAAAAACCAAAATGGAAATAGAGACTAATGAAGTAACTCTTGTCCAGAATGCGGTTAAAGGTATTCGGATGCGTTCATCGGTACTCACGTCACGTCTGTTTAATACTGATCACTATCTACCTGTTATCAATTGTTCTAATGGTGAGGTATGGATTAACAAAGACGGTACTCATAGTCTTAAACCGCACAACTATCGCAGCTATCAGCTTCGGTGCTTAAAGGTAGATTATGATCCTAGTGCTAAGTGTCCGTTATTCTTACAGACGCTTGAGGAGATATTCGACCTGTTCCCTGACCGTGATGAAATGATAAGTTACCTCGGTGAAGTAATGGGGTACATTATTCAACCATATAAGCCCGACGCTAATTGGTGGATGTTCAGAGGTCCAGGTGGTGACGGTAAGTCAACGATCATTAAGGTTATTGACGGTATTCTTGGTGAGGCGTTATACAGTGCAGACGAATCACTTCTCGGTACTGGTGGTGGTTACGGTAACAGTCATATCACTACTGACTTAGTAGGTAAACTCGCAGTCGTTATCCAAGAGTTAAAGGCTGGTAAAGCCCTCAATGATAGCGGTCTTAAAATGCTGGCTGAAAATACTAAGATGACTGCTAACCCTAAGAATAAGGACACGTTTAGCTTCAACTATATAGGGTCGCTGATAATGTGCTGTAACTTCTTCCCAGTGATTAAAGACACCAGTGAAGGGACGGTACGTCGCGCGAACGTTATTCCATTTAATAGACAATTTGTCAAGAGTGGTAGTGCAGACTCCAATCGTGCTCGCAAAATACTTGAAGACAAAGAAGAGTTAGCAGGCGTGTTGAACTTTATGTTAGAAGGTTATCAACGCTATGCTAACCGAGGTCACTTCTCACCTCCGCCTTCTTGTCTAGCAGCTAAGGATGAATGGTTGTGCGAAGCTAATAATGTTGTAAGATTCGTCAAAGAAAACATAGTGGTAACTAACGACCCAGATCATCGGATGGAAATTGCATCAGTCGTATACAAAAGATATGAACGCTGGTGTGACAACTCTGGGATCAAACCCAAAGGTCGTAACAACTTCTATATCGACTTGGCAAACCTTGGGTTGAAGAAGAAAGAATCAAGTGGTAACAGACTTTATTTGTATGGAGGTGACTTACTTGATGAGGTTATCGAAGAATTTGACACAGATGATGACTGGTAAACTGGGAATTCAGTTAGTTTAGGTGGGTTTGAAGTATATAGTTTAATGTATAAGAAAAATAATTATTCTAAATTAAATTCTATATACCCTTAATGTATGTATCAAAACCCACCTAAACTAACAACCCATTGGTAAGCTATTGTTTTATAAGGAATTAATATTTTAAGAAGTTTTGGTAAATGCTCTGCATCCCTCGTGGTTACTGGGCTATCCGAAAACTAACTGGCTTTAAATATTACCTAATTTGAACTCTAGAGCTCAGACTGGTAATATCAACGCTTAAAAACTAACAAACTAACTTTGAGGTAAACAGTGATGCAGAAACTAAGACACGTAATGATAGATCTTGAAACGATGGGTAAGGTTCCTGAAATGGCTATTGTGAGTATCGGAGCTGTGATCTTTGATCCACGATACGGTAAAGTCAGCAAAGAGACTTTCTATATGGAACTCGACTGGGAAAACCAGGATCGTTTCATTTGTCCGGATACTCAAGAGTGGTGGTCAAAACAGTCTAAAGAGGCTCGCGATGCTCTTAATGGTTTAGACGAACTAGAAGAGTCTCTAATCACCATTGCAGAGTGGCTCCCGAAAGACTGTAAGGTATGGGGTAACGGTGCAACATTTGACATCTCATGTCTTGAACACGCTTATAGACAACTCGGTATTGAAATCCCTTGGAAGTTTTGGAATGTCCGTGACTGCAGAACAGTGTTAGACATGTACGAGTCAGCTCGTGGTGGTTTTAATAAGACGACAAACAGAAAAGGCTGTCATAATGCGCTAGAAGATGCTAAGTTTCAGGCTAGTTACATCACAATGATGTGGAATAAACTATTAGGAGATAAATCATGAAAGAAGAAACAGTAGTGACAACTCAGCTAACGGGTAAACGGTTGAAGTTCAACAAGCTGATAGCATGGACGTTTATAGCTGTCGGCCTTATACTCATACTGATGGGTACAGGTGAGACTCAGGATAAACACTCTATAGCATGGGGAAGCTTATTGTTTCTATATGGGTTTGGTCATTTGGCTGTAACTCGTGTTCGTATTTGGTGGAATCACAAATAGGAGAATACTAATGTCTAAAGAAATAAGCTGTCCACATTGCACCAACACTATCACCGATGAAGATACCACCTGTACTCATTGTGGAGGTGAGGTGCAACCACTTAATCCATTGATACTATTGTGTATTCAATTTGGTATCCCACCTGTTATCGTACGTGAAGATAAAGAATGTCCTATCCTTGAACTACGTTGTAGAGCTGAAGGTATTGAGGGAATTTACGTTACTCCAGGTAAGGTTCGTGAGATAGAAATAAAAGGAGAACTTCACTAATGTCAGTTTATGTTTATAATCATTTCAACATAACTATGCCTGATGGTGCTAAACCTTGGATAATGGTTGCTGATAATGAACAAGAGCTTCATGAAATGGCTAAGAAGTTGGACGTAACTACTTTTAATGGTGACGGTACAAATCCATTCTATATCATCAGTAAATCTAAAGCTAAAATAGCTAGAAACTTGGGAGCTGTTTATGGTGACGATGTTACTAAACAGTTTGAATTCATTAAACGTGTTAGAAAACACTTCGGAATAGATAATGACTAAAGTTATACAACCTTTGTTAGCTAAGAAAGCCGACTATGAGAAAATCCAATATCCCGTACTAGCTACTCCCAAGCTAGACGGGATTCGTTGTTTAATGGTTGAAGGTGTAGCAATGTCACGCACTATGAAACCTATCCCTAACCACTTTGTTCAAGAGCAGCTCAAAGGACTTAATGGTCTAGATGGTGAGCTTATGTTAGACGGTGACTTCAACGCTGTATCATCTGGTATTATGTCGCGCGATGGTGAGCCTGATTTTGTCTATCATGTATTTGATTCTTTCATAATGGGTGCAGGCTATAAAGATAGAATTGACAACATGGAATGGGATGAACTGCATCCTAGAATAAGAGTACTAATGCCAGTGCAAATCAATAATGAAGAAAAACTGGAAGCCTACCTGGACAAGTGTGTTAACGAGGGCTACGAAGGTGTTATGCTCCGTAAACCAAACGGCAAATATAAGCACGGACGTTCTACCGTTAAAGAGGGTATTCTGCTGAAGGTTAAGCGGTTCTTTGATGACGAGGCTACACTGGTTGAAATCATTGAGAAGATGACAAACACTAACGAACTTGAACGTGACGAACTCGGACATGCTAAACGGTCATCAGCCAAAGACGGTCAAGTACCTGCTGATACTTCTGGTTCGTGTGTTATGGATTGGAACGGTGTTCAATTCAAGGTAGGGTTCGGACCTGGATTTACCGATGCTATCAAGAAGGAGATGTGGGACAACCGTGAGAACCTATATGGTCGTCTATACAAGTTCAGCTATCAGGAACTAAGCCGTGATGGAATACCTAGATTTGGTAAACTACTTGGTGAACGACATGCAGACGACATGTGATAACATTCATATAGAAGAAGGTAGCGAAGGTCAGTTTACTTTAAATGATGACGATAGGGTGGTTGTTGTAGTTGAGTCATTTAAGGATGCTAAACTGATCCAGTTAGAAATATTCTTGCGTTCTATGTAAACCTGACCTATACTGAGTTCAAGTTAATACAGGAGTCACAGTTATGCAGTCAATCACTAAAGAGCAGTTTGAGGATATACTCTTCAACCCTAATATTCCGGTATCGGAGAAGCGTAGTTTCAAGCGTTCTAACATCCGAGGTAAGAAACAGGCGACTGTCAAGCTGGTTTCCAATGGTGTTGTGCTGGCTGTACGTGAGGTGACTCCTGACGGTGATTTCTATTATAAAACAGGAGAACAGTAATGCGACATTTGAAACCATCTTATTACGGATATAATGGAGGTTATTGGAATATCTGTAAATGTACCAACTGTGAATTAACAGGTATGTATGAAGATTTACATCCGGTAAACGCTTGTCCAGATTGTGGTAGTCAAGTTGTGAAATCTGGTTCGGCCAAGTGGAATGGACAATTATGGCTTACTCGTGAAGAACAAAATAAAATTAAGATTGAGCAAGAGTTGATAGGTACTGCTGATATAGAATCTTCAAACTGGCTTCAAGTGTTTCTATGGTTGATAACATTTGGTAAATTTGGATCTACTTTTAAGAAAGTGAATAAAGTAGCTATTAAATATAAAGCTCCTCAACATATAAATTGCAGATGTTATGTCAAACCTTTTAAGTTGAAAGACAATGAGTCGTAAACACGACGATAGGCCGATATGTGATTGCTCGGCCTATAAGTTCCCTCACCGTATTGGTGGACGTTGCACTGGTTCAGAGTTTGCCGAATTCTATTTCTATAATGTGCGCTCAGCTTGTCAGTTCTGTAACTGTAACGCTGGTGGACATTGTGATGTTGCGACTGGTCAGGAATCTATTAATGAGGCTGAGTGCTACATTGAAGCCAAACATTATAATCCAGGTGAATATCTACAGCTTGAATTAGAAGAACCTTCTGAGGACGATTATCCTTATTGTCCTGACGATTTATAGCACCACTTCTTCCAATTAAATTTACTTCTACAGGGTTCTAATTTATATTGAAGGCAATACAGCCGGAAATGTAGATAGAACCTATGCCACACAAATCGCTTTCAATTAAAGATTTAAGGGATCTCATCCATGAGGGTGAAGCGAAGGATCCCCTTGTCTTTTTAGAAGCGGTGATGAACGGGCAAGACCCTCGTAGACTTTCATCCATATATGAACTCATTATGGAGATTGACGCTTTTACCAATGGTGAATTATCCAAAGGTGACTGGAACGAGATTGTTGATCATGTGATGAACCGTTTCAAATATCACACTGTTACCTTGTCCGAATCTATCACTGCTAGTAAAACTCTCGCCGAATACCTACATGCTAAGCGTAAACAAGTTGAAGTCAATGGTGGTAATTCAGGTTCCGCATCAGTTCAAGATAACCCGTTGAACGAAGAAGAGATTGAATTATTTAAGGAGAAGTTTAATGACGACTTCTAGCCCTATAATAACTCCTGATGATATGGAACCTTGGTCGCTTAATGAAAAGCGAATGCTGAAGTACATGCTTGAAAATGACGGTATTCAGTTCATGAGGTATTTCTTTAAACACCGTGAAGGGACAAAGATGCTTCGTAACTGGCATCATTATGTGATTGAATATGTCCTTCAAGCTGTTTATGAATGTAAGATTAACAGGCTCGTTATCAATATTGCTCCAGGTTATACCAAGACTGAACAGGCTGTATTGAATTTCATTGCTCGTGGTTTGGCGTTAAATCCACGTTCCAAATATATTCACGCTTCTTATTCTGCCGACCTAGCTCAGGAAAACTCTTCCAAAATTAAAGAGACTATCAATCTACAAGAATTTCAAGAACTCTGGCCTATGGATGTCAGGGTTGACACCAAAGGTAAGAAACGATGGTTCACGGAAGACGGAGGCGGTATGATGGCGGCTGCTGCTGGTGGTCAGATTACTGGTTTCCGTGCTGGTCGTATGGAAGAGGGCTTCACTGGAGCCTTTGTTATTGATGACCCTGTGAAGCCTGATGACGCTTATTCTGTCGTTAAACGTGCTGCTATTAACAACCGTTTCAATAATACTATGCGTTCACGTCTTGCTGTAGAGACGGTCCCAATGATCGTTATCATGCAACGTATTCACGAAGACGACCTTTCTGGCTACCTTCTTAAAGGTGGTTCGGGAGATGTTTGGCATCACTTAACTATTCCCACGCTATTGAGTGAGGAAGAAATTAACCGTAAATATCCGGAAGATTATACACACGGTAGACGTATAGACCTAAATGGTATTCTACAGGCTCTTCACAGCGGAGTACCTTATGCTTTTTAGTACAGACGCTATACTTACCCTATGTCCAGAACAAGTACCCTTAAATATCCCCCTATGGGCGTTTAAACAGGATGCTCAAAAACTACGCATCTTAGAAGAGGGTGATAAGTACACATTCGCTAGTCAGTATCAACAAAACCCGAGTCCTTTGGGTGGCGGTATGTTCAAGGATAAGTATTGGAAGTATTATGATGTGCTCCCAGCCGACATAGACTTACTCCGTATCTATGGGGATACCGCACAGAAAACCGCTGAGCGAAATGACTATAGTGTGTTTCAGCTTTGGGCTAGATCAATGACTAAAGGAATATTTCTTGTTGATCAATTCCGAGGTAAATGGGAAGCTCCGGAATTAGAATCTAAACTGGTAGAGTTTTGGAATAAACATAAACCGACACAGTTTAAACCAATGGGAGCACAAGTTGTAAAGATTGAAGATAAGAGTTCAGGAAGTTCTTTAATACAATCTATCAAGAAAGATTATTTTATTCCTGTTGAACCTATACAGCGTAACACTGACAAGGTTCTACGGGCGATGGGTGTTGTGAAATACTTTGCTGCTAATTATATTCATCTTCCAGCGAACGCTGAATGGTTACATGACTATAAAGAAGAGTTTAGAAAGTTCACACCGCTAATGACGCATAAGCATGATGACCAGATAGACCCGACAATGGATGCCGTTGAGGATCTGATAGTATTTGAAGACATGCTTTATAATTCCAATTCAATGTAGGCCGGACAACTACAAGAAGGAAATAAACTATGAGTTCTTTAAGAAACGCTTACGGTAGAATAACAGATTCTCGTAAATTCCCAATTCAAAGACCGTTTACTAATGATGGGACGTTAAGCGGTAGCCCCGATATGGATGTAGACGGTTCAGTAACACCTCAAGAATTTTATTTTCAAGCTGAAGCTAATAGGCAAATTTCTGTCAATAAAGTTCAATTCACAATAAGCGACGCAGGTAATACAGGAGTTGATGATTACGGTTCTATATCTGGACCGCTTGCTAATGGTGTGACTTTCTATACTATTATTGATGGTCAGGAAATACCGTTGACACCAGTTATAAAGTCAGCCTCTGATTTCTTTAGTATAGGGTCTGATGTTCAATTTGTAGAACTTTCTGGTTCTAGTCGACTTGCTATTTATGATTTTACATTGTTTGAATATTCTGAAGGTATTATCTTAAATGGAGATAACGGTGATATTTTTGGCTGTAGAATTAATGATAATTTGTCCGCTCTTAATAAACATAATTGCGGTATAGACGGTTTCTTTCAATTAAAAGGTGTTTAGAGTTAGTTTAGCTAGTTTCTAGCTTTACCTTTTAATGTATAAGAAAAACTTTTAATATAGAAATAATTGCTATACAGGGTAATAGGTGGTTTCAAACCTAACCTTTATAACTTCAACTTAATAGGTGACTTAATATGAGCGAAAATGTTCAAGAAGCCAGGATCCTATCTGACGAAGAGGCGAAACTTAAAGATGGCCTGGAAAACCTCGTCGCTCAGTTAGGTACTGAACAAGATAAACGACACCACTCACGGTTCGTCAATAATAAACAATTATCAGCCGATGGTGCTCAGGAAGAACTGAATGCTATGTACCGAACCGATTGGTTAGCTGGTAAGGTCGTAGATATTATCCCTGATGACATGACCCGTGAATGGCGTGAATTCACTGGTGATATCGAGCCTGAAACAGTTAAGCTATTGGAAGATGAAGAAGACCGTTTGGATCTTGCCGGAAACTTTAATTCTGCTCATAAATGGGCGCGACTGTATGGTACAGCGTTTATCGTTATGTCTATTGATGATGGGCAAACACCAGATAAACCTCTTGACGTTACTAAGTTAAAAGAAGGTAGTCTACGTCACATTAAAGCAATTGACCGCCACCGTGTTAGTAATGCGGAAGTCGTACCTATTACTGACCCTATGGATAAGAATTTTGGCATGCCTGAGTTTTACCGCTTTAATGAAACAAGCGTTAAGATTCATCATAGTCGTGTGTTACGGTTTGACGGTATCCCACTTCCGTTTGATGAGTTCCGTCGTAACAACTATTATTCTGATTCTGTATTGAGTCGTATCTATGAAGCTCTTACCAACTTCAACACCACGACTGATGGTGCTGCTAGTATGGTATATGAGACAAACGTAGACATCATGAAAGTTAAAGGTTTGATGGGATATCTTCAAACCGCTGACGGTGAGTCACTGCTTCGTAAGCGTTTCACATTAGCAGGTATGATGAAAAGCTTCAATAATATGATGCTTTTAGATAATGAGGAAGATTTCCAAACTAAGAATAACACATTTAGCGGTCTGCCCGACCTATTAGACCGTTACGCCTTGTTCCTTAGTGCTGCTAGTGATATTCCTGCCACACGTCTTCTAGGGTCTTCTGCAAGTGGCTTGAACGCTACTGGTGAGGGTGACCTTAAGAACTATTATGACACGGTACGTTCTGCACAGAAGAAAGACTATAAGCCTAAGTTAGATTACTTTGATGAAATCATGGCTCGTAGTTTAGGTCTTGCTGAAGACACGGATTTGGATTATGAATTTAATTCATTATTCCAAATGACACCCAAAGAGCAAGCAGATCTTCAATTTGTAAATGCTCAGCGCGATGCCTTGTATCTTGATCGTGATATTGTTAGCGAGGCTACTGTAGCCAAAGAATTGAAACAAGATGGCACATACACAAATATCACTGATGAGGATATTGAAGAACTAGAGGAACCAGATGATGGCTTTGACACCGATACCGACACAGATATCCTTGGAACTGAACGGGAAGTTGAAGAAGGAGAAGAAGAGGAAAGGGCGTCCAGTAAAGACCCCGAAGAATCCGGAAGTGAAGTACCGTAGACAACTGGATCTTCTTACTAAAAAGTTACGGAAAGATGTGGCTACACAGATTGTTCCGCTTCTGCGTCAGCTTCAACCTGAATATGTGAACGATGCTTATGCCCGTACACTTGAAGAAGCGTTTAACCGTCTACGAAGAGCTTATGTAGATATTAACCAGAACGCTCAAATAGTTGCTAACTCATTCACAACGAATACCAACGATGCTAATAAGCGACGTTTCTATTCAGCTATTGAAGAAAGCGTAGGTGTTAATCTACAGAGCGTTATCCAGAATGAAAACCTGGAAGATATACTGGTTGCTACAACTCGTGAAAATGTTAGCTTGATTCGTTCCATTCCAGAAGAGTATTTTAAGAAGATAGAAACTATTGTCTTCACAGGTACTACTCAGGGTAACACTGCTGGATCAATGATTCAGCAAATTATGAAGACAGGTAAGTCTACGACTAAACGGGCTAAGTTGATAGCTCGTGACCAAACATCTAAACTCAACTCAGCATTGAATCAACAACGTCAACAGAACCTTGGTGTTGAAGAGTATATTTGGCGAACCGCTGGTGATGATAGGGTGCGGGATTCACATAGATCTAAAAATGGTAAGGTATTTAGATGGGACGATCCACCTAAAGATACCGGACATCCTGGTCAGGATATTCAGTGTCGTTGTGTAGCTCAACCCATTATTAAGGTTTAAGTGGATGAAAGTTAGGTCTTTAACTTGTGTTTAGACAGAACATAAAATAATATTGAATTTAAAACCAAAGGATCCGTAAATGTTTCTAGCAGATAGACTGAAAATAACAACAGAACGAGAGTATACCGATGAGGGGTTCTTGAAAGTCCCTGCTCGTATCTCTCGTACTGGTATTCAGGAATATCTAGCGGTAGAGATGGGTCTTACAGATAGAGACCCAACAGAAGTCATCAGAGTATACCGCCCAGAAGAGGAAGTGTTCAATGATGATTCACTACAGTCTTTCGCTAATAAACCTGTTACAAATAATCATCCCCCTGAGTTAGTTAGTCCTAGCAATTCTAAGCAATACAGTGTCGGAATGTCCGGACCTGAAATTGCTCGTGACGGGATGTTCGCAAAAACAGTTCTACACGTTACCGACGGTGATGCCATTAAAAACATTGAGAGCGGTAAGGTTGAGCTTTCTAATGGGTATACCGCTGATATCGAGTGGACTTCAGGAGTTACTCCGGACGGTGAGCAATACGACGCCATCCAGAGGAACATTAAGGGCAATCACATTGCTATCGTTGAACGTGGTCGCGCTGGACCTGCTTGCAGAGTGGCCGACAACTTACCCATGACAGGAGATACAGTCACTATGGCTAAAATCACCATTGATGGGGTTGACTTTGAGGTATCTGATCAAGCTGCTCAAGCGGTTGGTAAACTGCAAGCACGAGTTTCAGATGCTGAGAAAGAAGCCCAAAAGAAAGCTGATGAAGTAGAAGCTAAAGAAGATGAAATGGAAGAAAAGGCTAAAGAAGCCAAGAAAACCGAAGATTCTTTGAAGGCCAAACTTGATGATGCTAAATCTAAAATCCCAACTGCCGATACCCTTGATAAGCTGGTAACTGAGCGCACTGCTGTCGTAGACACAGTTCGTAAGGTCGCTCCAGATGTCAAATGGGAAGGTAAAGATGCTAACACTCTTCGTCGCGAAGTGGTTGCTGCTAAATGCCCTAATGTTCAGTTGGATTCTGTTTCTGCGGATTACATTAACGCTCGTTTTGATATGTTAGTGGAATCAGTTGAAAATAACAGTCAACAACAACTTGACGATGCTCTTAGCCAACAGGTTAAGGACAACGACGGTAAAGATGTTGACAATCGTCCGACTGACGTCATCGCCCGTGAAAAGATGATGGCTGATAGTCAAAATGCTTGGAAAGGAGGAGCTAAATAATGAGCGCTCAAACTTCATACTCAATCAAGCAACCTAAAGCCTATGCGGGTTTGGTCTACGCTCAAGCTCCGCACGACATTGTTTCACGTGACGTTGAAACAGTAGCTGGAATTGGTTTTGGTGTTGTCGTTAGTCGTGGTACTAACAAAGAACGTCAAATCGTTGCAGGTGGTACTGATTTTCTAGGTATTACTATTCGCTCACTTGATAAAGAAGGTGCTGCGAACACTGGTGCTATTCAGTGGAACGAAAAAGAAGCCGCTGGTATCCTGCGTGATGGATATATCTGGGCTGTTTGTCCTGCTGGTTGTAATCCAGGTGATGCGGTTAAGTATACAGACGCTACAGGTGTTCTGGATGCTGGTGCTGCTGCCGCTGGTGAAACTCAGCTTGATGGCGCTCAGTGGGAGACTGTTGCCGCTGCTGGCGAGCTTGCAGTTATTCGTATTGATTCTTCAGCTACTACTGCTGGCGCATAAGGGAGAACTGAATAATGAAAAAATTTACTCTTCGTGACGGTTCTACCCTTGCTTTTGACGGCATGATCGGAACTGTAACCACTAAAGACAACAAACAAGTCCAGTTGGACGGTGCTGTCGTAACTGCTTTGAATAACGGTATTGTTGATGCTGACGGTGCGTTCTTCTTCCAGCGTCAGTTGGAACTTATCAAAGCTCGTAGTTATGACGTTCGCTATGCTGAACTGAAGGCTCGTATGTTGTTCCCTGTTTCTAACGAAGGTGGTCCAGGTATTACGTCTATCACTTATCGTACCTATGACCAATCAGGTGCGGCTAAAATCATCAACGCTTATGCTGATGACTTGCCTCGTGCTGATGTTGCAGGTAAAGAAACAACCATCCCAGTTCGTTCCGTAGGTATTTCTTACGGTTACAACCTTGATGAAATTCAAGCGTCTCAACTGACTGGTGCTGCACTTGATCAACGTCGTGCTAATGCTGCTCGTCGTTCCAATGAACAAGTGGTTAATGATGTAGCGTTCTTCGGTGATACTACTAGCGGTCTTCCTGGACTGTTCAGTAACCCGAATATCCCTACTGGTGCGGTAGTCAATCCAGGTTCTGGTACAGAGTGGGTGAACAAAACTCCTGACGAAATTTTGTTTGACGTCAATGATTTGTTTGCTGACATTTTTGAAACCACTAAGATGGTTGAACAGGGTAACACGTTACTCCTTCCGCCTAATCAGTGGTCTTACATTATGTCTACTCCACGTTCTTCTAACACCGATACAACCATTGCTCAGTATTTGGTGCAGAATAGCCCATACCTGAACAGCATGGAAGATATTATCCCTGTTAATGAATGTGCTGCTGCGAACAATCCTCTGTTAGCTTCTGATGCTATGGTTGCTTATGACCGTAACCCAGACAAGCTTCAGCTTGAAGTTCCGGTTGAATGGGAAATGCTTCCTGTTCAGCAAAAGAACCTTGAGTTCGTTGTTCCTGGACGTTCACGCTTAGGTGGTTTGAATATCTACTACCCTCTTTCACTAGCTATTGCAACGGGGATTTAAATCATGGCCGGGATCAAAAACAATACTGCTCGTCAGTATAACCTCAAGTGTATTGGGAAAAACGGTAATCGTGTAACAGTACGTGTCGCTCCAGGGTTCAACGTAGTTGAAGACGCCCACTGGGAAGCATTCGTATCTAAAGACGGTAAAACTGTTGATCCTTATGTTGCTCAGCTTAAGAAAGAAGGTAGTATTGACTTCGGTGACAAGGTTGATGATCTAGAGCTTGAACAAGCTCCTGATACTAAAGCTAAGTCAAAGTCGTCACCTATGCCTAAAGCTAAGAAGGGCGAAGGTAAGTAATAAAGACGCCTCGGTTTCGGCTGAGGCTCTTTTAAATTGTGTATAGGTTTTATACACACTATGCACAATTTAAAGGGGAAGTATAACCGTTATGAGTGAAAGGCCAGACTTAAGAGGTTTATCTAACGTGAATGAATTGTCAGAGACAAGGTTATGGAAGACCTTAGATTCCATATCCGAAAGGCTGACAGGAATTGAATCTAAACTATCAGAAGTAGTTAGATTAGAAGAAAGAGTGAACAATCACGAGCAAGCTCTTTCACGTTATGGTAACAGGCTTGACAGTCATGATAGAAGACTTCACGATACAGAATTATGGCAAGCGAGCTATGGTGATAAGAATTCAGTAGAAAGACTTATTACCAATGTTCAAGAAGAAGTAGCTAGTGTTAGAAAGAAAGTAGACGAGCTTGAATCCAGTAAAGACGTTATCAAAGGTCAGCGAGATATTGGTAAAGAAGTCTTAAAATGGGTAGCCGGAATACTAGCTGCCATCCTTATATTCAAGCTCACTAAAGGGTGATTAATTATGGCGACAGATGTAGCGACATTTAGAATCAGGTTCCCAGAATTTGCTGACGACACTGAATACACTGATCCACGCATACAGTTGTTTCTTGATGACGCTGCTAACTGTTACATGGGAACAGATGAGAACCGCTGGTGCGGAAAATACGACTACGCACAAGCCTATTTAGCCGCGCATCTGTTGACGGTAGGTACGGGTAGTGAAGCAGGTGATAGCTCCGTAAAGGCCGGACCAGTGTCTTCTAAAACGGCTGGCGGTGTATCGGTTAGTCGTGCTGTTGTTGCTAAAGACCGTTCTGATCTTGATGACTTCTACATGGGAACAACTTATGGACAACAGTTCCTAAATATTAGAAATACCTGTTTTGTAGGTGTTGCGGTGGCTAACTGCTTATGAAGTCAAAAACCAAAGTAATCAAATCACCTAAGAAAGCGGCTAAAGAAATAGAAAAATTAGCAGCTTCTTTGAGAGGTCCAGATTTGGTCAAGGTTGGGCTTCCTAAAGGGGCTAACGATTATCCTGATGGTACTTCGGTGATAATGGTGGGGGCTGTTCATGAATTCGGTAGCCCTGCTAGAAACATTCCTCAACGAAGCTTTTTAAGAGCGACTGTTGAAGCAGGTCGTAGAAAATATAGACAGCTCTTCAAAAAGCTGTCTAAGAAGATTGTAGACGGTAAGATTACAAAGAAGGAAGCCTTAGCTTTAATAGGATTACAAGTACAAGGTGACGTTCAGGAAAGAATATCAGATGGTATTGATCCAGAGTTAAAATCCAGGGAAGGAACGCCTTTGGTAGATACAGGTCATTTAAGACAATCAATTACATTTGAGGTTGAAGACTAATGCCTATAAATGTTTCAGAAGCATTATGCACAGATACCGCTGAAATAGTAACCGTTGAACGTAGTTCAGGGGGCGGTTATGTTGATGGACTTTATCAAAAAGGAGCTGTATCTACATTTAAGACTATGTGTAGTGTTCAGCAACCATCACCAGATGAGCTTCAAAACTTACCTGAAGGTGAGCGCGATAAAGATATCCGTAAGTTTATTTCTAAGAAACCTTTATTTACAACTAAAGATAGAGACGGGACTATAGCTGATACCGTTCTATATAAGGGATTCAAATATAAACTTATATCTAGTGGTGACTGGAATGCTTATGGTCATACCACTTCATTCGGAGCTCGTGACCAATGATTTTAGAAGAAACAATCAATAAACTTATTAGGGATACGGTGGACTTGCTTTTAGCATCTCCAGGATATACCATTAAGGCTAAACAAAAAGATGCTCCAAGACCAACAGGTGACTACGGTGATGTTGATTTTGTTAGCGATACCGGATTAGGGTGGGAACAGTTTGAATATGAAAATAGAATTACAGATTCAGACTTGGATAACACTTCTAAAGGAATGCGCCAAATAATGATGTCTATAGGATTTTATAGAGATAGTTCTATAGACAACGCTAGGAAAGTTCATTCCGGGCTTGTACGGGAATCTGTACAGGCTTTGTTTCGTGAAGCTGGTATCGGTCTAATTCGTAGATCTGAAGTTAGGGAAATATCTGAAGCTTTAGAAAACGGATGGGAAGAACGAGGTCAGCTTGACATTTTTCTAAGTGCTGTGGGAACCGATACTGATATTGTCAGGTCTATAGAAACTGTAGATATGGCGGGTGAGTTTCAGACTCGTGGCTTAATTTATAACTTCAATATAGAGGTGCAATAACATGACAATCCCAGTTTCTAGCGTGGTAAATGTCAGCATCGCCATCGGTGCTCCATTTCCGGCACGAGCAGGGTTCGGCACTCTTAACATCGTTACTGCGGAAACTGGTGTTATCGGTATTGCTGAACGAATTCGTTCGTACCAGAACTTGGACGGTGTGACTGCCGACTGGCCTGCAAATTCTGAGGTCGTTGCGGCTGCGACTGCTTACTTTAGTCAACAGCCAAAACCCACATCACTGAAAGTATCCACCCGATACCCAACTGATCAAGCTGCTCAATTACGAGGCGGTGCTGTAACAGATGCGACAGCTTTGTTAGCCGTTGCTGATGGTAGCTTTACTATTAGTATTGACGGTGATGCTCAAGACATCACAGGGCTTGACTTCACTGATACCGAAACAACCCTTGACGACATAGCTACTTCCATACAGACTGCTCTTCAGGCTGTTGCTACTGGTGGTTATACCGCTGCGACTTGTGTTCATGATGGAACCCGTTTCTTCATCAACTCAGGTACAACAGGTATCACATCAACCGTTAGTTTCTTAATACCTGTTAGTCCTACTACTGGTACTGATATTTCTTCCTTACTGCAAATGCGTCAAGGTGAAGGTACTAAGACAGATGGTATAGCAGCAGAAACAATCACAGCGTCACTAAACGCAATTCAGAATATCGATTCAGACTGGTACGGATTACTCTTCACTAAAGAAGTTCGTGACGGTGTTGTAATCAATACTGAAGATGCTGTTGAAGCGGCTGCTGACTGGTGTGAAGCAAGAGTTAAAGTATTTGGTAATACATCCAATGACTTAGATGTTCTGGATAGCGTTACAACCAATGATATCGCTTCTGTGCTGGCTGCTAAGAACTTACGTCGTACCATGACGACATATAGTTCTTTCCCTGATCAATATCCATCGGCTTCTATTTTAGGTCGTGCATTTACTGTTAATTTCAGTCAGGTAAATAGTACCATCACATTGAAGTTCAAACAGATGCCTGGAATTACAGTTGAGCAATTGACTCAATCCCAGAAGTCAGTTCTGGATAGTAAGTTTGCCAACGCATTGATTGAAGTTGGCGCTAGTGATATGTTCGCTGAGTCCTTCATGGCTAACGGTGTGTTCTTTGATGAAGTACACGGTGTTGACTGGTTGCAAAACGCTATTGAAACTAATGTGTTCGGATATCTACTTACTCGTAGCACAAAGGTTCCATATACTAACAAAGGTATCGCGGCTATTGAGCAACAAGTTATTTCAGCTTTGGATGAAGCTGTTCGTAACGGACTTATTGCTCCAGGCGAAACCATTGATGGTGAATTCTTACCAAATGGATATAAGACTATTGTTATTCCGGTTGAAGATATTAACCAGTCTGACAAAGAAGCACGTCATTATCCAGGTTTGAGTTTTGTTGTGTTGGGTGCTGGTGCTATTCATAGTGTCCAGATTAACGGTATTTTCGAGCGATAAGGGGAATTTCTAATGAAAGAGTATAGCTTCCTAGACACCCTATTGCTTGTGAACGGTGTTGAAATTAGCGGCTTTGACGAGGGTGACGATGTCATCGCTCTTGAGCGGTTGAATGATTCTGCTGCTCACAAGATTGGGACAGATGGTGAGATGACAGTATCTATTAGTGCAGACCGTTCAGGTACTGTTACTTTTAGACTAATGCAGTCTTCTGACTCTAATGCCTATTTGTCAGGCTTAATTAACGCACAAGAGAATGGAGCTTTTATTCCTATCTTCGTGCAATTTAAAGACACTCGTGGAAATGATTTGGGGTCTGGCACTCAAGGTTATATTAACCGACCAGCTTCTATGACACGAGGTACAAACGCTAACTCTCAAGAGTGGATGGTAACTGTTGAGCGTTTAGATTTGCTTCACTTAGGCGGAGCATAACCAGTTTCCGAGGGAGGGTTATCTGTCTTGATGATCCCGGCCTAATTTAGACAGCCTCCCTCGGATCTTACTTGTTGGTCGGGTAAACTGGACCGGAGTTTATAATGGCTTGTAATACAGAAACAAAACAAATAGGTGATCATGAGTACAGTGTTACTCAGTGGCCTGCTGATAAATCTATGCTTATGAAGTTTCGTTTAGCGAAAGCGTTCGGAGCATCCATAGCTAGCCTGATGGGAAGTTCTCCATCAAAAGATAAAAAGAATACTGAACAGGAAGAAGCGAAAGCTCTTTCAGAAGGGTTATCAACATTATTCAAAAGCAATTCCCCTGAAGAGTTAGTAGCTCTTATGAAGAATTGTGTTGTCGGTGTTGCATGTGATGGTAAGCGTATCACAGAATCTTCGTTTAACGAGTTGTTTTCAGGGGATGATTTATTGGAGGTCTATAAGGTCTTCGTATTCGTCTTACAGGTGAACTACTCAAATTTATTCAAAGGCCAGTTAGCAGACCGCTTTCTGGCCAAAATGAAGGAAAATCTATAGATAAAAATAGGTTTCCAAATGTTGATTCTTTTCTTCATCGGCCAATGTTATCAGACCCTCCGATGTGTACTTTAAAAGAACTTCAGGACGGAACTTATTCTATAGAGGATGTAATGCTTATGAATGAGTTGCTTGACTTGAAAGTAAGTCAAGCTCCTAAACCAAAGGGTAAGAAATAGATGGCTATAATTGATGAACTGCTAGTCGGCCTCGGGTTTGAATATGACCCGAAGGAGATGAAACAGTTTAAAGAAGACGTAGGTAAAACGACAGGCGTCATCAAGGGTTTAGCTAAAGCGGCTGTCGCAGGAGCAGTCGCTATCACCGGACTTACTATTGCTTCAACAAGAGCGTCTGATGAACAAGGTAAGCTCGCTGATGAAATAGGCGATACCGTTGAAAACATAGACGCTTTACAATTTGCACTGGAACGTTCAGGCGGTTCAGCAGATGGTATGGTCACTTCTCTAAGAGGTTTGGCTGTACGGGCTGCTGAAGCGGCTAGAGGTGTAGGTAGTGGTGTTGAAGCCTTCGGTTTACTAGGTATATCCGCCACCGATTCCAACGGTAATCTTAAAAAGACTAGCGACCTTATGTTGGAAGTGTCCCAACGCTTCCAAGGTCTAAGTAAATCCCAACAAATAGAACTAGCTGATAAGCTCGGCATTCGTGATTCCATAAGGCTCTTACAACAAGGACCAGATGCGATACGCGAGCTGACTGACGAAGCTATGTTGTTAGGAGTTACTACTGCTGAAGATGCAGAAGCAGCGGCAGAGTTTCAAGATTCCTTGACAAATTTATGGCGTATTGTTAAACAGGTTTCAAGAACACTTGCTAGACAGTTCGTTCCTATCATTCAGGAAATGACAGATAGTTTTATTGAGTGGTGGAAAACCAATAGACAACTCATAGAGCAAAACTTACCTGACTGGATAGATAAGGCTACGATGGCTCTTAAGCTCCTTGTTATAGCGACAGGTGCTTGGCTGGCTATGCGTTTAGTAAGTCATGTAATGACGCTAATTACGCTCTTCAAAGGGCTGTCTGTGGCGGCTTTGGCTGCTAATGCGGCTGCACTATTGCTCCCAGCTTTAATCGCTGCTGGTGTCGCTGCTCTGGCTCTACTAGCTGAGGATGCTAAGGCATTCTTTGAAGGCGGTGAAAGTTTCATTGGGGACATGATTGAAAAGTTCCCAGAATGGGCTGATGAAATTAGGGTCGTCGCTGCTATATTTGCAACTATAGCTGACTTGACAGCAATGATATTTGACGGTTGGTCTAAAATTATAGATTTATTCAGTAACGCTACGTTTGATGACTTTAAAGAATTCTTAGGAAATATTCCAGGGTTCCTTGGAGATGTTACTGGTTTAGTTGAGGTAGGTGGTGGCGGCTTAATACCAGAATTAGGTCAGAGTATTTCTAACACTGCCTCAACAGTTGTTGACAAACTTGAGATAGTTGTTCAGGGAGGTGCTGATACTGCTGAAAACATTGCAGACGCTGTTCTAAATGTATTTCAACAAACTTCTCAAGACCTAAATACAGCGGTGGATCAATAATGGCTTTTGAAAATTTATTTATACGAACTAAGAAATCTATAGGCGGTATAGAGTTAGACGGTGTTCTTAGTGAAACCCATACTAATCAAATAAGACTTACTAAGAACCCTGTTGAATTGGGTGCAGATATTACTGACCATGCTATTATAGAACCTAAAAGAATAAACATAGTAGCTCAGGTAAGTGATACGCCATTGGGTACAGCCGCTCTGGGTCAGATTGTTGATTTAGTTACAGGTTTATTCGGAACTTCTACAACGCAAAATATAACTCGTAGTAATGCGGCTTATAATGCAATGGTTCAGTTAATGGAGCAACGTGAACCAATAGAAGTTCAAACAAAATTAAAACTCTATCAGAACATGGTGATAACCAGCTTATCAACATCTCAAGATAAAGATACCTCTAGAATAGTTTCCATGGTATTGAACCTTGAAGAAGTTCTGATAACAGAATCTCAAATCGTAAAATTAGATCCTGATCAATTGGAACAAGGTTCCCCTAGAGAACAAGGTACTTCGCCAGAAAAACGCGGAAGACAAGAACCTGTAACCCCTCCAGAAGCTACGAACAGGTCTGTATTAAAATCAGTTGTTGATTGGGTAGGTGGATAATGATAGAAGTCCCTTTAAATTCTAGTCCTGAACAATTGTTTTCAATTATCTTAAGCGGACAGGCTTATGACTGTAGAGTTATATTGAATTCAAGAACAGGTGTTTGGTCTATATCTTTTTCACAATCTGGAGTTGATATAGTTATCGGTGTTTCATTGTTGGGAGGTGTTGACATATTGAAACAATATAACCTTCCTATTGAAAACGCCTATGTCGTAAATTTAGACCAATCTAACATGGATGCTTCTAAGGATAACTTGGGAACAGTAGCTAAGTTATTCTTACTTACCGATGAAGAGGTCGCTGGTGGCTAGACAATATAAAAGAGTCTACGAGCTAACTATAATTCCCGATGACGGTGAAGCTCGTATTATAAATGACTTAAGAGTTAATTTTGAAATAACGAAAAGCATCCTCAGCTTTCCAAACTTATGTAGGCTTGTCATTTATAACCCTAACGAAGATACCCTTTCAACATTGCAAAAGAAATTCACAAAGATTGTTTTGAATGCAGGTTATGAGGGTGATGTACGTTTACTTTTTAAAGGTGAAATAAGAAACGTATTTCAATCTAAAATAGGCGTTGATAGATTGATAACTATCTATGCAGGTGATGGTGAACGTGACTGGCAGAATGCCACGTTCAACAAAACATTTACAGAAAACGTGACTATCAGCGCAGCTATAGAAGAAGTGTTAAAATCGTTTGAAGAAGTAACCACTGGCGTCATAAACGGATTACCTCAAGTGGCTGATAAACTTAGAGGTCAAACATTATCTGGATCTTCCAAAGATATATTGGATGGTTTTGCAGATGAGTATGGATTTGACTGGAGTATTCAAGATGGGGAAGTAATCATAACGCCTGTTGAAAGCCCGTTAGAAGGCGATGAAGCTGTTCTTATAAGTGCTGCTACAGGTATGATAGGTTCCCCCATTGTTACTGAAATAGGTGCTGATGTAGTTTCTCTATTAAATCCTAGGCTTTTACCTAATAAAGCATTTAAAATAGAATCAGTAAATGCCGATATCCAATTGGGTAATTTATTCTTTAGAAATATAAAACGTACTACAGCCGAAGGAACCTATAAAATCCAAGAGGTTACGTTTAAAGGGGATTCTCGTGAAGGGGATTGGACTTCATCTGTAAAAGGTAGGATTATAAATGGGTGATAAGAGTTCATCATTAGCAACCCTAGCCGCTAATATAAAGCAGGGAGTTGACGCTAGGCTTAAAGATCTTCATACTTCCATGCCTGGAATAGTTGAATCGTTCGATGCTGAAAAACAGTTAGCTACAGTACAACCAGCTATTAGAAGAATATTCGTAACTCGTGATGGAGATACTGAAATATTAGTTCCTTCAGACCTACCTCTTCTGATAAATGTACCAGTTCAATTTCCAAGAGGTGGCGGTTTCTCACTGACATTCCCAGTGGTTAAAGGTGATGAATGTCTATTGGTGTTTTGTGAACGTTCTATTGACAACTGGCATGAGTTCGGAACAGTTAAAGTTCCTGGAGCTAGAAGATTTCATTCTTTGAGCGATGCGACTGCTTTCGTAGGAATATCCTCACTACCTAATAAAGTTCCAAACTACGACGATACCAATGTTGAACTTAAAAAGGATGACGGTACTGTATCTTTCAAATTGTTAACTGATGGTACTGCCGAATTAAAAGCAGATACTAAGGTCACAGTAGACGCACCCGATGCCGACTTCACTGGTAACGTCAAGATATTAGGTAATTTAGAAGTGATTGGTTCAAGCGCTTTGTCTGGAACAGTTACTTCAAACGGTAAAGATATCAGTGATACTCATTCTCACACAGGTTCACCGACTGCCCCTAACGGTCCGGTGTCTAACACAGGAGCTCCAGTATGATCGGTAGAGCATTAGATTCAAACAATGACCTCATTATACAAGGTGGTCAATTAAAACTGGTATCTGATGGAGCTGAAGCAGTTCAGCACGTTAGAACCAGACTTCTATTCTATTTGGAAGAATGGTTTTTAGATTTACAAGCGGGTACACCTTACTTCCAGCAAATATTTACAAAGCCTGTGAATTTAGCTAATATAGAGTCAATACTCAAATCTAGGATTTTAAATACGCCCGAGGTTGAAAGATTGTTAGAGTTTTCTATGGATTACGAAGGTGGGTCTACTAGGAAGCTAAATGTTTCTTTCTCTGCTGAAACATCCTACGGTGTGATAGATAATGAAAAGGTAACAATAAATGTCTGATTTCGGTATATCCCCAGAAGGGTTCAAGCGTAAACGCTTAGATCAGTTGTTGGAAGAACTGAATGCCGAAGTTAAAAGTATATTCGGCGATAATTTTAATGTGTCTCCAGAGTCACCTGACGGACAGGTCAACGGTACTATTTCTGAGTCCAATGCAAATCTATGGGAAATTGCTGAGGATTCATATAATGCTTTTAATCCTTCATCGGCTACTGGCGTAACTCTTTCAAACTTGGTTCAGCTAAACGGTATCACTCGCCTACCAGCAACTTCTTCAAGAGCTCAGCTAACCTTAACAGGGACAGCGGGGACAACTATTCCATTGGGAAGTTTGGTAAGCACTAGCGACACAGGTGATCAGTTTTCTACAGAAGCACAAGTAACACTTGATGGAGGTGGTAACGGTACTGTCTTTGCTGCTTCAGTTATATCTGGACCTGTTGAAGCTTTAGCAGGTACGATAACTTCTATAGACACACCGATAACAGGTTGGTCAACAGCTAATAATTTAGCCGACGCTGATATTGGAACCAATGAAGAAACTGATGTAGAGCTTAGGTCTCGTCGCGAACAATCGGTTGCTAGAGACGCTCAGGCGATCATAGACGCTATTTTTGCTGCTGTAGCTAATGTTCCAGGGGTTACACAAACAGTCGTCTTAGAAAACGATACAAACGCTGTTGACGGAAACGGCTTACCACCTCATTCATTCCAAGTTATTGCGGTTGGAGGTGTTGATGAAGATATTGCGAATGCTATCTGGCTCAAAAAACCCGCTGGTATTTTATCTTTCGGTAGCACTACAACACAAATTATAGATAGTCAAGGTATACCTCACGACATATCTTTTTCTAGACCGACTACTGTTGATATCTATGTAGAAGTTGATCTAACAACCTTTGCAGAATATCCAGCTAACGGTGATGACCTTATTAAACAAGCTATCGTAGATTATGCTAACGGTGATTTAATAGCGGGTAGAGGTTTCTCTCTTGCTGACGATGTTATTTATACTAGGTTATACACGCCTATCAACTCTGTTCAAGGGCATGAAATTGATGCCTTGCGTATAGGTACTTCACCTAGTCCGGTAGTAACTTCAAATATTCCAATAAGTGCTACAGAAACATCTAATTTCCTAGTGATTAATATAACGGTGAATTCATGAACACTATAGATCACAAAGAATTAGCTATAAGTAGACTCGCTACAGAATTTAAAGAGTCTACCAATTTAATATCTTATATAAGAGCGCTGTTAATTGAGTCCAATACTTTAGAACAAGTTTATTGTGACCTACTTGAAAAAAGATGGATAGATACTGCCGAAGGTGTCCAGCTAGATATACTAGGTTCTATAGTAGGTCAGTCTCGCGAATTTATAGACGCTGAAATATTTGATTACTTTGGTTTCTTTGATAACCCTCAAGCTCAGCCGTTTGGTACTTTATCAGATGCTTCTGTAGGTGGTAGATTTAAATTCGTAGATGAAATAACAACTGGTATAAGACAACTTACCGATGATGAATATAGATTGTTCATTAAAGCTAGAATAGCCAGAAACTCAACAGCTTCTACACCTGAAGACATAATCGCACAAATAAGATATATATTTGATTCACCTTTAGTGTTATTTGTAGATGGCGATACTCGGTATGAAGTAAGTATCGGTAAGAAATTAGGATTAAACGAAAAATCAATATTGCTAGATACAGATATAATTCCAAAAACTGCTGGTGTTCAAGCGACTTATGTTACAGAATTTGACAGTAGTAACTTTTTTGGATTCCAAGGAGTGCCAAATAGCGCGGGACTTGGGTCACTAAGCAACCCTAATCAGGGCGGTAAATTTGGTAACTTAATATTCTAACTGGAGAATAAATATGGCAACAACAAAACCCGACTTAACTCGTGTCTGGGCTAATGGCGCTCCTCCTGCTAACGTGGTGGATCCAGATACAACAACACCAGGAAAATTCAATGCCGGATGGCAAGCTGAAGTTCCTCCTTTTGAGCATTTTAACTTCTTACAACAGTTATTCACTCAAGGATTAGCTTACATAAATGAACAGGGTATAGGTATATGGGACACCGACACCTCTTATCCTGTTGGAGCTATTGTAAAAGGTAGCGACTCAGCACTATATAAGGCTATCGTTGAACAAAATGGCAACGACCCTGTTTCTGATGGCGGTACTAATTGGGAACGCTATAAGCGAGAAATAACTTTCCTAACTGCTGAAGCAGCTATAGACTCTTCTATTTTGGTGGAAGGCGATATCGTCATGACTGGCGGTAGAAAAACAGTCGGTGATAAAGGTGAGGCTAAATATGTCGTAGTGGCGGCTGCGACTGGAACAGATGACGGGTTCACATATTTAGACAATAGTTCTAGCGGTGTTCAGTTACGACTACTCAATCCAGAAACAGCTAACTTCAAAGTCGCAGGTGTGATAGCCGACGGTGTTGAAGATGATACCGCTGCTTTTGAAACTTGGGTGAACGCTACAAGATTCCCTTCAGATACACCTGGAGCTATTCGTATAACGTCACCTGTCGTATGTTCATCGCCTCTGGCTTGGGTAGCTGCTTCACCCACTGAAACATATTTAGTTCCTGATTTGGGGACTACAGGTGGTAAAGCTCTTTCTTTTGAAACAAACGATGTTCACGTTGAAAACGTAGGGCAAAACGGAAATGGATTGGTATATACCCTAACTGCTAATCAGTATGGATTCTTTGGTGGCGATGGTACTACTAAGTTTAAAAATCATAAATATTTAAACAACAGAGTTGAAAATTTAAACAATTCTGATGGTTTGACAGGTACTAACAACCTTATTGTTTCCCATGCCTTATATGTTGATAATGTTGACAATGTTACTATTAAAAGTAATGAATTGACATCTACAACAGGGGCGGCAATCTTTGTAAGAGATATTACCAATCTAGAATGTACTCATAATGATTGTACTGATAACGTGTGGTATCCGATACACGTTGCTGGAGGTCTGTTTACATTCAATATTGATTATAATCGCATTATTGCAAATATCGCACAAGGTGTTTTCTATGGCGGTGGTATTGATATGATGAATCAGCATTCACCTAAAGAAGCTAGATCAAAAGGAGGTACTATCAGCTTCAACCATTTTGAAGGTAATTATAGTTATGGGGGTATAATGCGAATTCTATCATGTGAAGACACAGTGATAGAAGGTAATACTGGTGAAAATTTAGCTGTTGGTTCAATCAATACTGGTTTGGAATTAACCGCTATCCGCATAGGAACCAGAGGTGTTTCTGCTGGTGATGAAAACGGACCTGTTAAAAACATGACTGTCAAATATAATAAATTTGAATGTCCTGATGGAACGGGTATTCATCGAGGTGTTTATGTTGGTAATCAGTTCCAGGTGGCTCGTGTATTCGCAACAGGTATTAGAGTATTCGGCAATGAGATGCGTAAGAACGACAGCGGTGACGGTTTCTCAAGAGCTTATATCTTCCATGGATTTGAAGGTGGTTTAGAAGATATCTGGCTTGAAGATAACTATGGTGAAGTAGATGTTCAGTCTGGACAGCCTGTCGATGGTGCTATTGGTTTTGTAGCCACTAACGCTCAAGGCAAAATAGAAAGAGTAACAGTAGGTGGTAATAGAATTGTCAACTTGACTGCACCTGTAGGCTCAACTCAGACTGGTCTTGCTATAGGTCAGTTCGTAGACAGAGTGACTGCTTCTAAACCTAACAAGTTGGATAACTTCTGGTACTCAGTAAGAACATTCACCAACAGTGGACCAACTCTAGAATATCTAAACGATATAGAAACTCCAGATATAGGTAGTTTGGAATTGTTGTTGGGAGTACCTTTGAGTAAATA
>UEXM01000444.1_pt1 | contig 44008 bp, 70 predicted proteins | sample 1796661 | NCBI WGS metagenome assembly UEXM01 (sample SAMEA4772469, study PRJEB27181) | metagenome | reverse complement strand
TGATCTAGAGATGACCTAGTAAACTGATCTAGAGATGACCTAGAGATATTATTTTATTTTAGGGCTTGGCAAAGCGTTTTGAATATTTTATACAGATTTTAGAAACAACACAAAACGAGGAAAGACAATGTTCAAATCGCTTATTCAACTCTCAATTATCGCTCTGGTATTTATTACTTTTATTGCCGCCCCTTTTATTATCGCGTTGCTTGTTCCTGCTCAACTAGGTCTGGCGTCGCTTGTTATTACATTGCCGGCGGGACCTTGGGTTGCTTGCGCTATTCTTGATAAACTCGCAACTCTATAATCAACACAACACAACACAAGGAGTCTTAAATATGACCTACACAATTGCAACGCGCCCAAACGGATCAACTTTATCCTTTGCCCCAGTGTTGGGATTCATCTTAATGACATTAAAAGACGCGCAGGAATTAGCGCAAGAATACCGCGCAAGCGGAATCGATGCTGTAGCATTTAATACACAAGGAGTCTAATCATGCTTAACCTACTCAATAAATCAATCAAACCAACTGTAAACGGTTTTACATCAAAAGCGGCTGCAATTCGTCATCTGAGGAAAAACGGACACCCGATATGCTCTTTACTTTGCAAAGACGGCGGCAACCCTAAAATCAACAAAAACGGGAAAGTGGTTGAGGTAGAAACAGGTGGACTCCATCTTGCGCCTAGTTGGTCAAGCGGATTCAATACTTGTGCGGAAGCCTCAAAGGGATGCATTGCCGCTTGTTTAAATACTTCCGGAAATCCTGCCTATATGGAGTCGAAGCTATTATCTCGCGTCAATAAAACGCAAGCCTATTTTAAACAGCGTAAAGCGTTTTTAGCCGTGCTAGTGTTTGAAATGTTAGCACATAGGCGCAAGCACACGGCACTAGGTAAAGCGGTAGCGTATAGGTTAAACTGTACAAGCGATCTGCCCATTGAGAATCTATCTATTGATTATAACGGCGAAACCATCGTACTCATGTCGCTATTCTCAGATTGTAAATTTTACGATTACACGGCGATTCTTAAGCGGATGCGTAAATTCTGTAGTGGTAAAATGCCAGTCAATTATCATTTGACGTTTTCACGTAAAGAGAACAACGACTCCGCTTGTGTTGAGGTTATGGCAATGGGTGGCAATGTTGCTGTATGCATGGAATCCGCCTTGTGGAAAGCGTCTATAGCTAGTGGTATATATAATGGTTATAAGGTGACTAATGGTGACCTACATGATTACCGCCCTAGTGATATAGCAAATAGTTATGTTGTACTAAAAGCAAAAGGGGACGCAAGAACAGACACAAGCGGATTCACTATTAGACAATTGGAGTCGGTGTAATGAACATCAAACCATCATTTAAAGAGATACTAGCAGAACGGCAAGAATATCTAGACGCGCTTAAAAGCAAGGGGGACATGTACGCTCTGGGATTCTTGGAATCATCTTTCCTGTATCATATGGGAGATAGTGGAATCGCGCCACTAACAACGGCACAACATAGTATGATGAAAAAATGGAAAGAGGCAACACAATGAACGAGTATATAGTAATATTATGCGATGAACTAGGTGATGATTTTAGAGTCGTGATCGAGGTGCCTGATCTAGTGGAGAACGTGACTGAATACGTGCGTGAGGAATATCCAGAGTCTTCTATTGTTTATATCATGCCAAAAGGATTCTGATCATGAAACGCTATAGAGTAACAATCAAACGCATAGGATTGGCCTTAGTCTGGATCGCCAACGTTGCAACGATACTGGGATGGACTTATATTGCAGTATATCATTGGCCGCAGTAAATAGCCCCATAGAACAACGACTCGGGTCTCTGCTATATAGTGGGGACCTTTTTTCTTTTGTGTGCTTGTATGGCGCTTATATTGAGCGTGACAGCATGGGGTATTATGACACCACATCAAATGCTTGGCTATATATTGGTCTGGTATTCTTGCTAATTAAAAGAACAAGCGTTCAATTAAATGATTACCTATGTCATTGCCGATTCGCCCGACGAGCACAAGAAATTACTTTTGTCAATGATTCTTTTGTGTTTCGTATCAATTACTTGTGTCAATAGCTTAAAGTGTTGCAATTATGTCACACCAGGAGTGATTCGTTATTTTTATTGGGGGTATGTCAATATATACTTTAGTATGGGACCCTATACTTTATGGGGTATAAATTTGAGTGGTGTGGTTATCCACCCATATCTATAACATAAGAAATTTACTTTGGGTCATATCTATAAAATAAAAAAATTATTTTGCTGGGGTGTCACAAAACAGGAATTAGCCACTGTATATACAATAGGGGGAAGTAAAATTACGTCTAGGGGAAGGTAGGACAAAGTGTCGCACCCTAAAAAAAGAATCGTTTAATTTCGGCGGGTTAGTAAAAAGCGACAAGAAATATCAAAAGTGTAGGTTTACAAACTCATTTTTAGGTGCCTATATATATATAAGAGGTTCTCCAGAGTTGTATACTAGACATTAGTATAGTATTAGATAATAGTAGTATTAGTGTACAGAATATAGGGTAGTATATACCTTATGTGTATAGCTTAAGGTGAGAGGCTTAAAGAATGCTACAATACTAAGGATTAACTATGTTGTAGTGAATATGAAGTTCTCCCTCAGTCAACCATGATGAACACTGACAAGTTAGAATTACAGGATGAGATCATGTCGATGATTGAGGGAGTTATACTTATTGTTGTTATTATTTTATTTGTTGTCTCTTAAGGATTAGGGACATGTACGGAACTGAAGGATGTTCAGAGTTCATGGCAGAGAAACTACCATATAGTACTATTATAGGTAAGCATGTCCGTAAGGGCATCAGTAGTGGTGTGTCAGTTAAAGATATTATGGCATCCATACAGAAATATTCTCATGCACCATCTAGCACAGCTACTTTTTATAAGTTGTATGGTGGGGACATAGCGGAGGTGAAGTTTGATACTACATCAGCTATTGGCAATGTTGTCGTTGAGCAAGCGTTAGCTGGTGATTTTAAGGCTGCTGAGTTGTACTTAAGAAGTAAGGGGGGTTGGTCTCCTACTAACACTGTTGAGGAACGGGAAGTTGGTAGTGAAGAAGAGGAAGACCGCTCCGCTGTAGAAGAGATTATGACCCGACTAGGAAAATCAACAGATGAACATGAGGATAACGGCTGAGGACTTAAGGAAGTTACCATCAGATCAGGTAGCTTCAGTTTTGTCGTCCCTCTCCCCGGAGCAAGCTGAAGAACTTAAGTACGATTGGAAGTTCTGGGCTAGACCTGATCAGTTAGAGCCTGATGGTAACTGGAATGTATGGGTTGCTTTAGCTGGTCGTGGATGGGGTAAGACTAGGGCTGGTGCTGAGTGGGTACGACACAGGATAATGAAGAATGATCGTATTGTTCACTGTGTAGCACCAACTAAGGGTGATGTTCGTAGAGTTATGGTTGAGGGTGACTCTGGGCTGATGAATGTCTGTCATAAGAATGATAAGACGTACAGAGGAAAAGAGTTAGGTTACCCTACTTGGTCTCCCACTAACAACACAATGACTTGGGCTAATGGTTCTAAGGCTGTATTCTTCTCAGCAGAAGACCCTGAGAGACTTAGGGGACCACAGGCTTATTCGATGTGGGCAGATGAACTTTGTGCTTGGAGGAACGCTCAAGAGACTTGGGACATGGCACAGTTTGGTTTACGCTTAGGTAGACACCCAGTATCCTTTGTAACTACTACACCTAAGACAACTAAACTGATACGGACTATTCTTGATGACGAAAAGACGGTTGTCTCTAGGGGCAGCACTTATGACAATTCTGCTAATCTCGCTGATACTTTTATCGACGCCATCAGGAAGACCTATGAAGGTACACGCCTTGGGAGGCAAGAGTTATATGCAGAAATACTTGACGAAGCGTCTGGTGCATTATGGTCAAGAGGTCTCCTAGCTAAGTGTGAAGTAGAGAAAGATCAGGTTCCAACTCTTAACCGTATTGTTGTCGCTATTGACCCGGCTATTACCTCTAATGCTGAAAGTGACATGACAGGTATTGTTGTAGCTGGTGTAGATGTGAACGGTACAGCTTATGTGTTAGAGGATCATACTGGTCGTTATACACCCCAACAGTGGGCATCTAAGGCTGTAGAGTTATACCATGAGCATTTAGCTGATAGGATTGTAGCTGAGAGAAACCAAGGCGGTGATATGGTAAGACATACACTGCATACAGAAGATGAAACACTGCCAGTAAGGTTAGTACATGCCTCAAGAGGTAAGATGGCTAGGGCAGAACCAGTTTCAGCATTATATGAACAAAACAGAGTTAAGCATGTAAGAGGATTGAACGACTTAGAGGATCAGATGGTACAGTGGGAACCTCTAGGTTCTATTGGGTCTCCTGACAGGTTAGATGCTCTAGTATGGGCTATCACTGATCTAAGTCTGAATGGTTACGCAAAGCCACAACTTAAACTAGCGTACTCTAGTGCCAAAGGGCTAATTTAATATGGCTACAAAGAAGCGACTATCGGAAGGTGCAGCTAAGAGTATTCTTGGTGTAGCTGGTGATAACACTCGTACTGGACAAATACGTGCAGATGAGTTTATTCCTGAACTACGTGGTAAGAACGCTATTCGCAAGTATCGGGAGATGCGGGATAATGACAGTACTATTGGTGCGGTTATGTATGCTGCTGAACAAGTACTTAGAGACGTCAAACTTAAAGTGGAACCAGCCAATGATACTGAGGAAGCTAAACGTGAAGCTGACTTTGTGGAAAGTATCTTTGAGGATATGGATCACAGTCTTGACGATCACATTGCAGAATCTCTATCGTCGTTGTCGTATGGTTTTGCGTGGTTTGAAGTTGTTTATAAGCGGAGAGTTGGCCCTACTCAGAGATCGCCTAAGAAAAACAGTAAGTACACTGATGGACGCTTGGGTGTCCGTAAAATTGTTTGTCGTGCGCCTTGGACAGTCTCTAGGTTTGATGTAGAACCCAAGAGTGGTGATGTATTAGGGATTTATCAGGACGTAGGTTATGGATCAGGAAAACACTATATACCAACTTCTAAGAGCCTTTACTATCGTACTACTGTTCTTAATGGTGATCCTAGTGGCCGCTCTATCCTCCGCAATGCTTATTCCTCGTATGTCTATCTGAACAACCTACAGAGTATAGAGGCTATAGCTGTTGAACGTGAACTAGCTGGTATCCCGGTTGCTCGTATTCCCTCTGAGTATTTGTCATCAGATGCAAGTGCAGCACAGAGCGGATTCGTAGGCAACCTACAACAAATACTTCGTGATGTTAAGTTTAATGAACAAGGGTATATAATTACCCCAAGTGATACTTATCCTGATAAAGACGGATCCCCTACTAATGTGCGCCTAGTAGATGTAGAGTTAATGTCAAGCAATGGTAAACGTAATATAGATATTGACCCCATTGTTAGGCGTTACCAACATGACATTGCCCGTTCTGTACTTTCTGAGTTTCTTATGCTCGGTGGGGGTAACAATGGATCATACGCACTCTCCAAGTCTAAGACTGACCTGTTTCTACGTGCCTTAGAAAGCTACATCCAAGCTATTGTTGATGTGCTTAATAAACAGCTAGTGGAACGTCTATGGCAGCTTAACGGACTTAACTACGACCTCATGCCCTGTATCAAGGCTGGTGATGTTGCCCCACACGATCTACGTGAGATTGCAGCATTCCTTCGTAACCTTAACGGTGCAGACATTAACGTCAGTGATCACCCAGAGGTTATACAAGACCTTATGGATATAGCTGAACTGAACTATGACCCTGATACAGAGGTCGCAACAGAAACTGACCTGTCCAATGAGGCAGAAGAAGATAACAAGGAAAACACATAATGCCAGCACCAGTCACAGCACTAAGTAATGCTTTTAAACTAGAGTTGCTTAAAGGTAACCACGACTTTGATAACGATACATTTCGTGTCGCACTAATTAAAGAAAATCCATCTGGTACTTATGATGCTACAACAGTAGCCTACACAGACTTAGGCTCAGATCAAGCGTCAGGAACTGGCTACACTGGTACTTTTGACACCGTGTCCACAGGCGCAGAAGCAGCTATTGCTACGGGTTATCCTCAGATGGATGGTACAACTGCCGTTATGGACTTTGACGATGCAGTATTCACAAACGTAACTGTTCAAGCTGATGGTTGTATTCTTTATAATCCAAATGCTGATAGTTCAGCTAATGTCATAGCAGTGTTTAATTTTGGTGGGACAGTTAGTGCTACCGCTGGTGACTTTACTATTCAGTTCCCTGCCCCCGGAGCCTCTACAAGTATCTTGCGCCTAGCCTAATCTAAGGATACCTGACAATGGTAAAATTCGTTGACAGAGTTAAGATGAACCTGACCACTACAGGTACAGGTACAGTAACATTTGGTTCTGTCGTTTCTGGCTTTCAGAGCCTTTCGGATGCCTCTGTTGTCGATGCTGACGTTGTAAGATATACAATAGAAAGCGGAACTAATTACGAGTCAGGTACAGGCACTATAGGGCTAACTGGTAGTACTTATACTATGGCTAGGTCTCCTAGCTCATCTTCTGAAAGTGACAACTCAGCTATTAACTTAGGTTCTGGTGCGGTATGCTTCTTAACCATGTTAGCAGAAGATGTAGTACAAAACTTAGCTGACCTAGATAATGTATCTTCAACTGCACCCGCTGGTGGACAAAACTTATCTTGGGACTCAGGCGCTAGTTCTTGGGTTCCTGCATCCCCCTCTGGTGGTATTACAAGCGTAGGTAACTATGCAGGTCTCCCTGCGTCTCCTAGTGAGACAGACCTAGCTTGGGTATCGGACCAGAAAGCACTATACGTCTACGACGGCACAGAATGGGACAGGGTTAGTACTGGGTCTCAGTTTGCCCCAAGATTTACAACTCCGCCACCTGCGGAACACACTTTAAACAACGCTGGTGGGACGACTAGCTTCACTGTAGTGGCTGTTGACGAAGATAGTTTTCCCATCATTTACGATTGGGACGCATTCACTAGTTCAACCGTTTACTCAACATCTTCTTTGCCGCCGCAGCTTACTAATGTGGCAATATCTAACGGCACTTATACGTTTACACCATCCTCAAACGCTTCACATCAAGGTACGATAACATTTAGAACAAGAGCCAGTGATGGTGTTGCCACGGTTGTTGGCACAACGACAATGCACTTAGTTTTTTCTGAGTCTATTACAGTCAGCAGTTACACTGCGAGTGGTGCAGGGAGTATTGCAGCAAGCAGCACGGGACTGATAGATGCAACAACAACAACAACTTATATATCAAGCAGTGGCTTGTTACCCACAGACGCGCTTAAAGGCGGAAAACAATATTTTGAAGTGAAATGTTTGTCTACCTATAGCTCCCCTACGGGTGGTCATCCTGAGTTATGGATTGGCATAGCTGACACGACGGCGGCACATAGCAACTCTGTCGGATACAACTCAAGCACAAAGAATTGGTGTTTTCTTCGAGGCAGTGGACAAGTCGGACGAAACGGCGGGTATACGAAAACATCAAGCGGTTGGACAAGCACTAGCGTTTGGACTTCTGACCCAAGAACCAACACGAGCGTGGGATTTGACGATGGTGATTGCCTTATGTTCGCCTACGACACAACTGCCAAAAGGGTTTGGATAGGTATGAATGGGCAATGGTGCGATGCTCTGGGGGGTGATCCCGGAACATCGACAGGGGCCGCAGGTACAACTTATAATGACCTGAGCGGTGTTAATAACGCTGACCCCGACAATACTTTTTGCCTTGTAGTCGGGAATATGGGTGCTGTTATAAACGTCGATATGCAGATCCAAACAGGGTCAGGATTTAGTCGCACTTATTCTGTGCCAACTGGTTTTGAAGCGTATTAAATGCTAGGCTTTGCCCCTATAGCATCTTCCACATTAGGTGGATCAGGATTCGTAAGGGAAGTAGTACCAGCAGGTATTGTTGGTGTCTCATCCTCTGTAACCCTTGGTACGGTGTCTATATCCACAGACGCTAAAGTCTCTGACCAAGCCGAGAGAAAGCCTGAGACTGTATACTTTTATGACCCCAACAGCGACGGTATTGGGGTTGTCAGGAATAACGAACACCCTTACTATATTTGGGATCGTTCCTTTATTCTGGGGATGCGTCCGCAGATACCTGTGGGGCAACTTAATGCAGACTCTCAATCTAGCGGTCCTATCTGGGACGAGTCTGTAGCTGGCGATAAGGCACTATCTTTACAAACTAAGTTTACCGCAGAATTAACCTCTGATCCTGTAGTCTCTCAGTCCTCATGGGTTCCTTTAGTTAACGGCGACTACACTTACCCCCCTACCTATGAAAGTTCCCTTGGTTATGATGCTGTAGCTAAACCTGTTACGGTAAACCTTAACCACCTACCCTCTGAGACTATAGTTAGTAATGCTGCAACTATTAGCACTATTGATGACCCCCTATTAGCTACCCTCACTTTCCCTGCTAATGACCCTAACTTGTTTAATGTTATTGTTGGTCAAGTAAGATCAATAAACACTTACGACCCAACTGATACTGACACTTACTTTGATAGTCTTATCACAGGCCAAGTTGGTGAAATACAGTGGCCTAACGAAAATAAACACTACCTACTACAGAAATACGATTCGGACAAAGGTTTCCTTGTTGGTACTGTCCAACGTAACTCTTTTGGTACTGATAAGACAACTGACGGACGTGGAGCAGCTTGGGTTTCCTACGGGTTTCGATTGCAGCCCCAGATTACCGCTTCTAATTTCCCTGATGGCACCCCTGTTTCGCAAGAACATACGCTTTTAGTCACCTCATCACTAGGAACAATCCAAGCTAATATAAGCAAGGAACTGTCTGGGGTTGAAGGTACCCTCAATTCTAACTTAGGCATAACTCCCTCAATAACATCTTTTGTAGATGGTTTTGATATTGGTACTGTAGGACTGCCTGACCCCCAATGGTACTTGAGTACGTCTAGGGTAGAACTTGTAGCAGAACCTAATCAACCTGCTAATGATGTAATATACCCCTACGCTTCTCGTTCACCTACTGCTGGCCCTACACAGACAGACTTTGACTTTACGGTGTCGCTTGGTGCCTTAGATGCTCCTATAGCTGTTGACCAACCTGTAGGTGGATTAGGTTTAACTATTAGTCTTGGTACTATTACCCTAAGATCGTTTAACACACTAACTGTAGATTCTCAGCTAGTTACACTCTCTGAAAACCTGACGGGTATAGAGCCTCAGACAACTGAAATTATATCCTCTGCTGACAGTATACTTATATCTGCAAGTCTTGGCAGTATTGTAACCCTAGCTACTTCTAATGCTACTTGTACTACTAGACTTGCTACCCTTGGCTTAGGTAACGTAACTTTTGCTGCTAATGCTAACACTGCCCCAAGTGGTGTAGAGGCTACACAAAGCGAGAACTTATCTATTACCGTTACTGGGGATGCTAATGTATTCCCTAGTGGAATAGAGGGTGTACTAACGGTAGGGCGACTTGGTGTAGCTTCTTCAACACTTATACCTAGTGTTTCTGGAACCTTAAGTCTTGGTAATATTGGCGTTGCAGCTACAGTATTCTTCCCTAGCTACACCTTAACTGCTTCTATAGGAACACTTACAGCTACAGGCATACACTTCGACTTTGAGGCCATAAAGCACTTGTATAACACAAAGAGGTCACAACATGCTGGGTTCCCTGCTAACAGAACTGTCAGCCCTACGTTTAGTACCCCTAGACAAGTTAAGCCACTAAAGTCCACTCAAAACCTAGCTGCATAAGAGGAACGTAAGATATGAGCCTAGTTTGGCCCAACAAAGACCCAGACGAACTGTTAGATTACAGTATTGATTGGTCTGATATTGTTTCTGGGTTTACCATTAGCACAGTGGTCTGGTCTGTAAGGTCTAATGCTAACCCTGCTGAAACTGTATTAGCTGCTGGTCAGGACTTAACTACTGCTAGTAGTAGTGCTATCGTTGACAGCATACAGAACATACAACAAGCCTTGTCGGGAAATAACGCAATTATTTATATCGGTGGTGGAGTAGATGGAAGAGACTATACCTTTGTCTGCACCATTACCACAAGCATAGCAACCACTATTCAACGGGCGGTCATACTCCGTTGTAGGGCTGTATAATGCCAAAAGCAGGACTACAGAATAAAGTAAAAGAGCATAACGCTAAGTCTAAGCACAAGGTAACTACCGCTATGCTAGAGGCTGTTTATCGTCGTGGTGTAGGTGCCTACAAGACAAATCCCGGAAGTGTAAGACCTAGTGTCAAATCACCTGAGCAATGGGCAATGGCTAGAGTAAACAGCTTCCTGCGTATTGTGTCGGGTTCCAAATCAGCTAACCATGACAAAGACCTTCTGCCTTCTTCCCACGCTTCTAGTACTAAGAAAAGTATTAATAAGGGACAACTAGCCAACGATGTATTTTCCACTGAGGCTGAAGCCAGAGCAAGGAGTATGGACTTAGGCATGAACGGTAGCACACATGCTCACCCTGATGCACAAGGACAGGCCCATTATATGCCGGGTGAGAGCCATGAGGCTTATATGGCATACTACGACAAGGAAACTGAAGAGGCACCCTCACAGGACCGCTTAGAGGCTCTCAGAGTAGTTATCCAAGAGATTATGAAGGAAGACTTTGCCAAGGCTGAGTATCAGGGCGAGAAAGTTACCTTAAACAAGCCTCGTCGCATTAAAGGCGGTAACAAGAAGTTTGAAGTATTCGTACAAAGCGGAGGTAAAATCAAACGTGTGGCTTTCGGAGACCCTAACATGGAGATACGGAGGGACAACCCGAAAGCTAGGGCCAACTTCCGTTCAAGACATTCGTGCGACACAAAGAAGGACAAAACAACGGCAGGATACTGGTCTTGCAGAATGTGGGAGGGAGGAGCCTCGGTGTCAGAACTTACAAAAACAAACATTGAAGGACAGATACTCAAAGCCGACGAAGAACAGCGTCTCGTTTATGGTTGGGCATCAGTCGTTACCGAAAAAGGCGAACCTGTTATTGATCGCCAAGGAGATATTATCGAACCAGAGACACTTGTTAAAGCCGTGAACAACTTCATGGAACATGTACGTGTCGGTAAAGAAATGCACAAAGGGGATCAGATTGGGGCGGTTATCCACTCAATGCCTGTCACTAAAGAGATTGGTGAATCCCTTGGCATCCAGAGTGACCGAGAAGGTTGGGTTGTAGCGTTTAAAGTCTACAATGATGACGTTTGGGATAAGGTCAAATCTGGTGAACTTGCGGCCTTCTCAATAGGTGGTCGTGCAACCAAGGAATCTTATGATGCCTAATTTACTTAAACAACTTGAGTTAGATGAACTGTCCTTGGTTGATCGTCCAGCTAACAAACAAGCAATGGTCTCTCTTTATAAAAGGGACAACTCCGAGGGAGAAACTATGGAGAACGAAGTAGAAAAAATGTCTGATGACATGAAAGCCAAGCTGAAGCCTTACATGGACAAAGGTATGTCCGAGGACGAAGCTATGAAAATGTATAACATGGACATGAAGAAAGAATACCAAGGTCCATTGGATGAGGTAGACACCATTAAAGCTGAACTAGACCTAGCTAAAGCCGAGATTGATCGCCTTAGCAAGTCTCTGGAAGAAGCTGGTTACATCGTTAAAGCAGACGCCATTGAGAAAATGGTTGAGCCTGAGTATGTGACTTATGGTGACGAACAAATTAACAAAGCTGATATTCCTGCGCCTATCCTTAAGGCTCTGGAAGAAGCAGAAGTTGCTAAGGCAGATGCTATCTTGGTTAAGAAAGCAGAAGCAGAACTTCCACACTTCGACCTTGAAGTAGCCAAATCATTGGTTAGCAAGTTTGAAGCTGAAGAAACAGTAATGCAAGCCCTCAAAGCTGCCGATAAGGTGTTTGAAGAAAGCATGACTGAACTGGGTAAATCTGATGCTGACGGTGAGTTTTCTACTGCCGCTGACAAACTTGACGCACTCGTAAAGTCCTACATGGACACCAACAAAATGAAAAAGAGCGAACATGCTTTGGCTTATGCTGCTGTAGCTAAGACCAATGAAGGCAAGGCTCTAATCACTAAATCCTATAAAGGGGAATAAACATGGCTGTTATGCAATCACGGGATACCCGTACTGTAATCGCAGGGGCAGACCTTTCTGCTGCTCAATTTAAATTCGTTAAACTAGACTCTGCTGCTGAAGCTGTTCTGGCTGGTGACGGTGAAAGTGCTTTTGGTGTGTGCCTCGTAGGTGCCGCTGAAGATAATGCCGCTACTGTAGTTGTTACAGGTAAGACTATGGTAAAAGCTGGTGGTACTGTTACCGCTGGTGGTGCTGTCGCATCTGATGCCGCTGGTCTGTGTGTAGACGCTGCTTCTACTGACATTATCATGGGTTATGCAACTGAAGCTGGTGTCACTAACCAGATCATTGCTATCGAACTCATCCAAGGCGGCAACGCTGCTGCTTAAGTTAGCATAGAATAAGGAAGAACTATTATGCCACTATTAACTCCATCACAGGTGCATATCGACACCCCTTTGTCTAACTTGACACTGGCGTATGCACAATCACAAACTAACTTTGTCGCTGACAAGGTATTCCCAACAGTAGGTGTTGCTCGTCAGTCTGACAAGTACTACATCTATGACCGTGCCAACATGAACCGCACAGGTGACGTAAAGAAACTTGCGCCACGCACTGAGGTTAACCGTATCGGCATGACTATTTCTAACAGCAGCTACTTCGCTGATGTATACGGACTTGGAATGGACTTCGATGAGCAGACTATTGCTAACGAAGACGAAGTACTAAACATCCGTTCTGCTGGTGCTGAAACTCTGGCAATGCGCCTGATGATCCACCGCGAAGAGAACTTTGCTACAACATTCTTCTCTACAGGGGTTTGGGGTACTGAGGTTGCTGGTGCTGCTTCTGGTGCAGGTACTCCTGTCTATTGGAACGACTACACCAACTCAACACCTATCACTGACGTAACTGATGCTCGTCGTGCGATGCAACTCAAGTCGGGCGGCTACAAGCCAAACACTATGGTTGTTGGTAAGGTAACACGGGACGAACTCATCAATCACCCAGACATTCTGGCACGTTTGAATGGTGGTTCTACCGTTAATAACCCAGCGTTGATTACAGACGCTAAGTTGGCTGAAATCTTTGAGGTAGAAAACTTCTTCGTCATGGAAGCTGTCAATAACACTGCTGTCGAGGGTGCTACCGAAAGTAATGCCTTTATCGGTGGTAAACACGCTCTGTTGTGTCACACACCTTCAAGTGCTGGTCTTATGACCCCTGCTGCTGGTATGACCTTCGCTTGGAACAACATTCCCGGCGCAAACAACTTGGGTATCACTGTTGAATCCTTCTCGGATGATGCACTGAAGCGTCAGCAAATCGCTGAACATATCCAAGTTAAAATGTCTTACGACATGAAAGTTGTTGGCGCAGACTTGGGCTACTTCTTTAAAGACATCGTACAATAAGTTGTACTCTGGTGGGGGGCTTAGGTGTCCCCTGCCTTACCCAACATAGGATACCCCGACAATGCACCCTTCATACCTTGGCTGGCAGATAGACTGGCCTGTTTTCGTAAAGAGACCCTTTACCTCAGACGGTAAACAGTGGGAAACCCAAGAACACTATAACTGGTTAAATCGTGGACTAGGATCAGAGTCTGTCTCACAGTTATATCTTCAAGGCTTTATCCACCACAATAGAGAATTAGAGAAACAATCTAAAGTTGGAGATAGGCTAAGTGAACTAACTGGCCCACAACTAGACAAGCTGATAGGACTTCTTAATGCAGAAGTAAAAGCTAACACTAACAGCACTAAAGAATACGGTGACAAGAAAGTTAAGCAGTCTAAGATAGATGCTAAACAACGTGCCTTACTAAGAAGCTACCTTCGTAACAACAGATGGATCGAAGATAAGTTCTTTGAAATAAGAGACGGTATATTAGAAGACTAAAGCAGGAGTAGACGATGGGGTGGACATATGACCCAACAAATCTTGGAACGGCAGATGCAGCCCAACGTCTTAACTCTGTTAGGCTCTTAGTAGGTGATACTGACACTGCTGATCGTCAGTTAGAAGATGAAGAGATAACCTTTGGTTTAGGCCAGAATAATAATTCTATTTATCACACTGCTAGTTGGTCAGCTAGAACTATCGCCTCTAAATATTCAAGACAGGTGACAACAGCTTTAGATGGTGCCTTAAGTGCTGACTATTCTGACCTAGCCAAACAGTATCTGTCACTGGCAGACACCCTAGAGTATCAGGCTAAGACTGCTGGTGGTAACATAGGCATCTACGCTGGTGGTATCTCTAAGACCGCTGTAGAGGCTGTCAGGGATAACACAGATCGTATCAAGCCTTCTTTTCGTAGGGACAGGTTTAAGAACCCACCAAGCTACAATGGTGAAGACTACAACTCATCGTATGACTAAGGTAGGTTAACATGTCGTTTAGATCATATGACCTCCTTAACTTAGTTAATAAGTTTGGTGAACCTCTTACACTTAAGAAGGTGACTACCTCTGGCACGTATAATCCTGCTAATGGTACTATCACTGGGTCAGCTACTACTGACTACTCCTTTACTGGATACTTCTACAACTACGATAATGGTATAGCTGGTAACATTGATGAGATACGCAGAGGTACTCGTAAGTGCCTTATTTCCGCTTCTAGCCTAGCTGTAGTACCAGATGATGAGGATCAGATAACAGGCAATGGAGACACAGTTAATATTCTGTCTGTTGTTACTATCTTCTCTAGTGGCGTTGCACTATGCTACATCTGTGATGTGAGGGAATAATGAGTATACAGAAAACCTTTAGTGACATTAGAGGTAGAATAGACAGTTCAGTTAGTAGGGGTCTTAAGGTTAAGGCTAAACGAATAGCTGATTACACTGTTATGATCTCTCCTGTCTACTCTGGTGCATATGTAGAGTCTTTTTCCATTAAAGCCCGTGGTGAAGGTGGTGGACGTAGTAGGTCTTCAGACGCAAGAGACGCTAAAGAAAGGTCTCCTGATCCAGACCGACACAAGATGATAGCCCTAGACCAACTATACAGCGATATAACTGCCTTGGGTACAGATAAGATTGATGGTTTTGTTCTAAGGAACAGGTCTCCCCACGTAAGGGAAGTAGAAAACGGGTCTATTGAAAATAATGTACCTGCCCATAAAGTCTTTGAGAGGGTAAGAAGAAAATTTGGCTAGTATTCATTCAGACATTAGGGCAGCTTTAGAAAGCAAGTTAGCTGGTATCTCTGGTATACCTCCAATAGCTTTTGACAATGTACCCTACGACCCCACAACTGGTACTAGCTTCATCAAGTCTATGTACATTCCTGTTACCCGCACCCCTGCTGTAAGAGGCTTAAATCCCTCTCAGCGTTATGATGGCATATACTCAGTAACTGTGTATTGTCCAGAGGGTAATGGCCCAGCAACTGCTGATGGTATCGCTAACACCGTAATAGAAAACTTTGAAGCTGCCACAGACGTATCACTAAACAGCTTTAACGTATCAATAGACTATGCCGAAAGACAGCAAGGGTTCTTAGATACACCTTGGTACTATATACCGATAAATATCGGCTGGTACATTTATCACTAATTAGAGGCGTAAGCCTTGCTCACTAGGAGAATAACACATGCCTACCTTCGCACAGGGTTCACGGTCTAGCCTAAGCTACATCACTGAGTCCACATTTGGAACTACCCCTGCTGGTAACTTCCAGAACATCCCATTCACTTCACACGGACTTAACTTAACTAAAGACTTGGTTGCTGGTACAGACATTCAAGCTGACCGTATGCCTCGCCATGAGCGTCATGGTAACAAACAATCCGCTGGTGACATTGTAGTTGACCTTCGTAAAGGGGACTACGACCCATTCCTTGAGTCAGTTATGCTTAACACTTGGACAGACTCTGGCACTAACGACTACCTTACTGTAGGTACAACCCCTAAATACTTTTCCATTGAAGACTACTCTGCTGATATTGATCAGGCTCGTCTGTTTACAGGTCAAACTGTTTCTACTATGGGTGTCTCTATTGCCCCTAATCAGATGGTAACTACTACCTTTGGTATGGTTGGTAAAGGTATGACTATTGGTGCTACAGAGAAGACACAGGACGCAGCAAGCACTAACTCACCTTTCGATGCCTACTCAGGTGATCTACAGATTGGTAACAATGTAGCTGGCCTTGCATCCTCTGCAATCATCACCGCTATTGACTTCAATGTAACTAATTCCTTCGCACCTACCTTTGTTGTTGGCTCTGATGAAGCACCAGCACTTGAGGTTGGTCGTGCAGAAGTTACAGGTACATTCTCCGCATACTTTGATGACGCTGCCCTAATTAACCGTTTCCTTAACGAGACAGAATCAGCTATTCAAGTGTCTGTCAATGACCCAACTGCTGCTAATGCTTATACATTCCTATTCCCACGGGTTAAGATTAACTCTGCTGATGTAGGTGTAGATGGGCCAACTAGCCGAATCATTAGCCTTGCCTTCACCGCACTGTACGATACGACAACTGCAAGTAACTTGAAGATTACTCGTACTGACACGTAATCCCTAGCTAGGGCGGGGGGCATTGGTGTCGGGTCTGATGCTCCCCATTTTATATACTAACCCGACATAACCCTGACCCAAGGAACCTGACAATGGACTTAAAGAACTTAACACCGACCAGTGATACTGTAGACGTTACTATTGTACACCCTACAACATTGGAACCTCTGACTAACGATGACAAGTCAGAAATGACAATTACTATGTATGCACCCCACTCTAAAGAGTACAAGGGTATCCTACATCATCAAACTAACAAACGGCTTAAGCAAGCCCAAGGAAAGAAGAAGGTCGATATTACGGCTGAGAGTATTGAAGAGGCTACCCTAGAAGTGTTAGTCAAGGCAACTAAGTCTTGGAATATCACATATGATGGTAAGAAGCCTAAGTATTCTGCTGATACAGCCAAAGAGATTTACGAACAAGTGTTTTGGATTAAAGATCAGATTGAGGAGGCTGTAGCTGACTCGCTGGATTTTACCAAGGGCTGATTAATGACCTAGTTGAGTTTGCTGAATTTAACTTCAAACTTAATCAGCGTGATGAATCTGGAACCACCGAGAGAGAACACTTGGAACAAGTACAAAGGCAGACAGGATTAGAACTAAAAGAATTGGATGGACCCGACTTCCCAACTCTTGTGGCTCATATCTGGTCTGCCTTTATTGCGTTAAGCAACTCAAGAACTGGTGGCTTTAGTGGCCCTAACCCGATAACATACGAACAAATAAAAGCATGGAAAGAACTAACTGACACGCCTATGACAGCTTGGGAAGTAGAAGCGGTTAAGAGGCTTGACGGAGTTTATATGAGGGTAAACAATGGCTGATGATGTAATCTCAATTAAGGTGATAGCCGAATCATCGTCTGTCGATAAGACCAACAAGAGTGTAGACAATCTTGCATCTACCCTGTTAAAGACAGAAAAAGAAGCCCTAAAGATAAGAAAGGCTTTTAAGCTACTAGATTCTGCTGTTAACTCTGGTAAGATAAATCATCAAAAGTACTCTAAAATGGTTAACGAACTAAATGTTCAAGAGACTATATTGTACAAAAACCTTGGTAAGACAACTAATGCCGTAGGTCAACAAAGTGCATCTATGGGCAGTGCCGCGCAAAACGCTAAGGAGTTTGCAGATGCACAAAGGCTTGCAGGAAAGAGTACTAACAAGTTTGGTATGGTTGCTCAACAAGTAGGTTATCAGGTTGGTGACTTCTTTGTGCAGGTGCAGTCAGGTACTAGCGCACTTGTAGCTTTTGGTCAACAGGGTACACAACTTGCTGGTCTACTTCCCGGCGTACTTGGTGCTGTTATTGGTATTGGGTTGTCGTTAGGCACTATGCTCCTTAAGACTTTTAGTGAGTCTTCTGGCAGCTTAAAGACCTTTAAAGAGAGAATGGATGACTCTGTAGAGGCTATGGGCAAATTTAAAGAAGCTGTTACAGTTGCTACCCAATCTACTGCTGAGTTAATTAACAGTTTTGGTGTATGGGGGGATGTTGTAAGACCTTTACTTGAAGACATAACCAAGCTAGAGCAGATTAAAGCCTTTAAAGTGTTGAATCAGCAGTTTGATAATCTTACTATAGCAGGTAAAAGTTTTGGGGATTATGCAAGAGAAGCAATGGGGGGTGCCAATCAAGCCGTAAAAGTTATGGCAGAAAACTTAGGTCTTACAGTACAACAGTATTATGAAATACAAAAACAAGTTGCCAGTATAAGAGACTTAGGGACAAACGCAGAAAGAATAACTGCTGCTGCTAAAATTAGAGATACTCTAAAAGCTACCTTTGGTACGTTAGAAAACATGCCTGATAAGATGCGAGAGTTTTACAGGCAGCTTACTCTAACCGTACTTACAGGGGCTGAGTTAGAAGCTAGTATGGGTAAAACAGGGGATCAGTTAGAGACCACTGTTGACAAAGTCCAGGACTTAAAAAGAAGCTACATAGAACTGTACTTTGCTAATAGGCAAGCTGCTGCCGACCAAAAGAAAGCTGATCAAGATGCTATAACTGCTATACAAGACGCTATATCTTTGCGCAGAAAAGAACTTAGGAATAAGGCTGATATTTCTACACTTGAGGCTGCTTATGGTAGTAAGTCAGAGCAGGTTGCCAAAAAGAAAGCTGAGTTAGCTAGGGATGCCTATGAAGAGTCACTTAAAGAACAGGGAATATTAGGAAAGAACCTAAAGGTAGAAATGGCTATCTATGATGGTCTTATTCTCTCTTACAACATGAACAAAAAGATTACTGAGGAAAAAGACAGACAGTTAAAAGTTAGTGAAAAAATATCAGCTAACCTTGTCACTATGGCAGACGCAGAGTATCAGATGTTCTTAACATATCAAGCCTATGGACAAAGCAGAGTTGCAGGTACTAAAGCCAAGCCTCCTAAAGCCCCAAAAGGACCAAAAGGCAAAGAGCCAACAACTATGGAAGGCCCAATCAAGGCTCTGGAAAGACAGATAGAGTTAAGTAAGGCCTTGTTTGGATTAGAGGGTGATGCACGTAGGGAACAAGAAGTCTATATGCAACTTAAGTTCCAGAACCAAGACGCTGACATTAAGGCTAAAGAAAGTCAACTAAGGTCTCTATCTGAACTTGTAGCGGAAGAAGAGAGAAGAACTAGAGTATTTGAAGAACAGAGGGAAGTACAGAAGGAAGTAGCAGACACTATAGCTAACAGTATGGGTGATGCCTTAATGTCTATGGTGGATGGCACTAAGTCCGTTAAAGATGCCTTTAAATCTATGGCTGCGGATATTATTAAAGAGCTGTATCGTATCTATGTTGTCAAACAGATCACAGGTATGATTAGTGGTGGTATAGATAGCTTTATGGGCTTTAATGCTTCTGCTAGTGCCAACGGCAATGTCTTTAGCAATGGAAACTTAGTGCCATATGCTGATGGTGGTGTCGTAGGTGGCCCCACTTACTTCCCTATGAATGATGGTCGTACAGGTCTAATGGGAGAAGCTGGCCCAGAAGCTATTATGCCTTTGAAAAGGGGTAAAGATGGTAAGCTAGGTGTACAGGCAGAAGGTGGTGCTGGTGACGTTGTCATTCATCAGAACTTTAACTTTCAAGCTAACGGTGACGAGAGTGTTAAGAAAATTATTGCACAGGCTGCACCTCAGATAGCCCAAATGACTAAGAGTTCTATCATTAGTGATCGTCGCCGTGGTGGACAAATAAAAGCAACCTTCGGGTAAAGGAAATATAACAAATGGCATTGACATACCCACTGTCTACACCCACTACTATCGGGATTGAGAGTATAGAACTTAGGGCAGTTAATGCTGTAGCTATTTCTCAGTCTCCTTTTACATATAAGCAACAGGTTATTTCCCACGGTGGGCAGAAGTGGGAAGCATCCGTAAGCATTCCTCCTGTTCGTCGTGATAAGGCTGCTGAGTGGAAGGCACTACTGGTTGGACTTAAGGGTCAGGTAGGCACATTCCTATTAGGTGATCCTGACTATGCCACACCACAGGGTACTGTTAGTTCTTGCACGTTAAGTGGTACTGCTGGGGGTGACTCTGCTACTGTCGTTATGACAGGTACACTTAAGGCAGGAGACTACATTCAGCTTGGGTCAGGTTCCTCAGCTAAACTGCATCAAGTGCTCCTAGACCAAAGTGGTGATGGTACAATTCAGATTTGGCCTGACTTAAGGTCTGACTATACTAGCTCTACTGTTACCTTTAATGCCCCTAAAGGCGTCTTCCGACTAAGTGAAAATATTACCTCTTGGTCTATCAATAATGCCTCTGCTTACGGAATTTCATTTGAAGCTGTAGAAGCCATAACATAAGGATGTAGTCGTGACTGACCGTAAAATATCTGAACTAACTAATATCACAGGGGCTGACCTAGCTGACAATGATGAATTTGTTGTCGTTGATATCTCCACTGATGAAACCAAAGCTATTACCTACGGGGAGCTTAAGAATTTTAATGGAACTTTGACCAGCGATAGTCTGACTGTCGATGGCGGCACGATCAAGCTGGACGGGAATTATCCTACGGGTACTGGCAACGTGGCGTTGGGTGATACTGCGCTTCAATCAATTACTTCGGGTGCCGACAACAACACTGCTGTTGGGTATCAGGCTTTAACAGCAAATACAACAGCTGCTCTAAATACAGCCGTTGGCTATCAGTCTATGGACGCTAATACTACAGGAGTTAGCAATACTTCTGTGGGGGGCAGTTCTTTAGGCGCAAATGTAACTGGAGATAGCTTAACCGCTGTTGGTTCAAATGCTTTACTTGTCAATACAACATCAGGTAACACTGCTGTTGGTGCTAACGCTGCTTATAGCAACACATCAGGACGTATAGACGCTTTTGGAACAAATGCTGCTTTTAGTAATACCACAGGTAATTACAACAGTGCCTTTGGTCAGCAAAATGGTTTCTTAGCGGCACTTCAAAGTAACACCACAGGCAGTTCTAATGCGGCTTTTGCAACAGGTGCGTTGGGAAATACTACTACAGGCAGTTCTAATACGGGGATAGGTGTAGCTGCTCTCTACTCCAACACCACCGCAAGCAACAACACTGCCGTTGGCTATCAGGCTGGGTATGCAATTACTACTGGTGCTGCTAATACAGCAGTAGGTTATGCTGCTCTTAGTTCAGACGATTTAGGTAGCAGATCTGTTGCTATTGGTAATGCTGCACTTTTTTATCAAAACTATGCTACAGCTACAGATAGTTATAATACAGCAGTTGGAGATAGAGCAGGAAATAATGTCACAACAGGTACACAAAATACTTTTGTAGGTGGACTATCTGGTGATGGTACTGATGATGGTCTTAGAAATACAGCCGTTGGTTATAATGCACTAAGTGCTAACGCTGATAATGATAATACTGCTATAGGAGTAGAGGCGTTAAGCCTTACAACAGCGGCTAATAGTACAGCAGTAGGTCAAAAGGCAGGTTCTGCACTTACAAGCGGTTCTAACTGTTTATTTTTAGGTAAAAACGCAGGACTAACAGGAAACCCCGGTGGTAATTTTACCACACAAAGTAATGCACTTGTTATAGGTAATGTAAGTACTTCAGCAGCACATGTCCAAGTAGATTGGACTGTAGCCTCTGACCAACGTGATAAGACGGACTTTACTGCATTAGACTTGGGCTTAGACTTCGTTAAGGCACTAGCTCCTGTAACATACAGGTGGGATAAACGTGCTAAATATGGCGATATTACAGCAGATGATTATGATCTTGCTGCACAGACACCAGATGGCACTCACAAAGAAGATTGGCTAGACATAGGTTTTAAAGCACAAGAAGTTCAAGCACTTGAGGAAGCAGCAGGGTATACAACTGCCTCTAAGAAAAACCTTACTGTATCTACATCAGATGATGGCAAGCAGATGGGACTTCAGTACAGCAAGTTTGTACCAATCCTAGTCAAAGCAATTCAAGAACTCTCTGCAAAGAACGATGCCTTAGAAGCTCGTATAGCCACACTAGAAGGAAACTAAACAATGACTGACACACCAACCACAGAAGAAATTGCACAGCACTACACAGCGATGGGTCACTCAGTTGACCTCCTTAACGCTGGTCAACCAGAGGATACGTCCAATGAAGATTGGGCTGACACAGTGTCTCGCAATGTAGAGCATTTAAAAATCATGGTGGCTAAAGACTTTTGGGCTACAGAAAGTATGACTGCTGCTAACTCTGCAATTGCAGCTAACTCGTAAGGATAAATAAAACAATTGGAGCCTAGCTAATGACCAGAGACCTGTCTACAGTAACGATAGAGAACATTGATAGTGATGTAGTCTACCCCTTCTTTGCTGTTGAGCTTCAGTTCGATGGAGCTAACACACTTCGTATGTGGACAGGTCAAGGGACACTCGTACTACAAGATGGCACTGAATGGGTTGGCTTAGGCACCCTCTTAAATATCTCATCTATTGAAGAAACATCGGAGATGGCTGTAAAGGGCGCTAGTATTACCCTCACTGGTGTACCCTCAGCGGTACTATCCTTGGCACTCAGTCAACCTTATCAGGGCCGTGTGTGTAACATCTACTTCGGTACATTTTCTACTGGTGCTATCCTACAAGAAGGCGGTTCCTACATCCTCTTGCAAGACGGATCAAAGATTAACCTCCAAGATGGTTCCGCTGGGTTTAATCAAGTATTCTCAGGTTACATGGATCAGATGAATATCCAAGAGAATGCTGATACCTCTACTATAGAACTCCTAGTAGAGAACAAGTTGGTTGACCTTGAAAGAGCTAGAGTGGCTAGGTTCACCTCTGGTTACCAGAAGTCAGTTTACCCCAGTGACCTTGGGCTAGACTTCATTGAAGACTTACAAGACAAGCAGATATCTTGGGGTAGATCAGTCAATGGTTAAGTACCAACAAGAGTTTATTAGTCAGGTTGAACTGGATATACAAACTTTGATAGAACTCCATTGGGAAGAAATAGCACTTAACCAAGACAAGATTAAGTTAAATCCCGATTGGGACGCATATTATAACTTAGAGACAAAGGGTAAACTTAAAATATTTACAGCTAGATATGGCGATAGGCTTGTTGGTTACTTTGTTGTTATCTTAGGCACTAACATTCATTACAAAGACCACCTGTTTGCAAATAACGACATTATCTACATGCACAAGGATTACCGCAAGGGTTTCGCTGGTATTCGCTTAATCAAGTTTGCTGAAAAGTGTCTTAAAGAAGATGGTGTATCTGTACTTCTGGTTAACACAAAGACACATAAACCTTTCGACAAGGTTCTGGAACGGCTAAAGTTCAAGCCTATTGAACGTGTATATTCTAAGTTTATAGGGGACTGATATGGCTATATCTGCGATAGCAGCACTAGCAACAGCATCGGCAACAGCGATTGCAACTGGGTTTGTTCTATCAACTTTTGCTGCCACTTTTGCCGTTTCTTTTGTCCTTGGTGCAGCAATGAAGGCACTTACACCTAATCCTTCTCTTGGTAGTGGCCCAAGGGGTTCTAACCGTGGCTATCAAACTACAGCTATTGGTACAGCACTAGACCATCAGATTATCTATGGTAAGATGCGTGTTGGTGGCGCTCGTATATACGATGAGGCCACAGGTGAAAACAACAAGTACCTACACCGTATCATTGCATTTGCTGGGCATGAGGTAGAATCATTTGATGAAATATATATTAACGATGAAATAGCTACGCTGGACAGTAGTGGTGCTGTTACATCCCCAAGTAAATACAGTGGTAAGGTTCGTATTAACCTACACTTAGGTTCACCAGATCAAACTTCTGATGATGACCTTGTGAATGAGTCTGCACATTGGACTACACAACATAGGCTACGTGGTATTGCCTATATGTATATACGACTACAATTTGATGCTGATTCTTTCCCAAATGGTATACCGGAGATTACATCAACCATTAGTGGTAAGAAGGTCTATGACCCCCGTACATCAACGACAGCATGGTCAGATAACCCAGCCTTGTGCTTGAGAGATTACCTTACATCTTCTTATGGTATTTCTGAAGCTACAGTTAACATTGATGATGCTTTGGTCATTTCTTCTGCTAACGTGTGTGACCAGACTAACACAGATGCTGGTACTACTCGGTATACTTGTAATGGTGCTTTCACTACAGCCTCTACACCCTATGATATGATTAGTGGTATACTTACGTCTATGGACGGCAGCATGTGGTATGCTCAAGGTAAATGGCGTATGAAGCCAGCTTATTGGACTACTCCTGTATTAGACCTTGACGAAGATGACCTACGATCTGGAATAAATGTCTCTACTAGGCACTCCCGCAGAAATAACTTTAACACTGTTAAGGGTACATTTCGTGGTGAGGAGAGTAATTGGCAGACTACAGATTACCCAGAGGTCAGCAGTGTAGCTTCTGTTGAAGCTGATAATGGGCAGGTGTCTGTAGCTGATGTTGATCTACCCTTTACTGATAACTCTATTGAAGCTAGACGTATCGCTAGAATTTCTCTGGAGAGTAACAGACAACAGCTTACCATAAACGCAGCCTTTGGTCTTAAGACTTTGCAGTTACAGGTTGGTGATAACATCCGCTTAACTAACTCTCGTTTTGGTTGGACTAACAAAGAGTTTCAAGTTATAGCTTGGAGCTTTGGTCTTGCTGATGGTCTTGACCTACAAGTAAACATGACCCTGCGTGAGACTGCGGAATCTGTATATGATGAAGTTGATGATGGTGTCGTTTACGAAAGAGATAACACAACCCTCCCGTCACCGTTTGAAGTCCCTTCGGTGGGTCTAGGGGCAACCGTTAGAACTCAAGTTATTCGTGAGAAACTAACCAACATTATTACTCTGACTGTTACCTCTGGTGCTGCCGAGAGAATTGATTACGTTGAGGCTGAGTTTAGACTTTCCACTGATACCTCTTGGATTACTTTAGGTACAGGTCAACTTGGGGATTTTGAAGCTATTGACCTACAGGATGGTAACTATGACTTTAGAGCTAGGGCTATCAACACCTTTGGTATTAAGGGTGATTTTAACCAGTTAGATGACATCAATGCTTCTGGTCTCCTTGAGCCACCTTCGGATATAAGTGGGTTTGTAGCTGAAGTTAATGGTGCTGTTATTACCCTAGATTGGAACGCAGTTCCTGATCTTGATCTGTCGTATTATATCATAAGATATTCCCCTGATCTTCTTGGTGCAAGCTGGGGTAATGCTTTGACGTATGTTGATAAAGTACCTAGACCAGCATCTAGTGTGACTATTGCAGCAAGATCAGGTACATACATGGTTAAGGCTGTAGATAAATCAGGAGTTGCTTCAATTAACTACACATCTGTAGTTGTACCAGTATCTAACATTGAACCCCTTGCTAATACTCTAAGTCTTACAGATAGTCCTTCCTTCACTGGTACTAAGACAAACTCTGAGGTTGTAAGCAACCAACTTCGTATTGACGACTATGTTACAGCACCATCTGAAGGTGACTACCTGTTTAGTGACTACATAGAAACTGGCGATAGTACCGTTAAGAGGTGTCGTGTTTACATCAGCGGTCTGACTACAAGACACGACGGTACTGCTGGATTGTTTGACGATCAACCAGCATTTTTTGATGCTGCTCCAGGACTTTTTGATGACTTAGGCGGAAATAGCCAGTTTTCTGACACCAACATCATAACACTTGTGTCTACGACTCAGGATGATCCAGCAGGTTCCCCTACTTGGTCTGACTATAGCGCAATTAAGGTTGCAGACCTTAGTGCAAGAGCGTTTAGGTTTAAGGTTAGACTTACCTCTACCGCAAACAATGTAACCCCTTCTGTTTCTGCACTAACAGCTTATGTGGAGTATAACTAAATGTCACAGAATGATCTAGTGATCTCAAACCAAAACTTTCCATCTACAAGGGCAGACATTAACTCTGCATTACAAGCCTTGGGAAGTACCAACAGTGGGTCTTCTGCCCCACCTATAACTTATGCCAACATGATGTGGTATGATACTGCCGCTAACATCCTTAAATTCAGGTCTGAGGCCAACGACGTTTGGATTAACATTGGCTATCTTGATCAGAGCCTAGATACATTTAAGATACTAGATGATACTGTTGTGACAACAACTGCTGGTGCAACTACAGGTCTTATCGGGGATCAATCTACAGCCACTTGGGAAACTGGCACAGGTACTACAGAAAGCCTTGTGTCGCCAGATAAAGTTAAGGCTTCTGTCATAGCTAATACTCCCCCTTACTCGCCGCCTACAACACTAGGAGCCGTAGGAACTTATTCTTTCTTGATGTATACCGCAACAGGGCAAAACGACTACATAACCGCTGGAACGTCATACTCTGGAAGTGTGTTGACATACGCTGGTGTGTCTAGGTCTGCGGGAAACGCTATAATTATCTCTCCAAGTGGAACACCTTCTGGAACGTGGAGGGCAATGGGTAATGTTGGTTCTGCGTTTACTGGCTTCAATCAAAGGGCAACTTCGTTTGTGAGGATTTCCTAATGAGCATTACAATTACACAAGTGCGTTACGCACAGTCTCTTAACGCAGACAACACTCGCTTTGACGTAGAAATTAATCACCCTGATTACGGGTGGATACCATACACCTTAGACCCCTCCGACACTGACAATACTGTTAACAACAGTGAGTTAATGTCTTTGATAGGTACAGATTTTACAGCTTACGTTGCACCCACTCAGGAAGAGCTAGACGAAGAAACAGCAGATCAGGTTCGTTCTGACCGTGACTACAAGTTACTTATAGAGGTTGACCCCTTGGTTACTAATCCCTTACGTTGGGCAGAGCTTACATCTGATAAGCAAGCAGAGTGGTCACAGTATAGAACAGACCTTTTAAATGTACCACAACAATCAGGGTTCCCGAACACAATCACATGGCCCACTAAACCATCTTAAGGAGCAACCAATGGGATTTAAACTAGGACTACGAAGTAGACAGAACTTGTCTGGGGTACATCCCGATATGGTTGCTGTTGTTACAAGAGCATTGGAGATTAGTGAAAAGGACTTTAGTGTAACTGAGGGTGTTCGTAACATTGAACGTCAGCGTATGCTTAAGAGAACAGGAAAGTCAACTACACTTAAATCTCGTCATCTGACAGGACATGCAGTAGATGTTGTCCCTTACCCTGTGTCGTGGGAGTGGGACGAGTTTTACCCTATCGGTGATGCAATGAAGAAGGCAGCAAAGGAACTGGACATTAAGATCGTATGGGGTGGTGATTGGAAGAAGTTCCCGGATGGGCCACACTTTCAGCTAGATTGGAAAGCCTACCCCTGTGACTAGGGGCGAGGAAGACTGCTTTGTAATGGGTAAAAATATATCGGCAACTCTACTGTTTGCCTTGGTGCTTCAAGCGGCAATGATAGTTTGGAGCATCTCTCAAATGAGGGCAGACGTAGATGCTAACTACGCCTCTATAGTTAGAATAAGTGGTGATGTAAAAGCTGTTGAAGCATCGTCTAATATGCAAGCTGTGCAACTAGGTAAGATCGAAGAGAACATAAAGGGAATTAAAGAGTCCCTTGAAAGGATGCTTGAGGTCATGGAGAAAGACTAATGCTAGACCCCATAACGGCTATATCAGCCTGTACTGCTGCATTTACAATGACTAAGAAATTAGTACAACATGGCAGAGAGATAGAAGACGTTATGGGGCAGCTAGGGGAGTGGTTTGGAGCCGCCTCTGATCTTGCTAAAGCTGAACAACAAAGAAAGAACCCCTCTACTGTACAGAAGCTAACATCTGGCGATAGTATAGAAAAAGAAGCCTTCGATATAATAGTACATAAGAAGAAACTAGCGGCTCAACAGAAAGAGTTAATGTTTTTATTGAATATGCGATTTGGCCCTAATACTTGGGAAGAGATGATTAAGCTAAGAAGGCAAATCAGGAAGGAAAGAGAAGAGACTGTCTATAAGGCTATGGAAGCTAAGAAAGAAATGATTAATAACTTAGGCATGTTTGCCTTGTCTGTAGGTATATTGGTTGTTGTCTTTGGTGGTGTATACTTAATTGGTGTAGGTACTGGTACGTGGTAAAAATATTATTGGTGGCCCTCTTAATTTTCATTGTGGGGGGAGTACAGGCTAGAGAGCCTAAGATGGTTACTTGTCACTTGTGGAAGTATATTTCCATTATGGGGGTACAACAGTGTTGGTATCGTGGTCCTAATGGCTCATCGGCTACATATTTCCCTACACCCTTAATACCAAAGTATGAATACGGAGCAGCTTTCAGACAATGCCCAAAGAGTTTTGAGTGTGTCTATAAGTTTAAGAAACGAAGGCCATCAGCTAAAGAAATACTGGATGGATTAAAGGAGGATTTTGAATGACTGTAGCAATGGAAAGAATGCTTGCTTGGAAGATACTTCCTAGGATTATGATGTTAGTTATGACCTACATGTATATGGAAGTGTTGTTTTGGTTTATGAATTTACCACCTGATGCCATGACTTCACAGGCCACAGCACTAACTGCAACTGTAACAGGCGCAATCACGGGAGCATTTTCCGTATGGTTATCACATGAGAAGTGATGGACCTATACACAAAGAAGTAAATAGGTTTATGTGGATTGTTAAAGGGCAACTAGCCCCGGATGAATACAGTGAGCAAGACTACATAGATGTACACGACAGCTACTTTAAGAGGCTCTGGGGCAATCATGAAAACTGTGTCCACGAAGAGGGCTTTGAAGAAGCATACAAGGAGAAATACGAATGATAGGAGCAATAATTAACAGTCTGTCAGGCTTGGCTACCAGCATTATAGATGGTAAAACACAGATCAAGCTAACAGAGGCAGAGATTAAAAAGAAGCAATTAACTGGGGAGATTGATTGGGACTTAGCAGCTATAAAAGCTACGGAGAACTCTTGGAAAGATGAATGGATTACACTTCTATTCTCGGTGCCACTTGTCCTTGCGTTCATGCCTTTTGCTTGGGCAGAAGACTTGGTAGCTAATGGTTTTGCAGCCCTTGAAGCAATGCCTCAGTGGTATCAAATTTCCCTTGGTGGGATCGTTAGTGCCAGTATAGGTTTACGGTCAATAAGTAAGTTCTTTGGTAATAAATAAACACAAGTGTATATACATAAAGTAAAGCCCCTGCGTCCACTCAAGGATACAGGGGCTTTTTTTATGGTTTGTTGTGTTCTTCCTCTAGGTGCCTAAACAGAGCATACATAGGAACCTTCATTTTAAAGTCTATTTCCTTCTGTAGTCTGTCCACTTTTCCCGTTAACCACAGTATCAACAAGGTCTGTACGACCAACACTATAGATGATAGATCAGGTATCTCCATGTTCTTCTACCACCTTGATTAACCTAGCTCCGTACCATTCAGCTTTCTTTAGGTCTTCTATACCATTCTTATATCGCCACCTGTGTAGGTACTTGGCTATATTCCCACGTAGGTATCCTATATACTCTTCCTTGGTTAAGAAGTCTTCTATATAGTCGATACACTCTATGACACCAGTACCGTAGTGAGGTGGACTGTTGACCATATCTGTTACGTTACTTAGTTCTTTCCACTTAGCCATATTTATCCCTTATAAGTTTAGCCTGTTCTTTTATCTGGTGTTGTTGTCGCTCTAATTCAAGGTACTGTTTGTCTAAATCAGATAACTTTTCTGGCTTAGGGTTAAGATCAACAACATCCCCCATTACAAGTCTCCTTTGTCTTTCATGTTAAATGGTAGACCTACGCACTGACTTAAGAACCTTGCGTTAGGATCAGGCTTAGTGTCAAGTAAGTACTGCATGTTAAGTTCCCGCACGGCTTGACACTTTTCCTCTGTAGTAAAGGTCATGTTAGGTGCTCGTACAGAGAAGGCTGGCTCCCCATCTTTCATTAACATAAGTACTACCATATATACATAGATCATTTTAGTTCTCCATTTAATTATTATCCAATATCTACCATCTCACATACATCACCACTACATGCCATTGTCTGCATACCTGATGTGTTGTCTTCCTTCTCATAATCAGCTAGTTTATCCCAATCAATGTTGTCAGGCATTTGATCAAGTAGTATATGATAGTCCGTAGCTAAACACTCCTGATAAGGTGCCTGTTGATATGTATGCTCATTGAAAGGTAAGAACGACACACCTGACATTTCATCAAAGTGCTTATACACAAAGGCTCCTACCTCAAACCATTCATCAGCCTTTACGTTAATAGTTACACTAGGCTTATGCTCACACCAGTGACGTTGATACATCAGCCACATCTCTAGCTGCTCTAGTGCGGTCATGTCAGCAGTATGAACAGCACCCATAGGAGACTGCATAGGAAAGCTGAACACTGTAGTAGCATCAGGCTTCATAACGTCAGGTTCATTAGGGATGCCTTGTGCTTTCATAAACTCTGTCAATGGGTCTTTATTATCTCCACGCACAGTACGGATATAATAGGGAGAGTGACGAGCATGAATGCCAGAAGATGAGTCAACCAGTTGGGAAACTGTTCCACTGGGCTTGACACAAGTAATAGCAGTGCTATGAGGGATACCAAGACGGTCAGCCCACTCAGCGTTAGTAGAAATAGCCACATCCCTTAAATGCTCCAATGTTTTTGACAGACCCTCATTAGCCAATGTCATTAGCTTATTGTCCATTATCCCCGTGAGTGACACACCGAGCAACCTTTCGGCTTCGGTATTTGTTCCCCACACCTTTCGCAGATATGGAAAGTGGGTGTAGGTGGACTGTATAGTCCCAAGTATAGTTGCAAGGCGGACTTTTCTTGTAAGGTCTTCGATACTGTCGTTAGCACGGATGACAACTTCCGTAAGATTACAGAACTGATTCGGCCTAAGTATGATTTCCGAACAGGGGTTTGTTCCGAACTCATAGTCAGACTCTCTACGGCCATTTTTTGCTGCTTGTCTAACTGACGCTTCTCTGTTGAATACTCCTCGTTCTCCACTACCACTCTCCATTAATGCTGTCCACTCACGCATGAAAGACATGCTGTCTGGTTTCTCTGTATAAGCTACAGAATTATTAGCTAAGGCTCTGTGTCCTGCGTTCTCCCACCAGTTACCTGACTTAGCATGACGCATACGATCATCTGATAGGTTGCTTAAAGAGATCATAGCAGAGCGTCTAACGCCCCCTACAACGACAACTTCACCGATCTTACACATTAGGTCATGACACTCAATACTGGACAATCTACGCCCCTGTGCTTGCTTGAATGTAGTAACAGCAAAGTTAAACAAGTCAACCAAAGGAGCAGGACCACTAGCACGACCACCAAACGTCTTAAGTCTAGCACCCGCTGGACGTACTTTAGATACATCCCACTTAGGAATCTCACCAGCCCACAGGAGAGCCAGAACTTGACGAAGACCTTTAGCCCAACCTTCTTTACTATCCTTGATAACAACAGTCGTGTCACTATCAAAGAGGGAGGGAACCTCTGGCAACTTAGTAATGAACTGACGCTCAACACTGAACCCGACACCAGTACCACAGAGCAGGATGAACATAGCCTCGTCGAAGGACTTAGGATCATCTACGGGTAGATAGCTACAGTTATACATACAAGTGTTGTCTCTTGCTGAACTTTTACCAGCAGTCATGAGTGAACGCATAGATGGCATTACTTCAAGGCTAAGGATAGCGTCACAGATTTCTTTTTCTATGGTAGGTGTTAACCAAGGAGATACGATATTAGTCATGTAACGACCAACTGTCTCCCCCCATGTCTCACGGCGTCCTTCTTCTTCTAACCAACGTGCATAGCGGCTAGTAGCAATGAAGGTCTGATAGTCTGTGGGTAGGTAGTTACTCTTCATCGATTGTCTCCGCTTCCTTTAATAGTGCCTCTTGCTTCACGGCTATCTAACTTGTTTAGGTTCTCTAATATAGTCACACCTAAGTTAGCATTGTAGTAGTTAGATAAAGCTGTAGCATAGAACACTACGTCACCTAGTTCTTTCACAATGTCGTTAGGAGTAATCTCAGTCTTGTCCCTCATACTCTTCTTAATCTTCTCAGCTACTTCTCCTGCCTCTCCCATAAGACCTAAAGCATTTTCCATCAGTCGGTCTTTACCCTCAGTAATGATCTTGTCTTCCACCCAATCACTATATTCTCGGAACGCTTCCATACTTTTGTTACTCATAATCATTGTATCATTCTCCCATAAAACTGCGTCTGTTCTTCATTACTAAAGTCGAAGAGATACCAAGCACAATTATCCTTACCTTGGCTCTTACTTCCCTCAATCCACTTAACTCTTCCTACACTCACCACCGTCTTACAATAAGTCATAAATGTAGCCGACTGCTTAGTGTGCATCCAATCCGCATCAAACAACAACCAAGTAGGACATATACCTAAGAAGTTATCTATCAACGGGTGTAGTATCTTCCTGTCCCAAGGTGGGTTAGTAATAGCAAAGAAGTCCTTGCTAAAACTACCTGAGACACTTTCTATAGTTAGCGCATCCATCTTCTGTACATAGTCATGCCTTGGTTCTATGTCGTAGGCACCTATACATTCCCCTAGCCCACTGGTTAACTGACTTATGTGTGATATAAGCCTACCATCACCCGCACATGGTTCCAAGTAGTCAAAGGAGTATGGCAGGTGAGGTATCAGAGGCTCTACAGCCTGTATTGGGGTAGGATAGTAGTCCCTTGGTACTCTCTTGAAGTTAGAACGCTTCCCCATTACCGTATAACTCCTTTAACCGTTGAAGTGATATAAACTCAGGGTCGTACATGCCACCAGAAATATCCCTCTTAATGACAACACCCTTCCACCAATCGTTGTTAGCTTGTCCAGCCCAAGACTCTGCTGCACCCTTATAACAGCCCACTACAAGCCCCATGATACCGTTAGGGTGTGCGCCATCCCTAAACTTAAGGTCTCGCTTGTGGCTATGCCCACACGTACTGCTGTGGTTCCTGTTAGCCATTAGGGAATTAGCGTGATGTAGCCCTGACATAGCAGTACCATAGTTACCAGAACTGAAGAAGTGAGCATATGATATTCCATCGTAATCCTTTATAGCTGGTGCGGAGTTCTCGTACTCATGGTATTCATCAAACCAGTGGTCAGTCTGTAGGTGGCTATATGAAATACCGTACATGTGTCCTTCTAGTCGTGGGTCATGTGCTATAGCACGTTTGATACGATGTTCATGGTTACCTTCAAACCCAAACCATTGTGGCACCTTATACTTACGGGTACTGGGCTTACGTCTCAGGCGGTCCATAGCTTCGTTGTAGTGGTTAATATCTGCCTCGTAACTCTGAGCGCACATAGCTTGTGGGTAGCGTGTGTCAAAGCTATTCAGTGAACGCATATCTGCACCATCACCTAAGTCAATGATGTAGTGTGGGTTGACCTCATAGATAAGTTCCCCTAACCAATCAAACCTCTCATTTCCTACTGATGGGTCTACATGGGCGCAAGAGAAGACAATAGCTGTTTTACCCGTCATACTTCACCGCCATTCCAGTACAAAATTCTATTAAGATAGGATCAATAGAACTTTCAAAGTGTTTCTTGAAGTTGTATGCGTTAGTAAATGTAGAAAAGGGAACTTCCTCATCAAACATAGCATCATCTGGGTCTTCCGGGTCACAATCTTCTACCCAACATAACAACCACCACATACCATCCTCTTCGTCTTGGTAGGGACCATCCTTTACTTTGTGTACCTTAAAGGTAGCTACGTTTTCAACAACCATTCGTCGGGTATCCTTTTATCTGCATATAAGAAACCGTGCTTGTCACACCAATCCCCATAAGTACTCTTTGCACCTTTGTTTAACTTAGCCCTAGAGTTAGAGAAGACAAACCTAATATCCAGAAACGGGTGTTGGTCCTTAATCTTAAGGTGCTTCTTACGATCCGCTGAAACAAACCTGCCCTTGCTCTCAATGATAATACCGTTAGGTAACTTAAAGTCAGGGGTGTAGGTCTTATATTCTAAGAGTTGCCATCTTACCTTTAGCTTCTCATACTCAAAGTCTACACCCCGTTCAGTCAAGTCTTTAGATATATCCTCTTCCAAGCCAGAGCGGTATCCGTTCTTTATTGCGTGTCTCCGTCTCTCACTGTTGGAGGTTCCCATAACTCTTCCTCTCTTCTCCTTAGCCATAGTAGTCGGGCATTTTCTACTACACGGTCATAGTCACCATCATAAGCCTCTAAGCAAGCGTACCACAGTTCCTCTTCTGTCGTACAATCCTTAAGTAACTTACCAGCTTTAACAGGGCCAACACCTTTGATCCCTTTTATGTTGTCGGCTACATCACCGCTAAGTATCTGAGCATAGAAAAACTTTAGGCCCTCCCACTCATCTACTTGTGACCAATCCTTCTTTACAAAGTTATAATGATGACAAGCTAGTTGTAACATATCCTTATCTATAGATGCGACTATAGTCTCTGGGCCAAGTCTTGTAACAGCCTTAGATATGAGATCGTCAGCTTCTTCCCCCGCACTTATAGTAGCATCATAACTCATGGATAAGTAGTCTCTAACTATTTGTAGATGTCTGGGTTTTATTTTATCCTTCCTATTACCCTTGTAAACAGCAGTTTTAGCTATGTCGTTCCTAAAGTTAGTTTTACCCGTCAGATAAACTTCGTAGCTATCTGGGTCTGAGAAGGGGCAAGTCTCAGAGATAATCTCTTCCATAAGAGCATCAGCCTTTTCTATTGCAACATTTGCAAAGTCTTTCTCAGCACTTATAGAGGCACGATAAGCTACTATGTCACCATCTATGAGAACCTTGCCTACTACCATGTTGACCAGACCATCTTACCGTCGGATTTCTCTATAGCTACAGATTCAGCTACAAAACCACTAGCTACCACAACTTCATAGAAGTGAAAGGCCATATCTTCAAGATTGTTAACATTAAACCTCTCTATAGTAGTCTTACTATTGTAGCCATCCTCTTCTTCTGTGTGTTCGTATGTTACCGTTAATTTAGCCATTTGATTAAACCTTAAAAGGGGATTTCTTCAGCTTCAGGAGTTTGTTGCTCCCAGACTGAAAGTTTAGTTACACCAATGTTCTTAAGCCTAACTGTAGTCTTGTTATAGATTTCAAAACTAACCTTAGCCTCAGTGCCATTACCAAGTTCACCATCTTCCTCAAAATCCCAGAAGCGTCGATTTTCACGACCCTCCCTTAAGTCAACAATTAATGGCATCCCTCCAGCCTCAAAGGTCTTAAGTTTTTTAGTTTTCTTGTCCACGTACTCTTTAACGTCTGTTATCCTACGCTGTAGGTGCAGATATTTACCGATACCAAACTCTTCTTTTCCATCTTTAATACGGTCAACTTTTTGCCCAGTTTGAGGGTTAGTAACCACCCTGTCAAAACCCTCATCTAGCAATTTCTGTATTTGCTTATCAGAGGTGAAGTAAGCATTAACACAAGTCTTACCGCCGTTCTTATTTAAGTCACGGATAAACTTCATGGGAGATTCTGGATTCCCATAGTCAGCATTCTCTTTAAACACTTTGGCATACTCTAAAACCATATCCATTTCATAAGTAATGTTAGCCATTTGCCGAGTCCTTTCATTAAGGGTGTATCTTATATTAGGCACCTAAATACAGGTTTGTAAACCTAAGTGCCAACTTTTTTTCATAGGTTAGTGAATATCCGCATAGCTGTTGCCAAATTGCACATCTGTTCCCAATGGGACATTTAATTGCAACTCATCGTTCAACCGCTCTATACTATCTTCCATACTAATCTTTTCTTGTGTCTCCTTTCCCTCTTTTACCAAAGTGATAATTTCATCGTGAAACTGTCCTATCGTTTTGACACCATCCTTACGACAGTGCTTAACCCAAGTGTCAAAGCAGTAGACGCCTGTACCTTGATTAAGTGTACTGAAGCGGTCCTTCTCACTGCGTAGGCTGTACCAGAAACCGCTAACTGGGTTCTTTAGCCACATACCCCCCAGCCCCTGTGGTTCCCGTACACGTACACCCTTTGCCACGGCCTCTACGGACCAGTTACGATCCCAGAAGGCAGCAAGTAGTTTCTTAGCTTCTGACTTCTTCATACCTGTAGTACGAGATAGAGTAGCCTCTTTGACACCATACGTGGCACTGTAGTTGACTACCTTGTAGTTCTTACGCAATGCCTTAAGGCTAACCTCACCTGTGTTGTGCTTGTCTATATCCTCTTGGCTAATGACACCAGCATGTTTAGCTAGGTCAAGGTGTGGGTCAAATCCTGGTTTTGACATTTCTGCTACATACTCAGGGTCTAAAGGCTGCATGTAGTGTCGCTTAGTTGTATCCTCTAGGCTAGTCATATCCGCACCACACAACACATAACCCTCTGGGGCAATCAGGCATCCACGTATATCAGCACCATAGGGCTTTTCCACTGAGGGGAGGTTAACCAAAGGTTTAGCATGTTTAAAGCGGAGAGTATTTGTGAGTCCAGCTACAGTAGCCTTTACATACCCGCCCTCTTGATTCTGTAACATAGCTTTTAAGATACCTATCCTGTGCGACAAAACAGAGAGACCATCAAGGATGCGTATGCTTTCACACTTCTCAGCTAACTCTAAGACAGATGGGCATAACAAACCATCTTTCCTGACTTGTGCAACACTTTTCTCATTGCCCTCACTATCCCTTGTAAACTTAAAGGTGCGAGGCATCCAACCCTCCTTATTAAGCCATGCCTTAACTTGGTCTGGGGAGTTAGGGTTAGCCCTTTCTCTTAGGTCTATCATAAAACTTTTAGCGGTCAGAGGTTGCCTATACTGTTTACAAAGATTAACCCACTTTTCGCCAGCTACAGAAACCTCCCCATTTTTCTTATAGTACTTATCTTCTGCTGGTGCCTGTACCATCTTCTTAGTAACCTTCTCAGGCATGGCATCAGCTAATTGCTCTACCTTAGAAGACTTAAGAGCCTCCCACTTCTTTAGGTAATCTTCAGCTTTAGGTACATCTAATTTCCACCGTAGGGCCTCCTGCTCCCTAGCGCAGTCTAACTTGAAGGTTATGTAGTCGATAAGTCTCCACGCTTCACTGTTCATCATATAGCTTCTCCAATTTCCGCTTTAGGTCACGCCATAGGCGCACATTAATCTTAACGTCTTCTTCACAACGGTGGGCATACTCTTCTTTGGATAACCCCTCCCAATCATCTACCTTGGGCTTAGGTACACCATACTCTTCACCATACAATGCAAGACCATGCTTTGTCCTATTGTGATGCAAGTACCAACTTAACCCTAGAGTATCCACTAACTTTGCATTGACCTTTATACCTAGCACCTTTTCCACTGCTGGTATATCAAAGCGTACAATGTTATGCCCCACTAAGGCTAATGTTTGATCTAAGCTATACTCTAAGAAGAAGTCCCTCATTTCATCGTAGTCAAAGATAGACCTTGGCTCATCCATAGCTGCTGTTTGATAGGATAGAACGTGTATCTTAGTGCTGTCAAAACCATCTGTCTCTATGTCGAATATTGTCTCTGCTTCAACCATTAGTACACCTCCATTAGTGTAAACTTATCTGCATCAAACTTCATCTTACCTGCCCGTCCTTCTTCACTGCAAGGGCGGTTTTTTTGTACTGTGAGGTAGGTAGTGTTCCTTTCCTCAAAGTCTTGAGACTCCTTGTCCCTGTGTAAGTCAATGATTACAGAAGCCCTCTGACCAATCATTTTACAGTACTTAGGATCACCGTTATCGTTAGTGTGGGCGATAGTAACAATACCAACATTTAACTCCGCTGATAACTTGGACAACCTTACAGATAGGTCAGCTAACAACTGCTCTTTGGTCTCTTCAGATTGACCAGACACGACATCCTGTATAGGCTCAAAGAACACAAACTTGCACCCACATGCCTGACTGAAATAACGTATCTGTTCACACAACTCATCACCACCTTGCCCATCAGATAGGTAGAACTGATAGAACAACTCATCCTTAGTCAACTCTGCTATAGCTTTCTTAACCTGTTCTTCAGCACCCTTTTCTTCTATCAGATCACGACGAGTAAGATTGTCGTTAACTTTATAAGATACAAACCCCAAAAGACTCCTCAACTTAGTTTCCTCTAAGTGCCAAGAGGCAAAAGGTACGCCCCGCTGCAACATATTATACTCTAAGAAACGCATGACTTCAGTCTTGCCAATCCCAGTGGGAGCCTTAATCACTGTGAAGTGACCTTGCATAAGTCCTAGAATCTTATCATCTAATGCCTGTATACCTGTTGGTACATACTCATGCTCTGGCGTGTTAAGGTATAAGTCTAAGAACTGTTCAGTGCTATTAAGAATGTTGTCAGGTGTATACTTCTTAGCATTAAACCATGCACTACAAAATTCTTCCTTAGCACCATTAACAAGAAAGTCATTAGCGTCTTTAAACTTGTCGTGAGGTACCCGGTAAACCTTGTTAGGGAACATTTTAGACATACGATCAGCTACAGCGTTACCAGCATCATCGTTATCGACAGACAGGACAATACGACTAAAACTGTTTAACCAATCGGAACACTTCTCCCACAGCTTGCTAGAAGGGGTAGCAGATGGTAAAGATACAATAGGGTTGATATAGTCAGAAGTCATCATCTGAGCGACAGAAAGGGCATCTAGTTCACCCTCTGTTACGGTCACGGACTTAGAACAACCAGCAGTGAAGAAGTTCATGCCGAACAACTCATCACCCTTAAATCCATCCTTTGCATAGAAAGACTTATCAGGAAGACCTCTAACCTTAATTCCTCCACTAGGGTATATGTACTCCTGACGGTCAGCGTAAGTCTTGACGTTAAACTGTTCCATTACGCGAGGAGAGATACCACGCATTGCGACATAGTCACCAGAACCCCTAGCTATTGGGGGTGGGCTATTTTCCACTGTCGGGGTACTACCAATAGGAGGGTACTCAGACTTAGCCCAATCAAACATTTCTTTACGTGCTGGATACTTTGTACCACAAGAATGGCAACGACCAAAACCACCTGTATTATAACTAAAGGCATCACTTGATCCACACTCAGGGTAGGGACAAGGTAATCCTCTCTTTTCTTCATACTCCATGTACATTCTCCATTTAAACACTATCACTAATATCTGTAATAGGAAGGGTTACTTAAGAAGGGGATATTTATATATAGGCACCTAAAACCAAGAACGTAAACTTAAGTGCCTATATTATTATAGACTATTGCAAATCTGCAACAACCCCCCTCAGTTTTGACATTAGCTTTTTCTCCCTTTTACCGACTGCCATCTTAGAAACTCCTAACTTATCCCCTAACTCTTGCAAGGATAACCCTTCTTGGAATCTCATATCTATATGATTTTTCTCTTCCTTGCTTAACTTATTCTGTATCGTCTTGGACAACTTTTCTCTGAAGTCTTTATCCTCATAGGTCTGTGTGTATTCGTCAAAAGGCTGATCTAAATCACTCAAGGAAACATAACCACCTTTAAATATTGTCTTAAGATAGTCAATGCTCTCTTCCTTCCAAGTATTATCCCCCATTTCCTCCGTAGGGGTATCTGGATTACGGGATAACCTCCTAGCTACATCAGAAGCTGGTACATACACTGGTAATAGATCAATGTTTAGGTAGTCGTGCATTCTCTTGTTGACGGACATATAAATACTGCTGAAAGCAATATTAGGCTCCTTTTCCTGTAGCTCCAATGCAACTAGTACCCCTTCAGATACAAGGTCTTCATACTGGTCTTGTCGCTTGTATCTGGAAGCTATGGTTTTACACATAGCCAGGATTTCTTCTATCTTAACAGGTCTCTTATCAGTAGTCATCACTTTCTATACCTTTCCGTATTAAGTAAACGAAACCCACGTTGAATATAGCAGCATATGTTTCAGGATCAAGCTCTAACTGCAACGTAGCACTACCATCTTCATGATCTTTTATCTCTGTGATCTTGATTGGTTTATTAATATATTCACTCATCTTTTATCTCCTTGCTGTATTTACGAAACCTTTTATTGTAAGCACGTTTAATCTTCTTTAACTGTCCAGCTTTCCACAGATGAAACTTACGTGCTTTAGTAAGGCCATCATACTCATCACCACCTTTCATTGGTATGCGATTGGTCATCTTCTTAAAGCCTCCCAGCTTACAGGAAAGTAACGCAACATAATATTCGACACCTCATTTCCCACGATACGGGTCTCTAGTTGAGTGTCAGGCTTACAACGTAAATTGCACATCTTAGCGAAGGCTCCTACTGTACCTGACCAATACCACTCTGTCATAGTGTTTTGAGGTAGTATCATACGTGCTTGTTCTGGTGCTATACCTTGAGTTAGCATCTTCTTATAGTCACCTAGTGCCTTCTCTGTTATCTCCTTTACATAGATATTAGGGAAGTACTGGGACTGACTTTTTCCACCGCTACCCTGCTTCTTATCCTTACTCTTGTCTCTCCAGTGGTCAGGCTCATAGAACTCAGGTTCATCATCGACATACCTACGGCTCACCTCATTCCAAGGCATGTATTCATGCTTCTGTAGTTGTCGTGCTACAAAAATAGGTGCCTTGACATGTACCGTCAGAAAGGTGTGGTTAAATGGTGACGTATGCTTATGCTTGGCTAGGTAATGGATTAGTTTAGCATCCTTATCTTTCAGTCTAGGTGGCCCCCATTGGTCACTCATGTCCATCTCGCTAGTCTTACCAAAGGATACCCTAGCTGCATTAACGACAGACAGGTCACTACCCATGTGGTCTATGTATGTTACTTTAATCATACTCCTGTCCCTTTCCACAATTTCACTTGTGCATCTAACTTGTGGTTCTCTTCTAATAGCTTTTTAGCTTTTCTCTCCCAGTAATCAGCTTCACGCTTTAGGATTTCATAGCTTTCACGCAGTTTCTCATTCTCTTTCTGCACTCTCTTTAGCTTAGTCATTAACTCTCCGTGTTCATCATTCATATTATCCACCTAAGTCCGTTATGTGATTTTGACATATGACCCGTTGCGCTGAGTTCAATGCCCTTTTCTTCTGTAGAATCTTAAGTCTCTGCTTACACTCCTTGAGGTCTTGTTCCAACTTGTCTATGTTATCATTTATAGTATTACTCCTGATCTGTAGGGTGGCCTTTTGCACACTCCAATATTCTATCTCTTGCTCTATTGATCCCATCAGTAATCCTCCCCCCAAAGTTTTCTTTGCTCGTAATCTGCCCACATCTCTTCCTTAGACCTAGTGACACAGTATTTACTGCTACACTTAACTTTATTGCCTACCTCTTGGTCTAGCCTATCCTCTGATGTAGCAAGATATACCATTTGCTCTGGCTGATACTTCTTAGAGGTGGCAACCAATACTGACTGCTCTGCATTATCTGCCTCATGCCAACCAAGATCAATAACCACCCGATATTTCATTTAGTAATCCTCCACCATCGTGTAAAACATATGATCGCCTAGCTTACCATCATAGTCATAGAACTGCGCCCAGTAGGGCATAATAGCCGTTGTGTGATAGTGAGTCGAGGTGATGCCTAACCCATACCCACGAAGCACCTCAGAGGCCACCAGAATGGCTCTTATAACAGCCTCCTGCTCTGGCTCCTTGAGGAAGTCATCTGATTTTCCATCGTGGGTATAGGAGAACTGTTTATTCTGATTAATTACCTCACAGGCATCATCAGGATACCTATCACTCTGCACTCTGTTCATTATCACCTCCGCTACAGCCAACTGTCCGTCAACTGGCTGGTTTCTGGCCTCGTAGTATATTGCCGCTGATAGGCATAAAATGGTTAGCATAGAAGTCCTTTCCCCCGTTCTTCTCTTTACGGGTGTTCACATTCTTCTTCTTATTAGGTATTACCTGCTTCCTGAACTTGGGATCCTTTAATTCCCTCGCTACGGGGTTAATCTTATACACCTTGTCAGTGCGCCTACTTAGAGGTTTCTTTGGCCCTTCGTTAATCATACGATTTCATCCCCTAATCCAAACACATGCCGACCACCAGCTTTAAAGGCTAGTACCTTGTCCATCTTGAAGCACTTGTATCCCTCGGATGTCTTGAGTGTAACATAACCATGAGCCTTGAGAGCAGCAGCAGCAATCTTGCCACGCTCATTTCCCTTGAGGCCCTTGATGACGTTCATACGACCATTGTACACCCGCACCTCGTCATCCTTGGTTAAGAACTTTACAGTGATAAACTGGTTCTGATTTTCTGCCAGTGTCCGTGTTACCATCTCTTTATCTAAAGCCATCGTGTATCTCCTTGATTGATTTTTGTATTCTAATCTCTACATCTTTATTTGTCAAGCGTCTCTTTATAGCCTCAACGTGCCTTTCTGCATCATAGAAGCTATTGAATAGATGACGACAAAACATGAAACCATTTCCATCGGTGTAGGTTATCTCGTATGTCATACTGCATTAGCCTCCACCACAGCCCTTGCAAATCCTCTCGGTGTGGCTGATCTGATGTTCTTAGTCTTCATAGATTTACCACCCAGCTTCCTGAGCTGAGTACTAGAGCCAAAACTTTCACATTCCACTGATACTTTTGTGGGCATGTTGAACCCATTGCCTGTCCACAAGCAAGTCTTCTTTGAGTAGGCATCCCGTGGGGCAATGTAGTCAGGCCATTTAGGGTGCTGTTCTTCGCCATAGGGGATGTATCCACCATACTCATACGGGTGAAAGCTATGGTCAGGCTTGCGCCACAGGGTTGACAACACAGACACTGGGTTCTCAATGAAGTAGGGGCAACCAAGATCATCAAATAATTCTGAACAGTCAATGGCATGTTTAGCAGCTTCATCTTGGAACATAGGATTAGCTTCTGCCTTCTTAGCGAAGTGAGCCGCACCAGACACGGCCATGTCAGTACAGACAGGGAAGGCCATACCGAAAACTACATTACGACCATTAAAGCTATTGAACAGGTCACGGTGAGTATTAAAGTCATGCAGGTCAGCATGTGCATATCGTATTATGCCACCGCTATCAAAATGGTCTTTGACTACCTTATCTTCAGGGTGCTGAATGTCAAAGGCATAGCAAGTGTACCCTGCCTCTGCCCAAGGCTTGAGAGCCTCACCTGTGTAGTCATATAAGCTGATTACGATACCCTTAGTCATGTCATGTCTCCTTCTGTCTGATTGTCTGTATGAAGTGATTCGGTGTCAGTGTCAACCCTAAAAGTTTGGTTGTCCATCTTCATCGAATACAACATCATCTCGTATCCAGATAGGCTCTTTATCAATTTCCACCGCAGGGGTCTTGTGATCCAGTACACCTAACATACGCAGTTCTTGCTCTAGTTCTTCAGTCATGATTCTCTCCCGTCTAAGTAAACTATGTTGCTGCTACCAGTTTCCATGCAGAGTGTCAAGGTATCTACCCATGCACTGTGCTTAAGTTCTGCACCTTCTAGGAATACGACACAGGCACCCTTGAGGTCTTTAAGACGCTTAAAGTAACAGAACGACTTTGGGCTGTAGTGTGGCCTGTATAAGTACCACCCCTTTCCATCTGTGGCCTTGTGTACCTCAAAGGGAAGCACACAACCATTAACGACTAGCACCTTAGCACCACAGATAGTCTTCGTCTTTACATCATAAGCAATAATCATTCGTCACTCTCCACTTGTCCAGTTCCTAAGCACCACTCACATACACTATACTCAGCATATGGCTCGTAGGTATCTCCATATCTTTCCCAGCGTTCGTATTCGCAAACACCTTCGCCCTGACATTCTTGACACTCTTC
>UEXM01000443.1_pt1 | contig 44161 bp, 60 predicted proteins | sample 1796661 | NCBI WGS metagenome assembly UEXM01 (sample SAMEA4772469, study PRJEB27181) | metagenome | reverse complement strand
GCAGTGTAAGCGTAATCACAAACTGCCTTGATGACTCAAACGAGTTTTGTAACGACATGACCAGTGCAGAGAAGAAAGAGCGCGTTATGCGTAGCTCTGGCTACTTGTCGTTTATGAAAGACTTGGACGATTGGGGCAGCGAAGACATGTCAACGATCACCGCAGCAATCTCTGCTGCTACAGACTATGATCCAGAGGCATAAGCATGGAATACATATTTGACGTATTTAACGTACTTACCGCTGCTGTAGCTTTAGCGTCTGCTATAGCTGCATTAACCCCTACACCAAAAGATGATGAACTGGTGGCTAAAGCCTACAAGTTTCTTGATGTAATTGCACTGAACATTGGCAAAGCCAAGCAGTAGGTGAAAACACTTATGACTGCTAAAACAGAAATGGATGTAGCTTTAGAGGCTTTAGAGCGTATAGCAGAGCATGAAAGAGAATGTGGAGAACGCTGGGCTGAATGTACTGTAGAGTTACGAGAACTTCGTAAGGCTACTGAGAATCATGCAGCACGATGGGAAAAACTAGCTTGGTTAGTTATAACGGTAGTATTTACTACATCAATAACAGTATTTGGAAGTATGCTACTATGAGTAAGAAAAGAACGAATAGAAATAATAAAAAAGTTTTAAAATCTTTAAAACAAAAAAGAATTAAAGCATTTACGGGTGGAGCAAATCGTCAAGAGTACGAACCCGAAGATGTTACTTTGCCTGATGGTACTGTAATAAATACACAAACAGGTCAGCCAGCAGGAGACACCGGCGGCGGCGGTACATCTGCTCCTTCAACTACTAGGCAGGAGGTGTCTGATGCAGCCGCAGCAGTAACAGAAGGCGCTGCCCCAGCTAAAGCTCCTGCTAAAGCAGATGTAGCTCAAGTAGGTGTAGATGCTGAAGGTAAACCTTTATCTAATTTAGAAACCGCTGATGAAGATATTCAAAAGTTAGATGCAGGAACAGCAGTAACAGCAGATGAAGTAGCAGCTAGTAACGCTAATATACAAAGTGCTGCTGTATCGAAAGCTATTACTCCTGAAGATTTTGAAGCTGCTGGATATACTGCTACACAGGCTGAAGCTCTTGCAGCTACTAAAGCAGCAGAAGGCACAGTAAGTCCTGAAGCTATCGCAAGCGTAGAAGAAGTAAAAGGTTTAACAGAAAGAGCAGTAGCTCAACAAACTACACAAGCTCAAAAAGAAAGCACTTTAGCAAGAGAAGCTACTTTTAAAATATCTCCTGATGCTTTTGTAGGCAAGGTTACAGGCGAAACTGCTCAAGTCTCTCCTACTAAAGAAGCTGAAAAACAAGAACGAAGTGCTATACTAGGAACTCCAGCGCCTGAAGGCGATGAAGCAATGATTGAAGGCACTGTAGGATACGAAGCTGCACAAAGAAGAACTGTTAAAGGTACAGCAGCTAAGGGTGCAGCAGCTTCGATGATTGCTGAAGTAGGTAACTTGCCTCCTGATATTACAGCCGCTATTGTAGAAAATCCTGCAACTGTAGAAGCTCAGCTAGATGATCAACCTGTAGAAGTTAAAGCAGCAGTAGCTGCACTGCCTACAGAAGCTTTAGTATCTTCTCAAATGGAATCTTTAGTAGGTGGATTAGAAGACGGTAATACTCCTGCATGGGCTAGACCTGCTTTAGCAGCAGTTGAGCAACAAATGGCTCAGAGGGGCCTGTCATCGTCTACAGTAGGCCGTGATGCTTTATTTAATGCTATTATACAAAGTGCTTTACCGATAGCTCAAAGTAATGCACAAGCTTTACAGCAACGCGCTGCTCAAAATTTATCTAATGAGCAACAAGCTAGTCTTGCACAGTCTACACAAGACATGCAAAGGCGCATGGCTAACTTATCTAACAGACAGACAGCCGCTTCTCAAACCGCTCAAATGGCTCAGCAAATGGGAGTGCTACAAAGTAATTTTAATCAGCAAGCAACTATGCTTTCTGCTCAACAGCAACAACAAACACGCACACAAAATTTACAAAACAGACAGCAAGCTGCTGTACTAAATGCTCAAAACGCACAGGCTATTGCTGCTCAAAACTTAGGCAACGAGCAGCAAATGGAGTTGGCTAATCTTCAAATTGATGCGGCTACTCAAGGCGCTAATCAAGATGCAGTAAACAAAGAGCGTTTAGCTGAGATGCAAGTAGCAGCAGACTTTCTTGGTAAGAATGCAGCCTTTAAACAACAAATGGAACTTGCTAATCTTACTAATGATCAGCAAATGAGATTAGCTAATCTTACAGCACAAAATCAAGCATCTGCTCAGAATCTTAGTGCTGCACAGCAGACAGAATTAGCTAATTTAAATACTGCAATGCAAACTAATTTAGCTTCTGCAAAGATTGCTGCTGATATGAACCAAGCTCAACTTAATGTTGATCAACAAACAGCAATACGCAATGCTACAACAATGGCTAATGTAGATCTTACTAAATTTAACGCAGCGCAACAAGTACAGTTGGCTAATAGTAAAGCAATGCAAACTTTAGTATTGGCTGATCTTAATAACAGACAACAAGCTACTCTTCAAAACGCTACAGCGATGGCTTCATTAGACATGGCTACAGTAGATCAAAGAACTAAAATTGCAGTAACTAATGCTCAAAGTTTTTTATCTATGGATATGGCTAACTTAAATAATGAACAGCAAGCTATTATGTTTGATCAGCAATCTAAACAACAAAGAATACTATCAGATCAAGCAGCTAGTAATGCAGCTAGGCAGTTTAATGCGGCTTCTGAAAATCAAGTAAATCAATTTTTAACTACAACTGAAGCTAACATGCGGCAGTTTAATAGTACGCAAGCTAATGCAATGTCTCAGTTTAATGCTTCAGAAACTAATAAATTAAATGCTATTAATGCACAAAATGCTACAGATGTAGCTAAGTACAATGCTCAGTTAAAATTTCAAGCAGATCAATTTAATGAAAACATAGAACTACAACGTGATACATGGAATGCTGCTAATGCTCAAGCCGTACAGCAGTCAAATGTAGAATGGCGTAGAAAAGCAAATACTATTAATACAGCAGCAACTAACGCAGCTAATCAATTAAACGCTCAGCAAGTATTTGCAATGGACTCAGCAGAACAGGCTTTTATTTGGCAATCTCTTAGAGACGAAGCTACGTTTTTAAGAACTTCTTACGAGAATGAAGAACAAAGAAAAACTACTTTATATGCAACGGCATTAGCAAACGAGTCGGCTGCTGGAGGGGGTAAAAACTCTTCTAATATTAACACACTATTTAGTTTAGTTAAAGGCGTAGTAGGCACTTAGGAGGAACAATGGGATTTTTTAAAAAAATATTTAAAGGCATTGGCAAAGTTTTTAAAAAGATAGGCCGTGGCATTAAAAAAGGTTTTGCAAAGTTTGGTAAGTTCATGGGTAAAATGGGCATTGCAGGACAGTTAGCTATGATGTTTATTGTGCCCGGAATAGGCAGTGCTTTATTTAAAGGTCTTGGTTCTATGGTAGGTAATATGGCAAGCTTATCAGGATCTTTTGCAGGACTAAGTGGAAGTGCTTTGGGAACTTTAGTTAAGGGTGTAGGTACTGTACTTAAAGCTGGACACGGCTTTGTGCAAACAGGTTTAAACGCTTTTAAAACTGTTACTAGCGGTTTAATGGAGTTTGGTAAAACTGCACTTAATAAAATACCGGGAATTAATATCGAAGGCGCAGCTACTAATTTTTTTGGTCAAAACAGTGTTATGGAAAAAATTAAAGTAGATGCTGGAAACATTTTAAATCCTTTTAAAAATTCAGTTAATATTGGTCAAGGAATGTCACTAGATAAACTTAGTGGTAGTACGGGGTTATCTGTAGATCAACTAAAAACTTTAAATCCTGATGTAGCTGGATCGCTAACTGAAACAGGCTTTGGAGATTTAACTGGTCAAACTCTTAACTTAGATTTTGAAAAAGTAATTCCTGATGTTAAAGGGGTTGCTAATATAGCTAATGCTCCTTCATTGCCTTCAGTAGATACTTTTGGTGGCGATGTAGTTAAGTCAGACGCTTTAAACTTTAAAGTATCTCCTGTGGGAGAAAATATAGATATAGGTGCTGTAGATTCGTTAACACCCGGAGCTATTAGATCTCCTTTAGACATGCCGCCATCTCCTGAGTTTAAAGATATAGGCACAGGAATGTTAAGAGATGTTAGCACTATGGAGGCTCCTGTAAGTGTAGATTCTTTACTAGCTCCATCAACAGGCGATTCTAATTTTATAGTGGAAGGATTAAAAACTGGTGTATCACAAGTTAAAACTTCTTTTGAGCAAGATCCTTTTGGAACTATTCAAAAAGGCGTAGAAATGTATGATCAATACACTGCAAAGCCTCCAGAAATAGATGAAGGAATCAGAGGCCCCGGATATGTTGTAGAGGCATTGCCTATGACTTCTGTAGAAGCTACTGACTATACTCAACAGTTAAACGCATCTTTACAGCCTTATGGAGCTACTGCATCAGCAATGGATTATTTAGGCATGAGTAATTTGTTTGGAAATACTTCTCAGTTTGCGTTTCCTACTATGATGGGAGGAGGAAGATAAAATGAATATGCCAGAAATTAATACTGAGTATTTTAAAGCTGGATTAAATAGAGCTACGCCGGGAGAGTCTTTTGCTAACGATCCCGACACTCCTTGGGCGTGGGAAGGCCAACCACAGTATAGTACAATCAAAGAAGCTTCTGAGTTTGTGTTTGAGCAGATTACTGAAGAAGATAATTACATGCAGTTTATGGAGGCTATTGCTGAAGGAACTCCGCTTTTAGAAATTTCTAAACTGTTAATCTTTTCTGGTTTTGAATCTGGCAAATGGAATCCTGATTTAATGATGCTTCTTTTAGAGCCTATTACATATATTTTAATGGCTTTATGTGAACGTGCAGATATTGACTTTACTATTGATGGAAGTCTGGGAGAAGAAGAAAGTTTAGATAACAATTCCACAGACTATGAAATTCTTCAAAGACTTCAGCAAGCTCAACAATCTCAAAAGATTCCTTTACCTGAAGAAATAGAAGAAAAAATAGAAGAGATGCCGCCGCCTCAAGCAGCGCCGCCTGAACCAAGTTTACTGAGTATGGAGCAATAAATGGCTATTGAACAACTAGGTGAATCGCTTCTTTCTCAACAAAGAGAAAGGGTAGCTCGTCGTGAGCGAGAAGATGAAAAGTATTTTAAACGTCAACAAAGAGATCAACTCCTTGGCTTAGGCGCAGGAATTATTGGTAGTCTTGCTCAAAGTGCAGCACAAAAGAAAGCTGCTTCTTTTATGCGCCAAGAACCTATAATGGCTGCAAGGGCTAAGTATAATGCGGGTGTAGCTAAAAGTATAGCGCATTTAAAAAGAAATGACGAAGCTCAAGCGCATCAGAGTGGTGTGCAAGGATATCTTAGAGACTCTTATATTCCTTTACTTTCAGAACAAATTATGCGTACTGTAGATGAGAAGGAATATACTAAAGATGGTTTTGATACTTATGTATACAACGAAGCTGTAAAACTAGCTAAGAAAAATGAAACTTTATTTAATGAAGCTACTCAAGCTGCGCTGCGCGTAGGTAATGATTCAGCAGCTTTTGATAAGTTTATTAAAGTTAATGACGGTATTGCTGATAGTCCATTAAGTGCAGTAGGTCAATCTATAGCGGGTATGTTTAGAGGTAAAAGTAAAGAAGCTTTACGCCAAGACTCTGTTATGTCTAATATTACTGCAAGCGAGTTTATTACAGATGTCACTGCTCTTGAAGCTGCTAAAGCAGCACTGGCGGCAGGAAGGCCCGTACTAGAAGCTAAAAAGATTGCAGAAAATATTGAACAATACAAAGCTACTGATGATGACTATGAAGAAGTTTCTAGAAAAGATCATGTTCAAACTAATTATTTTGCAGGAAAACAAACTACTACTCAAGGTCAGTTAGTTACTTATCAAGATGGCTGGGGCAGGACACGCGAAAAGTTTATTCCTGCTGCGGGACAAGGAGCTACAAGCAAAAAAACTCAACCAATAGTTACGCAATCGCAATATACTATAGGCGGTGTTGTATATAATCGTAATACTACAGTACATCAAGATGTTTATGGAAATCCTGTAAGTACTCCTACTGTTGAAGATACTATGATAGGCCCTGATCCTAAAGGTGCTGCGGGAGTTTCAACTACTGAAGCTCAAGCTTCTGGAGAAAGTTTTAGACAACGTATGGCTACATTTGAATCAGCACTTGGGGCTGATTGGCAGACTATTGGTAGAGATGGTAGTGGGCAAGCATATAGTGAATATGTATTACGAGATACCGAAGTTGAAGATGATAAAGTTACTAAAGATTTATTTGATGCTTCTTATTCTAATATGATTGCAGCAGCAGGACAAATTGCTGGAGCTACTAACCACGATAGATATTCAAACAATTCTAAAGATTTACCTTTAGCTATTAGTCAGCATATTGTATTAAATGATATGTCAAGAATAGTACAGGATAATTGGGTTACAGAAAATGAAATGGATTACTCGTTAAGTCTGCGTCAAACTGTACCGACAAGTTTAGAAATTTTAGAAGCTATTGGTAGTATTAAAAAATCAGATGCTGGCAATATAGACTCTGAGTATATTAAAAATATTGTTAATAGTCAAGAGTTTTATGCAAATTTAAATACTCTTAAAAATGATAAAACTGGAAGACAGTTATCTGCTTGGAAGCAAAACTTTGCATCTTATCAAAATGATCCAGCTTATAGTCATTTGTTTGAGCCTTTAGTAGCAGATAGTAAGGGTAACACTTATTCGGTATATGAAATTATAAGTAGGCTTTAATATGGGCGAAATTACTAGATCCTCTGTAGATTTGACTGATCCTGATGCATTTACTGCTTTTATGGAAAGCGCTCCGCAGCAAACACGACCTGCTGAACCTGCTTCACCTGAAGAAGCTACTATGTCTGTGTCAGACTTTAAAGCTGATCCTAGAATGCAAAAGAACTTTGAAATACTTACTGAGGGTCTTTTAAATGAAGATTGGGTAAGTAGCACTCTAGGAACTTCAATGTTTACAGGAGGGAGTGGGCCTAGTCTAGGAGAAGGTTTAGCTTTTAAATCAGGACTACTAGATCCTTCTGATTTAATTATTGACCGTCTGCGTCGAGATGGTTGGACAACTATGGGTTCTTTTGGAACTGCTAGAATGCTAGAAAATGCTACGCCAGAAGTAAAACAAGCTTACAGAGAAATTAAAGAAGCATGGGATAAAACAGATCCTGAAGGCTTTTTTGAAAATATAGCTGCTTTTACAGATAATGCACTTAACTTAGCTAGTGACCCTTTAAACTATTTAACACTAGGATTAGGCGGTGCAGCGGTTAAACTAACAAGTAAGCAAGCCGCTAAACTAGAAAGGGGCATGTTAAAAAGTGCTTTAAATTTTGTAGGAAGTAATACAAGTAATTCTATTGCTTTAAAATCAGCAGCGGCTGGGGCTGGTTGGGGAGGTCTTGCAGAGCTTGGAGATCAGTCTGTTAATATGGCAGCAGACATTCAAAAAGAATTAGATGCTGGAAGACTTGGTGTTGCAACAGGAGTAGGCTTTGGAGGCGGTGCCTTAATCGGTAAAGGTATTGGTAAGTTTGTAGAAAGTCAAATGGCTAATAAAAACTTAACAACAGCAGTCGATGAAGGTGAAGTTGAGAACAGAGTTGTAAATGATACAGGACAACCTGTACAAGATGAAATAACTTTAGAAGATGCACAAGCTGCTAAATTAGAATTTTCAGATGATGTAGAACAATTAATACTAGATGTAACTCCTGACGAAGAAACTGCTAAAAGACAACAACAGTTTAATGCTAAAAAAGCTAGGCAGTCTACAAAGCAAGCAAACTTAGAAGCGCGAGATGAGCGTTTGTGGGGTGGCTTTATTCCAGATTCTAAAGTTGATGAAATTTTAGAACAGTATGATATTGATAGATTAGACTTTGAAGAATACATGCTGGACTACGAAGCAAACCGAGATCTTCCTAATATAGACGATCCTGATGATTATTTAATGGAAGAGATGGGTGAAGTTTTTTACGACTTAAATAAAGCTAAACAAAGTAGAGAGTTTGCTTTTGCAGCTTTTCAAAACTATAAAAACAGAGGCCAAAGATATGGTGCTGTTTCTGCTAAACTAGATGAAGCTTTAGATGATTTAGCTGACGCTTCTGTAGACCCAGTTGAAGAACTAGCCCCTGAAGTTTCTTCAAAAGCTCAAGCATTTTCAGCTAAGGTTGGTGGTGGCGAGCAAACTACTGAAGAAGTAGGAGATATTATAACTCAAGTACAGGCAGGTGAAATGAGTCCTGACAATGCGAGGGCTGCGCTGTATAAAATTACTCAGTCTTTTCATGGTAAGGTTGCTTTAGGAAGACCTACTAAAGTACTAGTTAAGTTTAAAGGACAATCTAGTACTGCTGAAAGACTTGCTGAAACAATTAGGCACGATGCTAATGAAACTTTTACTAGTGAAACTCGTCAAGTTGGAATGGACTTTAATGAAACTTGGAAGGACTATGCAGGAGAGTTGTATTCTGAATTAGTAGAAAGTTTAAATGCAGTTCGTAATATCTCTGTACGAGGATTTAAAGATGTATCTAATACGGAATTGCTTAGAGTTTTGCGTGGTGGTACTTCTCAAAGCGAAGACATTACTAAAGCGGCTGCGGCTATAAGACGAAATGTTTTAGATAAAGTAATTCTTAAAAATAAAGAAGAAGGATTAATATCAGGCGATGAAATAACTCCTGATTATTTTCCAAGGCTTTGGAATCGTAAAGCGTTAATGAAAGATTTTTACGGTACTTCTCGTCCTATGACTCAAAGAAGTAAAGTAGCAAGAGCAGGTAAAGGTGAAAATAAATTTGCAAAACTTTTAATTGAAGATGGCGAAGCTGCCGATATGGAAGAAGCAAATGCTATTATCTTAGGGATGCTTAAGAAAAATACCGACGATCAAGGGCCTTCAGGCTCTGAATTTGTTTCTGGTAATTCTTTTTTTACAGCTAGAAAATTTAGTAAAATTACTGACGATAATAAGTACGAAGAATTTTTAGATAATGATGTAGAAAATGTTCTTTTTCAATATATTACACAAAGTGCAAATGCCTACACTAAAAGAAAAGTATTAGGTGTAAACTCTTTAGAAGAATTTCAAACTAAATGGATAGAACCTATAAAACAAGAAGTAGAGTCTACTGGTAATGTATTTGATAATACAGATGCTGAAGACATAAGAAATCTTTACAGAAGCATAACAGGCGAAGACATTCAAGATTTTGGAGAAGGCGCACAGCTTATAAGAGATACTTATGTTACAGCAGTTAGAATGTCTACGCTACCTTTAGCAACTATATCTAGTTTAACTGAGGTTCTTCTTAACGTGCAAAAAGCAGGTGTAGGTGCTACTATTAAAGGTTTTGGACAAGCTTTAGGCCAAGGTGCAGAATTATTAACTACTAAAATGCGTAGAGCTTTAGGAGCGCAGGGGTTATCAGATCCTGAAATTATAAAAGAAATGAGAGAATCTTTTATGTTTTTAGAAAATGCTGCTGTGTCTTCTGCTGATAGGCTGGGAGATTCTAGTTTATCAGGCCATGCATTTAAAAAAATAAACAGAGCATTTTTTAAAGTTACTTTTCTAGACCAATGGACTAAGTTAGTACAGCTTACATCTTATAATATCGGTAAATCTGAAATACATAAAAACTTAAAAGCTATATCAGCGCACGGTACTCTTCCAGATTCTAAAAGAATAAAAAGAATGAGACAGCAACTTGCTGAGCTAAACATAGATGTGGATCAGGGTATAGCTTATGTAAACAGAAATGAAGGTGAGTTTAATTCTAAAGATCCTTTCTATAAAAATGTAAAGCGAGGGGCTGCTAGATTTGCAGGTCAGGTTGTTCTTGATACTAACCCGCGAGCAGCAATTAAATCTGCATGGATGTCTAATCCTAAAAGAGCTTTTGCTGCTGAATTGTTGGGCTATCCTGCTGCTTTTTCAAATGTAGTGTTAAAAGATTTTGCTAGAAAACTAACTAATTTTTCAGACAACCCAGTAGGGGCTGCTAATACTATAGCTGCTGGACTATCTATGACAGCAGCCGCAACAGGGCTAAACTATGTGCGTAACCCAGACAGTATCTCTGATAAAAGCGGAGCACAGTTAGCGGCTGAAGGCGTAGCGCGTTGGGGTGGTAATGGGGTGCTTGTAGATTTAGCTCAAAGAGCAGCTAAAACATATGAAATGACAGACAACCCTTTATATGCTGGAGCTAGTCTTGCAGGGCCTTTAGGTTCTGATATTGCAAGAGGAATGGCTTATGGCAAAATTGCTCCTATTATAGGAGGTCGTATGCCTTTTTATGGCGCTATAGGGCCTATTGCAGGTAAAGAAGCTAAACGTCAATATGATAAATTTTGGGCTGATCTTGAAAAGAAAAAGCGTCGTGCGCCGTTTGAAAAAGGCGGCATAGTTGATGTAGAAGGAGCATCGCAAGAACCTGATGAACGCATAGATAAAATGACAGGAAGACCTTACGACTCTCAAGCTGGCGAAGCTTACATTGATGAAGAAGATCGCACAGAAAGAAAAAGATTTGTAAAGGGAGGTATTACTAGAGCTATTACTGATTTTGTAGTAGATGCTACAAATACAATTCTAGATACTACTAAATCTAATAATATTAAAGTGTCTCAGCAGGGCGCTGAAAAAGTAGCTATTAATATTGAAGATGCTTTTAAATCTAAAGATGTAGATGTTCCTTCTGACTTAGAAGATCCTGATGTTAGAGAATATATTTTAACAGGTTTAAAATCTCATATAGATGAAAAACATGATTTAAGTATGGACGATATACGGGAAACAATGCCTGAGTTTATTGACAATGAAGGTCAGTTAATTATGGGTCAAAAGTTTAGCGAAGCTAGAGGATACACTCCAGAACAGATTAATGCTTTTAATCGTAATAGTGAGCTTGGTGAAAGGCTAGGCCCTGATGCTCAAGATATTGATTATTTTATACAGCATGAATTAGACACTATAGGAGCTAGAACTACAGGAACTCAATGGATAGATAAGTTTAACAACTTTATGGAACAGTCAAATGAGTTTCAGTTACAGCCAGAAGAAGTTACTAAACTTGTAGATTCTTTTAATGAAGAAGAAAAACGTTTAGTTAGAAAAATATTTGTTAATGCACCTACTAAAACTAAAGAAGTAGATTATAGCATACCTGAAGCTGAAAGACAAGCAAATAAAGATATGTATATTGCAGACTCTCAAGAAAAAAGAGTTATGTACAGGGCCGTGTCTAGCGGCTTTAATAATGAATTTGAAGAAGCTGTAGCAATGCCCAGAGAATTAGGTCTTCATATGGGTACTAAAGAACAAGCTGAAAGAATGGCGTTGTACCGACGTAGAGGCGATATAGATGAGCCAGATCTACCTAGTGCAAAACAAATATCTGCTAGGTTACGACAGCCTCCTAAAAAAGATACGCCTCCTATAGCTATAATGCGGGGGTATATACAAGTTAAAAATCCTTTGGTAATTGACTCACCCGGATTTTCAGAAGGTTCTAGTGGTATGTTTGTATTAGATCATCCTGATATTGAACCTGAATTAATTGAAAAAGTATTAACAGAAGCCCCTACTCAAAACATTGCAAAATACAAAAACGGTAGAAAAAATATAAGACAAAAAGTAGATGATTTTTATGCTTGGGAAGATAGTGAATACTTAGAAACTAAAGGAACCCCAAAGGCTGAATTAATAAGAGAACTAAAGAAAACTGAAATAAATTTATTAGTTAGAAAACTAATAGAAGATCAAGGGTTTGATTCTATTAAATACTTTAATCCTACAGATACTCCAAAGGGTTCTGATGATTTGTACTCTTATGTATTATTTAAGCCTAATCAATTTAAAGTTGAGGGCGCTATAGAGTTTGATCCTCAAGATCCCAGACATGGTTTTATCGGTGGAGGTAAAGTTCTTAGAGCTTTGCAAGCTAAAGGAGCAGCAGCATGAGCAGTTATGAAATAAAACGTGGAGACACTTTAGGTAAGATAGCAAAAGCTTTTGGAACTACAGTTTCAGAACTAGCACGTATTAATAAAATTGCAAATCCTGATAGGATTAGAACAGGTACTACTATTATTACTACTGATAGACCTCCTGTTAGAGATGTAGAAAGAGTAATGCAACAGCCTAAACAAGAAGCTAAAAAAGGAATTAGTTTTTCTTTGTTTCCTAAAGCTTATGCTGAAGATAAACCTAGCCCTTCAGATTTGTATAAAATTAAAAAGGGCGACACTCTTAGTAAAGTTGCAAAGACTGCTGGCTTATCTTTGGCAGAGTTAAGAAAACTTAATCCTGAAATTAAAGACCCTAGAAAAATTCAAGTAGGTCAAAATGTCAGGCTGCGTACTGAAAGCACTCCTACATCAGGATTTTTTAGTAGACCTACAGAAAAATCAGAACCTATAATACCTACAAACATTAGACAATTAATTAGTGATGTTTTCGGTAGTGATGCTCCTGTTACCGAAGATAATTTAAAAACTTCAGAAATTGAAGCTTTAAAGCAAGCGGTTATTACAGCGCGTAAAAGAGGCTCTAGTGCTATAGAGTATGAAGATTATGACACAGGTAGTGCGTATGGTGATGTAACTTTTGGTGGCGAAGGAAAAACTGAAACTTTAGATACATTATCTAAATTAGGAGATCCTTCATACTCTATGAAAACTTTTATAGGTCAAGGCGGTATTACTAAAAATGAAGAAGGCGAGACTATTGTTTTAGATAGATATAACTTTAATGATGCTGTAGACGGTAACTTGCTTGGCTTTGCAAAAGGTGTGGCTGAAGCAGGTACAAGTCTTTACGCGCAAGTTAGAAACGTAGGTAGACATTTTGGTAGCGGTGAGGGGGAAGGAAGTCCAATAGCTATTAACTTAGGTAAAATTTAATTTTAGTTGTAAGGTACAGCTTGCTGGCTTTACTTCCTTTATTATTCTTAGTAGGGATACATATGTACAAATATTTTACAGAAAAAGAACTAGAATGTAAACACTGTGAAGAGCAGGGTATTGATCCTGCATTTATGCAGAAGGTAGATGAACTACGCGACAAAATGGGATTTGCTTTTCCTATTACTTCTGCCTACAGGTGCCCAGATCACCCCATAGAAGCTCGAAAAAAGGCCGCTGGGGCACATGCATCGGGTAGGGCTGTAGATATAGCGGTACGTGGGAAACAGGCACACAGGCTCTTACAGGGCGCTTTAGAGGCAGGTTTTACAGGGATAGGGGTAAGTCAGAAAGGAGGAGTACGATTTATACACCTAGATGACCTACCTAATTCTGAAGGTAGGCCAAGGCCACACGTATGGAGCTACTAATGATTTTTTACACTGAGGATCTTTTGGGTAAAGTCTACAAAACTTATCAACTGCATCAAGCTAAACACAACATGCCCTTCATGCGGCTTGAAGATTTTCGTTTAATGTTTGAAGAGCAGCAAGAGATAATTATTAATGAGATAGAAGAGGAAGAGGCTGATGGCGATTCCAGTTGTTGATGGATTAATAAAACTTGGAGGTACTTGGTTAGAAGGCAAGACTGCTAAGACCAAGGCTAAGGCAGAAGCAGAAGCTGCTGTAATGGTAAAGCAAGCTGAATCTGCTGCTGATTGGGAGACTGCTATGGCTAGAGCGTCAAGTCAGTCTTGGAAAGATGAGTGGCTTACACTTTTATTTAGTGTACCTCTTGTGCTTTGTTTCTTTCCTGTAACTGTAGAATATGTACAAGCAGGTTTTGAAGCTTTAGAAAACATGCCAGATTGGTATCAGTACAGTTTGTCTGTAATTATTGCTGCATCATTTGGCGTTAGATCTGTAATGGGAATAATGAATAAGAGGAAATAATTATGAGTGACGGAAGTATTAAAATACCACAATGGGCGTTGCCTATAGCTGCTGCCGCTGTAAGCTTAGCAGTTGCTTGGGGTGTACTACAAGCTAATACTGCACATGCCGCAGAAGATCGTGAGCGCATAGCTCAGATAGCGGAGGAAACTGCAAAAAAGGCTCAAGCGAACGGTCAAGCACAGGCAGTAACGAGCGCCAAAGTGGAGGCCATCGTTTCCAGCTTGGAGCGACAGGAAAAAATTCAGGAGAAAACGAACGAACAAATCGCCGCATTGGTTCAAGCACTCTTGAGCAAGAATTAGTCTATGATCCAGAACGACCAAACTTATTCTGCGACATGCGAGAATACAGAATGCTACGCTACGTCCAGCCCCCAGCAAAGCGACACAAAGTTGCGGAGATGTGGCTGCGCTACAACTACCAAAAGTGCGGATACGGAGCGACTGTGTATGTGCGTAACCAAGCGCCAAGAGTCCTTGGAACAGCATGGGACACTAAGCTGCTGCTGCTAACATGGGAGCTACAGGCACCTACAGCAGTAAAAGTGGAGGCTGTTAAGAAGAAAAGAAGATTGTAGTGGAAGCTATACCTCCTTTTCCTAATAGTGTTAACGCACAGGAGTCTATAGTACCTGACAAGGTAAGAGAAATGTATTCTGTAAAGCAGAAAACTTTTGCAGTTAAAGGGGCTGTACAGGCTATAACTTATCTTGAACAGTTTTACTATGAATATAAAAATGGTCAGTTGCTGGTTACTATTCTAAAAATTTATAATCAAGATAAATATACGGTAGATCTTAAAGCATGACTATGATGATTTTTGTCCTTATAATATTAGAAAGAGGACAACCTACAGGAGAAGAGTTTTTTTTCAGGGAGCTAACTTCTTGTTTAGAATATTCAGATGCTTTGAATAATCAATCAATAAGTTTAGTTACTGGAGGAAGGAATAGGTTTTTTGAATCGTATTGCAGAATACGTGAGATTCAAACAACTGATGCAGGTACTAAGATACTGTTTAGAGATCCAGCAAAGAAAGAGGAATAATATGGCTGCTAAGAAAAAAAGTAAATCTAGGGTAAATGAGGCTGGTAACTACACTAAGCCTACCATGCGTAAACGACTATTCAACAAGATTAAAGCAAGTTCAAGCGGCGGGAAGCCGGGACAATGGAGTGCGCGTAAAGCACAGAGGCTCGCTAAAGAATACAAAGCCGCAGGAGGTGGATACAAATAATTTAACTTAACACGTTCATCCCTATTGGGACGGAAGTAGGCATGGTGTCGAAGGAACGCATTGATTAATTTCAATACTAACTGGAGGTATACTATGGATAATTACTATAGAGGTTTGCGTGTGGGTTCTCAGAAAGAAGAGAAGGTTATAGCTAAGAAGGGAGTTTACAGGGGTGTCAAACATAAAGGCACAACTGAAGAGACTTCAAAGCCAAAGAAGGGCATTTATCGTGGAGTAAAATGGGATGGCAGATCCTAAAAAAGGAACAGGTAAAAAGCCAAAGGGCAGTGGCAGACGTTTGTATACGGATGAAAATCCTAAAGATACTGTGCGTATTAAATATGCCACTGTCCAAGACGCTAGAGACACTGCTCGTAAAGTAAAAGGTATCAGTAAACCTTACGCTCGTAAGATACAGATACTTACTGTAATGGAGCAGCGAGCCAAAGTAGCTGGTAAGTCCAAACAAGCAGACATAGCTAAGAAAGCTAAAGAAGCTCTTAGGAGGAAGCATGGCAAAACAAGCCCAACAAAAAACAAGAAGTAAAAAAGAACTTGAAGAGTGGATAAAACAGCAGCAAGACAAAGGACATGATCAATAATGGCACTTAAAAAATCTCAAAAGTCTTTGAAATCTTGGACAAAGCAGAAGTGGCGTACTAAGTCTGGTAAAAAATCTAGTGAAACTGGAGAGCGTTACCTGCCTGAGAAAGCTATTAAATCTTTATCATCTAAAGAATATGCAGCGACTACACGTAAGAAGCGTGAAGACACTAAGAAGGGTAAGCAGCATAGCAAGCAGCCTAAGAAGATTGCGAAAAAGACAAGGAGCTATAGAAAGAAATGAGAGAAGATTATAAAAAAGGCGGTAAGTCTAAGCGTGATCCTAGACTAGCTAGGGCGGGTGTGTCTGGTTTTAATAAACCAAAAAGAACTCCTAACCATCCAAAGAAGTCTCATATTGTAGTAGCCAAAGAAGGGGATAACATAAAGACTATTCGTTTTGGACAGAAAGGAGCTAAAACAGCAGGTAAACCTAAAGCAGGTGAGTCAGCTAGAATGAAAGCTAAACGTAAGTCTTTCAAAGCTCGACACGCTAAAAACATTAAACGTGGCAAGATGTCAGCAGCTTACTGGGCTGACAAAGTTAAGTGGTAGTATACTTTCCACGCAACCACAATCCTGCAAATAAAAGTATAAGTAAAGGCTGAATAAAAATAAAAATAATTATGTTAGCTAGTTCGTAGCCCCAGCCTGTATAATTACCAATTACTTGCAACACGTAAACACAAAAATTAAAAACCTCGCTTATTGTCATTTTAATACCTCTAAATCTTGTTGTATTTCTTCGTGTAAGTTTTTTAACTTAGGGTCTGTTGTATTTAATATGCGTGTAATGTAAGCCATGTCATAACTATTAAATACTTTATGTAAATCTTTATCAGGTACTCTAGAATGCTCTGTCATTAGAATGCCTTGCGAATTTACAAATACTTTAAAAGATATTATATTACCTTCTTTCATGCAAACTTCACTTTTTCTACGTTACCACGTAGCCCCGCCTTCATATAAGTAGTTGCACGGCCTTCAAAGAAGTTTTGATGCTCTACACCCAACACATCATCAAGCCAATCTAGTGGATTATCTTTTACATTGTAATTAGGTTTTAAGCCTAGCTGTAGCAGCCTACGGTCTGCAATGTACCTAATGTACTGCTGCATCTCTTTCTTTGTTAGTCCACGTATGTCGCCTTGTTCAAACACAAGATCCAAGAATCTATCCTCTAGATCAACCATCTCACGACATGCCTGATAGATCTCAGCTTTGAAGTCATCAGTCCACAGTTCAATGTTTTCTTGAATAAACTCTCTGAACAGCTTGGTCATTGCCTCTACGTGCATAGACTCATCGCGTATGCTATATGTAATAATCTGTCCCATGCCCTTCATCTTACCGAAGCGTGGGAAGTTTAAAAGGATTATGAAGCTGGAGAACAACTGTAGCCCTTCAGTAAAGGCTGAGTAGATAGCCAGCGCCTTGGCAATGGACTGTCTATCGCCCTTAGTGACCCGCACACCGTCGATATACTCATGCTTATCTGCCATAGCCTCATACTCTGCAAACGCCTTATACTCTACCTCTGGCATTCCTACGGTGTCTAGTAGCAGACTGTAAGCGTGTTGATGTATTGACTCCATGTTATGAAAGGCACCCATCATCATACGTGCTTCAGGCTTCTTAAAAATCTTCATGTAACGATCAACATAACCAGACCCAACATCTACATCAGACTGAGTAAACAATCTAAAGATCTGTGTAAGTAAATTCTTTTCAGACTCATCTAAGTCTTGCCAATCTTTTACATCATTGTGCAGTGGTACATCTTCAGGGAACCAGTGCATCTGATTTTGCTGTGAGTAGTAATCAAACATCCAAGGATGCTCAAATGGTTTGTAGTAATCTCTAGTGTCTAGTAAGCTCATACTTCTTTTTCCTTTGTACTTTCTAAATGTTCTGCTAATAGCTGCGTAAATCCTATATCAAGTAATAATTTTACTGCCGCAGGATCTAAGTCTAATTCTACACTTCCAGAACCATCTTCATTTTCTATAACGCTTTTAACAGTTATTTCAGGTAACTCCTTCAAGCCACATCTCCTTCTTTTATAAATACGCCATTACTGTTCATATGGCCTTTACGATCTTTAATATCTAAGTAAGCTACACGTAAACACTGGTCTAGGTCTGTGTCGTGCATAACTGCTAGTGTGTTTAACACCACAAGGCAGTCGCCTATATCGTCTGCAATATCTCGTTGCTTAGCAATGTTATCGCCGAGTTCTCCTATCTCTGATACAAGCTTTGCAAACTGTGCAAGTGGTGTGCTGTTGTTTATGATACCTTTTTCGTAACTCCAAAGAGTCACTAAATCTACCATTGTTCTATTCATTGTTTCTCCACTGGGAATGCGTTTAAGTTTGCAGCTACAGTACGGCGCTCTCCTTCACCTTTGAATGGGTATACCATGTGTTGTAGCCAAGAAGGAAAGAAGTATATCTTACCTATCTCTGGTTTAAATACTACTGCCTGTGTAGGCTTTAGTCGTTCTTTATCATTAACTGCGCTTTGGCCATAAACAAATTCTAAGAATCCATCAACACACCCTGAAGCATTGTAGTAACTAAAATCTCCTATGTGTGGTGCATTTAGTTTTTCTATTTGTTCTGGAACTTTAGTCCATGTTGTGCAACTAATCCCCATTATAGTCTTAGTGCCGTGGTCATGTATAGGATTATAGTCACCTTCGTAACTGTGTACAGACCACAACTCATCTATGTCTATCTGTCTATCACCATCTAATGCTTGTCCTGTGTTCTCAAAGAACTGACCAACGTAGTGTACAGCCATGTTCTGTAGATATGCTCTAACGTGTTGTAAGTCCTTGTGAGTATGATCCATACGTAGTTGCTCACCTGCTTGGATCTGTCCTACAAGAGTATCAGCAGCAGTAAGCCTATCTTCTTGTAACAGTAGATCATCTAGAAAAGTATTTAAAGTATCTACATGCTCTATAGGAAAGTCTGCCTCCATCATAAACACAGAAGGTAGTGGCAGCATTTTATATTTTATTTCGTCCCTAAATCGTATGTCACTCATTGAAAAAAGTCTCTAGTACAACTAGTTTATCTTCTGCTTCAGCTATCTTACCTACTAACTCGTCCATAGTTTCAAGCATTGTATGCTCGCCTACGGCTGCTGGATTCTCAAGATAGTTTTTAAGCTCTGAACCAGCCCACATTATCTGAGCTTTGTACATGCTCTTTAATGCTTTTAATTTGTGGTCTTCCATTTTTCTTTTAACTCCTTCTCATTTCTAGCAGTCCATATTCTAAAACTAAGTTTATCTAGTTTGTTATAATTCATTGCATACTCAGCCCACTGCTGGATACAAAAGTTTTTAAACTTAGTATCCTCAACTTCTTTTGCAGCGTAGAATTCTTTGAACTCTTCGTAAGATGCAAGCCTATCTTCTTCCCATATATAATACTGACAGTTTTCTATTGGATGCTTAGACATGTTTGGTCTTCTTTCTGCATTCACAAATCATATGGGGGCCATATTTCCTACATACTGCTATGTGAGAATCTGGACACTTTGTATTTTTAGGACTGTAGTAATCCCATTTGCTTCGTTGAGTACCGTCAGTGGCACAGGCAGGTAACAATAATAACAGTAAAAATAATTTAACCTTCACAGCTTAAACACTCCCCTTCTTCTAAGTTAATTCTTGGTATTTTAATATTAACATTCTCTGTATTTCTAGCTGCATTAGAGCGGAGGTAATACATAGATTTGAGTTTGTTAGCTCCCAGCCAATGTACATTATTAATATATTCCAGATACTCATCATGTACCTCCTGATCTGCTGTAGCTGGTGGCGGTATGAAGAATAAGTTTACTGACTGCGCTTGACAGACATACTTTTGTCTTTGGAGCGCGTGTTCAATAACCCATATCTGGTTAATAGACGGTGCGGTTTTAAAGACTTCTTTCTCTTCTTCAGATAACGCTTCCAAAGTTTCCACAGAGCCTTCATTAGCGGCGATTTCTTTCCAAGTCTTTTCAGTATTGATCCCTTTCTCATCTAGTAACTTCTCCAAGTACTTGTTCTTTACTTTGTAAGAACCTGTTAAAGTCTTGTGCGTAAATACGTTAGCCCTCGTAGGCTCAATACTAGGACTCGTTCCACCACATATAATACTGCTGCTGGCGTTAGGAGCAATAGCAAGCAGATGTGAGTTACGGCGACCACTCCCAACCATATCAGGAGCTTCGCCCCTAGATCCAGCCAACTGTACACTAGCTTCAGTAGCTCTTTCCTTGATATGTTTAAAGGATCTATTGTTAAAGCTGGCAGCGTACATTCCTTCAAAAGGGATTCCATTACGTTGAAGATAAGAATGAAAGCCCATCGCACCAAGACCAATCGCCCGTTCTCTATATGCACTATAAGCGGCTTTTGTAAAACCTTTTTTATCCAAGTCAACATGATACTTAAACTCCTGTAAGGTATCGCACTGTTCTAATATACCTACTGTTTGTATAGCATTATCAATAAAGTGTTCTAATGTGTTATCCAGCATGGTAACTAGGTCACTAATAAACAACTCATCGTCTTTCCACTCATCAAAGTATTCTAAGTTAACACTGGACAAGCAGCAAACTGCTGTACGTTCTTCGCTAGTAGGTAGAGTAATCTCAGAACATAAATTACTTTGACGCACTTTAAGTCCTAAGTCTTTCTGCTGTTGTGGCAGGGCCTCATTGCAGCGGTCAAGGTTAACAATATATGGCTCGCCTGTTTCTGCTCTGGTGTGTATTAGCTGCCACCATAAGTCACGCGCTTGAATTGTTTTGATTGCTTGTTTAGATTTAGGGTCAATGAGTCTCCAAGGTAAGTCGTGCTGTACGGAGTATAAGAACTCATCAGATATACTGACACCGTTATGCAGGTTAAGGCACTTGCGATTGAGATCACCTCCAGTAGTCTTCCGCATTGCAATAAACTCTTCAATTTCTGGATGACTAATATCCATGTACGCCGCATAAGAACCTCTCCTAGTAACACCTTGATTGAAAGCAAGCATCTGACTGTCTACAACATGCATGAATGGAATGCTACCAGTAGACTCACTACCGTTAGCAGTAGATACCCCATTACTCCTAACATCACCCCAATATCCACCCAAGCCTCCACCCGAACTTGCGAGCCATATGTTCTCATCATAGTGATCAGATAGACCACGCCTTGAATCAGGAACATAATTAAGAAAGCAAGAGATAGGTAAACCACGTTTGGTTCCCCCGTTGCTAAGGATAGGAGTGCTAAACATGAACCAATTAGAACTTGCGTAATTATAAAGTCGCTGTGCAAGATTGAAGTCAGTATGTCCTTGATAAGTAGCACTGTATACAGCAGCCCGTGCGAAAGCTTCTTGAGCATGTGTTTCATCTTCCCAAAAGTATCTGTCTTTTAAAGTTTCTAAAGAGAACTCATTTAGTAGTTCTTCTTTGTCGTAGTCAATCTCTATTCCTAAGTAATTCATCTTCCCAGTTTTTAATGTCATCAATGTCTTCCTTCTCTCTTAACTGTGACTGCCTATACCCTCTGGTACGTGCTTTGTTTTTAGATTGTTTACGCTTTTGAAACCTTTCCCTACGTTCTTCTTTCCTATCCCAAGACATCCTGATTCTCCATCAAGAACCTGAGCAAACGCTCCTCGTACCAACAAGCTTTGCGTAGGTCTTCTATAGGCTTCTTCTTGTATCTGAATCTCCAGCGGTACTTCAAAGAGTTACCACGCAGATAACCTACAAACTCATCAGGCGTAAGCATCGCCTGTATAGCATCAATGCATTCTACATTCCCGTTATTGTAGTGAGCAGGACTGTTAACAGCATCTTTACTACTATTATCAGGTATATTTTCGCCGAATAAAGGATGATCATTAGGTACGTCTTCTTCGTCATCAAGCCACTCCAGAAACTTATTGTCTCTTCCTATTGTCTTATCCCTCAGAGAATTCCACTCTTCTGGTGTCGCATCATCAATACTCATTCCATCTCCAAGTTAAGTTTACTGTTTCTATTTTTAAACTCTTCAGACTCTTTAGCTTTTACATCAATCCACGAATCAGGGATACTGTCTTCACTAAACCATCTGAACCCATTCTTCCACGCCCATTCAGCGTGAGATCTTTTAGTGCCATCTTTTCTGCGCTTTGCCCCCGGCATAGGGGCAGATGGGTTGGCAAACAAAAATACTAATTCAGTATCTTCAGGTAAATATTTTTTAATCCAGATATACTTATTGTATTCTGCAAAGTCCCAAAACCTACCTTTAGATTCTAAAAGTATTTTCTTGCCGTCTATCATACGCACAAAATCAGGTTCATATTTGTGTTCAATTACATACTCTACATAATCAACATGATGTTCCCAATCTTTAAGTATTGACTCATGCAGTAGAGCTTCCCAAATAGAATCATATTTATTTCCATCTGGCTTTATAAGTTTTTTAAGGCGGGGGACGCGGCGTTTACGAGCGCCTGATTTAACTCTTGCCACTAAGATACCTTAGATAGTTTGAATTAAAGTACTCATAATTTATTTCATTTATGTCATGCCCATCAGCTACCATTTTTTTAAGTATGGACACTACCCACTTTTTACTGTACACACTAAGGTATAGTGTCTTTCGCTTGTATATATATTCTTGCTCGGCTAAAAAAGTTTCTACGTTGGTTGCGTTTATTTTACTTTTTTCTTTATCAGATACAAGAGACTGCACCCAGCCGCACAATATGTCCGTGCTTTTCTTTCTTATTTTTTTTAATGTCTTGCTGTTCATATCTCTTCTACTCTAGGTTCAACTACTACTTTTGTTAAATACATAAGCCCCTTAGAATACTTAAAAGTTCTAAGTCCTTCGCCATCATTAGCGTCAGCATAGCATTTAAATTTATGGGGACAGTAGGTGCAGGGACGGGGTAACTTTTCATTACCTTTAGCACCTTCCGGTATAGGATTATAGCATCTTTCAGGAGGATTTGCAAGCTTTATAGAAGACTTAAGATATTTAATTCTTTCTTTTACATTAGGCTTATCCATATCATCGGGCTGATATAGGCACAAAGCTCCTGACTCTTTGTTTATCACCAGAAAGCCGCCGCCATCTGTACCTTCAGCTTCTTCATACCCTGCTAGTTGTGACAAATATCCAAAGTCATCTTGATCTGCAAGCGTACCTTCTGAAAACTTTCGGAAAGCATAGCTGGAAGCTGTTTTAATATCTACAACTTGCCCATCTATTTTACAGTCCATATGACCTTTTATACCATTAACAGTTACTTCTTTTTGCTCATCGCTAACAGCGTGTCCTGAGAGCCGCACAAAGAAAAGTAGTAGTTCTTCTAGCAGATGACCATACAAAAATTTAATTTGAGTAGGCGCGTCTATACTAGAGTCGGGACTATTTTCTTTAATATCATACCAAAGTTGTCTAGAGGGCTTTCCTATGTTGCTCATACGCAGCCCTTTACTCTGTGTCCTTGGCGTAGCCCAGTGAAGTAAAGCATCTTTCATGCTCTCACCAAACTCATCCACAAGTTCGGCAGATATTTGAATGTCTTCTCCTTTAGATAATTTTTCAATTTTAGTGTAGATATCTTCTACTAAAGTGTTTAAAGATTTAGAAGAGTTCAAGCTGTTTTTCCTCAAATAAGTTATTTAGTTTAGCTACAGACAAACTAGAATCACAAACAAACCACTCACCACGGCGCTCATAGTGCTGCTCCATCAAAGCATGGGCTTGCTTTTCAGCTTCTCTTCTGTCCTCAACATCCCATGCCGCAACAAGAGCGTAGTCCCTGTACGGTGAGGATGTTTGGTACTGCTTCAGCCTGTCTTCTGCATCAACAGCCATGCCTACCTTACACCAGCTAGGGAAAGCAGGGTTACGTATAATATATATTTGACCTTCTCTAACAGCATCATATTTCTTCTTAGTAGATACATAAATTAGCCTTGCTATAGCTTTATTTAAACTTCCATATCTTTTTTTATACCTATTAAGGATGCGTCTTTCATCATAGCAAGACTTACATTTATAATGTTTCTTTCCTACAAAAGAAGGATACCAATTATCTTCAGTTAAAACAGCTTCGCACTCAATACATTTCTTAGTGAGTGTCATACCAGTTGTCTCCTATTTTGTATTCGCCATCCAAAGGACAAGCTAAATTAAATGACAGGCCAGCATCTTTAATAGCTTTGACACCCATCTTACCTACTTCTTCCGCAACATCCGCTGCGCTTTCTACCTGCCACTCATCGTGAACATTAGCCACGACATGAGCATCTAAATGTTTAGTGTACTCTGTAAAAAGTATCAGCGCCCTTTTCATTACAATTGCACCAGCACTCTGCAACAAAGTATTCAGGGCGGCGTGTTGACTACGAACAATTAACTTGCGTCCATCTAAACCTTTTATGTATCCTTTTTTAGACGCTCTTCCAACTCTATCTTTAAGAGCTTTAAATGCTGGGAGATTATCAAAGAATAATTTTCTAAGTTTTGCACCAGTGTCTCGGCCTCCACCAGCCACTGTGCCAAGTTTAATGTCTCCGGCTCCATAGAGTAGCGCATAGATGAAAGTCTTTCCCTGACTTCTTGATTCAAGTCCCGCAATTCTTTGGTTATGAGAGTGGATGTCTCCGTTAATGATTTCATTTGTGTACTCCTCATCGTCTAAGTAATGCGCCAACATTCTAAGTTCTAAGCCAGAAGCATCTATACCTACCAACCTCTTACCTTCAGGTACAGTCCAGCATGTTCTACATTCTTTACCGTACTCTGAATTACTGCTGACAATTTGAGCAGTATTAGGTTGTCTATGTGTCATCCTGCCTGTGACTGCACCGTTATGATTAACATAGCCGTGTACTCTGCTATCATCTTCTACTTCTTCTAACCACGAAGCGACCATTCCTAATCGTTTCTGTAGCATAAGGTATCTTGCAATCAACTGAGCTTGTGGTATGTTTTTAATCTTTTTAAGAGTACCTTCATCCACAACTGGTTGACCAGTAGGTGTAAACTTTTTAGGCTTCCAGCCAAAGTCTTGAAGATATGCTGCTATTTGGGGACGAGAGCCTAAGTTAAAGTCAGTTCGTATAATTCTTTTTATTTTTTTATGCTCGCTAATTTGATCATACTCATCGTCATCAAGACGTACACGTTTCTTTAACTCTCTACAAGTAGCGAACTTAGACACTGCGCCATCAGCATTATAAGCTATTCTAAGTGTATACACTTCTCTTTTAGGCTTAAACTCTTTACGGACTTCAGCCATAACAGCATTTAATTCTTCTTCTAACTCAGCCTGTAACAGCGTTGTAGTTTTCATATCTAAAAAGAATCCATGCTTGCGCTGATCATCTACCAACTTAGCAATCTTGTGTTCTATTTCAACCGACTGAGCAGAGAAACCTTTGCTTTCTCTTTTAAGATGTTCAAGAACTTTAGCGTTAACAAGCACATCGTTTATACAATAGTCTAACATTTCTTGGCTGTATCCGCCTAAGAAATCTTTGAACTCTCCTTTAGGATGTCCTAGTCTATAACCCCAACCAGCAAGAGCGTGACCGCCCTCTCTAGTAGGATTAAACAGTCTTGATAAAATTAATGTATCTATTAATGTTGCAGTTTCAGTTAAGTCTACATTAAAAAACTTTTTAACAAGCGGCACATCAAAGTTTACAATGTTATGGCCTACAAGTTTATCTGCTTTAGTTAGTAGTTCAACTCCAGCATCAAGCTCATCGGGCGCAAAGGAATATACTTTTTCTGTGTCAATGTCATAAGCTACAATACACCAGACCTTTGTAGCTTCTACACCGTCTGTTTCTATATCAAATACTAACTGCATTAGAAAGGTATCCCATCAGATTCATCGTAGAACTCATCAGGCTCCTCATCAAACCGCTCACTTAATCTACCAGTTTCGTTATCGTACACTAAATGAGAAGCCATGCCAACGTCACCAGTGTACCGTGATTTTAATACTCTAAGGTGTGTAGTGTTGGCCTCTTCAGGATCATCACTTTGTTGGTTGCGCTCTAAGGCAATAACACAATCGCTTAGTTGTGCAATAGATTGACTACCGCGAAGGTGTGATAGTCCTACTGTAACCCCCTGCTCATGTCCCTTGTTACCCTCTACCCTACGCAAATGAGATACAAGAATCATCCCCGCCCCTGTCTCTTCAACCATAGATCTAAGACGAGTCATAATACTATCTATTGACCTACGCTCATCACCGTCAACCATAGAAGATACTAGCATATGTAAGTGATCAACAATCACCCACTTACAGTCGCATCCGATTGTCAGGTAGCGTATCTTAGAAAATATTTCTTCTATGTCATGCTGCCCTAAGTGTGAGTAGATCCATAGTCTATCTTTAGATTCACCCGCAAACAAACTATTATAGTGCGCTCTCCATTCTTCTTCAGGGAACTCTTCTCTAATCTGATTAATGTACAGCTTAGCATTAGCCTCAATAGAAACAATGCCATCCACAGTGCGGTTTTTGTTTTCTTCAAGAGCCAAAATACCAACACGATCTTTTGTATTTTTAATTAGCCAATGTTCTATCTCTCTAGTAATAGAAGACTTACCTAGTCCTGTGCCGCCAGTAAGAGTGACAAGCTCACCTTGTCTCATACCGTAAAGCTTTTTATTTAAACCGTTCCAAGGGTAGGGAACAGATGCTACTGTAGGACGATTAAAATAGTCATCCCCCATGTCAGATACGTTAATAATACCAGAAGGCGTGTAGCTTTTAGCTGCCCACCATGCTGTGACATACGACTTGTTTCTGCCCTGCTTGAGCATATCGTTGGCATCTTTAAACTCTTCTGGTAAGAAGAGGATCTTTGCTTTGCCGGGGCGTAGTACCCTTGCGACTTGCTTCGCTGCACTTTTACCTACCTTATCATTATCAAAGTTTATAACCACACAATCAAAAGATTCTAAAAACTCTAAGTTTTCTTTGACATCTTTTACTGCACCACTAGCGCCATTCTTTACTGACACTACAGGCCACTTTGACCCTAGCAACTCATAAGCTGCCATCGCATCGCACTCGCCTTCAACTAATGTGACAAACTTACCGCCTGATTGGAAGGCTTGTTGTCCGAATAACATTACTCCTTTTGCAGACCCGCGCCAAGAAAAGTCTTTGTCTTTACAATAGCGAATCTTTGTAGATACCATCTCATTAGAAATATAATAAGGATAGTAGTGTGTGTTAGGGCTAGACTTTACACCGTACTTTTTAGCTGTATCCAAAGAGATACGTCTATCATCTAGTGCTTGGAAAGTTCCTTCATCGCTGCCCATGTTAGCATTCCGTTGATAGGTTTTAATATCTGGAATAGTAGTTTCTCCTTTATCATAGTCTCGCAAAAAAGTATTACAACTAAAACAGTAACCGTGACCATCTTGATCTACAGATACTGGGTCACTTCCTCCGCAGTTTGGGCAGGGCAAGTGATACTTTACAAAGGCCATATAGTTCTCCAGAAAAAGGGGGTCGTGTGACCCCCATAAAGTTTATTCTGTTTCTTGAGCCGCCTCCTCTTCGACCAGCATATCTTCTGTCAGTTGTTCAAGCACTACTGCATTGAAACCTTGAGCAGCCATTTCTAATTTAGCTAAGGTCTTTTTAGTTTGCTGTATTTCTTTATCTGTTTCTATAATTAAAACAAAAGCACTCTTACCTTCATCTGTAAACCTATCTACAGTGTAGGTTCCAGCTTCAGAAGTGTATGTCCAACCTTGTTGCTCACTCATAGTTCAGCTTCCTCCTCACCTTCAACTTCAAACTCATCGGCTTCACCGTTATCGTACTGCACAAGATCTAGAATCTGCATCTTGACAAAGTCCAGACCCTTAAAGGTCTTGCCGTTCCAGACCGACTCCCATTCTTTGTACTGCACCTTAACGCGAGAGCCGTTACCAACCGCAACGTCAACCTCCTTCTTCATACGATCCATAAGGATAGGTGCTTTGCGAATCATACCATTAGGCCCGTTCACCTTACGTTTAATTATGATTGCAGGGCCTTCATCCATTTGCTTAACCTTGAAACCACGATCTTCAAATCCAGATGCAGTCTCATTATCCACAACTAAGTTTACTGTATACACAGGGTCAAAGGTTGTATTGGGTGTAGTTACTGCTGCCCAATAAGCGGTGCCTTCTAATACTGCCATAAAAATTTCTCCAATAAATTATCGTTACGTGATTATACGGATTTTAAAAAGAAAGTCAAGCGTAATCGCGTTCCCAATTAGCTTTTCTTTTTTTCTTTCCCTCCGCTTGGGCTTTTGCACTGGCATCCTGACGAGCAGCATACCAATAAGTAGATTTAAGTTCCTCCTTTATCTGTCTGATAGTTAAAGTTTTTTTCCTGCCTCCAGCAAGGGGTTTTAGTACTGCTTTCTTACTGCCTATAGTTACTTCGCAGAGTCGCCAGCCATCTAAAAACATCCAAGTTACAAAGCAATCGCTCCGTTTAGGATTCAAGAATAAATCTTTCATCTTCAACATAGTTTTAATATGCATTACCAGTTCGCCAAGTCATCTAAAAATTCTGAAAATAACTCGCCTAAAGTTTCATCGCCAAGTTTCCAGCAACCTACCTCGCTACATCTATCTTCAACAAAGTGAATAAACTTTTGTTTTACTCTAGAGTTTTTAGGTAGTGGTGCCATTATGCGGGTTGCAAATAGTTGACAAAACCAATCATCTATATCAGATAAAAACTCTGCCCTAACATCTACTGCACTCATGTCATCTCCTCAACTATTGTATCTAAGTAGGTTTCTATAAAAGTAATTACAAATTCTTCACCGTGTTTCAAGCATAATTGAAGTGCTTCTTCACGAACTAAATCGGTACACTCAGTTTCACATAGATATACTTGGGAGTATTTTAGTATGTGGTTCGACACATCAATTATATTTTTCATCTTGCTTTAACTCCAAGTAATTTTCTACTGGCACACTTTCCGCACAAAGTCCTGAGCCAAACATGCACCATCTCTAAAGGTGGAGAAAGTTTTTTACAGTTAGCACATTTAATTAAATTATCTTGCGTCATATTGTTATTACCTCAAGATCAGTTTCAATCCAAACTTTAGCGCCACAAGGTAGTGGGTTGTCTGGTGAATAAATTACTTTTACTAACGCCTTGCCATCATCATCTACTACAGCAGCATGATTAGCTTTTCTATTTTGTTTGTAGTCTTTGACAGAAATCACAGGCAGCTTAGCACCTTTACTATTTGATTTAATATTGTGTTGATTAACATGGATTCTAGTTTTCATTTTCATTCTCCCCATTTACTAGCTGGCGTAACAGTCTTTCAAACTCATCAGGATCTACGACCAAAACATAAGACTGTTTTCTGTCGCTCCATGCAATAGTGTAATTAATAAAATTGCTAACGTCATCCATTACTAATCTCCAAGTTAAAAGCGAGCAGTTTTACACCATGCTCAGGGATTGAGAAGTTTATCCACTTACTCAGGTGGCAAGGAAAACTATGCAGCGAGCGGGAAAGAACTAATTACTTTCTGCACCCGCTCAGACTTTTTAACTTGAGCAACTGGAAAGTCTACAGAGTTCTTACGGCTACCGCGATGATGGCTAGACCAATCAGTTAATGTATTGTACAAAGCCCAATGATTGTTACCCATGTTGCGGCGGTAATGTGTTGTATATTTATCCCACATGTAAACTAAACTGCTGTTGTTGTAGGCAGTAGGCATATTCATAATATCATACACTCGCTCACCTTCAGAAACTTTACCTATTGCAAACTTAGAACCCGCAGCCTCTGCAATGTGGATGAAAGCAATTGTATCCTTAACTTCTTTATTAGCCCACTCAGCCCATATCTCATTCTGCTTATCCAGCATCCCGATAATACCATTCAACTGTCTAGCGCCATGATCTACATTTAACTTCTGAGTATGTCGAGCCTTGTAGATTGTGGCAGCACCAGTAACAAATACTTGATGATTAGTACAGGCTGATTGATGCGCTCCAGCACTGGCTTGGTAAGGCCACACTGAGTTAAAAGAATTGATGTGCAACATAGTCATTTGTGCCGTGTCACCATCAGGAGTTTGTATCTCATGGTTGGGCAGCAAGTGCCGAACAAAACAAACTGAGCCGTTGTCGCCAACTTCAATTCTTTCTTTGATGCCATCAAGGTTTAACTCGCTACGCTCTAGTACATTGCGAGCAGTATCAATCATTTCTTTGTGAGACACAGGCTTGTACCGCTCGCCGTGGATTGCTAAAGCATCACCAGTATCTTCTCGAAAGTAAACTCGCTTACCGCTCAGTACATGGTGTCCGAAATCATTAGTCTTATAAAGTACTGGTGAAGAAGCCACTTCAAAATCAGCACCGCCATACCCATCATTTCTTAGGGTGTCAAGTGCTGATCGGTTGCCGAACATTGATACTACTGTATTCATACGAACTCCATAGTTATAAAATAATAAGTTACCAACTTCTTACTGTCGCTCTTTAAGGTTCCCGAAGGAGGCGACGGGTCATGCTTCACGGTGCACCCAACCGACCTACCTGTTTTTAAGAAGGTCGTAAGACCTTCCTTCTTAAAAACAGGTAAGAATTATAAAGTATTTTAGTTGACCTGTCAAGCCGCCGCTTTAATTGTTATAGGATCTGCAAAGAAATTAAATTTACCAAGCTCATCTAATCTAGTTTTCTTTTGTGATCCTTTGCGCTTCAACGATCCTACCGCACCATTATGATCTAAAAATCTTAAGTCGGTAGTGTCAAAGCTAGATAAATTTACTTTACTTCCTCGCACATAAATGTGCGACGGTATCTTGAACTCACCCTTAGCTTCTTTAGTATTGAAAGACACTACTGTATTCAAGCCCAGCTTCACGGCCTTAATAAAATTATTAATACATTTTGTATTGTTGAAGGATGCTGAGTAAGTTAAATGATAGTTAGATAGTTTATTTTTCTTAACTCTAGTTAAGATCTTAGTGTAATCATAAAACTGTATGTTAGGCAGCGACTCAATCAGATCAGACCAATCCACATCACTAGTACCATTGAGGCGAATGCAGTAGTTATCTGTTTCTTTCTTAAGTATCTCAATTCTAAGGCGGTCTTTAAAGCCATCGGGATCTTTAAGATACTGCACCGTCCTTCTAGTCATAGCTAATTGTGATTGATTCATTGCAAGTCGACCAGAAGTTTTACCTAAACACTCATCTTCACACCCAGCAGTAGTAGCATAAGCACATAAAGTTTTAGTAGCTACAGCATTTGATGGTTGCAAATACAATATACCTGTGGTATAATCTTTTAATTTAAAGCCTTTTAAGACCTTAGTAGAACTATTAAAACCTAACAAAGGGTATTTATAATTATATATATAATCTTTGTAGGGCTTTATAGCTTCAAAGGCCGTTGAAGTTATTAAATTAGTCATTGTTTTTACTCCAGTTGACAGCCACCATCGCACACTTAGCACACAACAATTTCATCTCAACATAAGCCATTGAATAAATACATTTAACTGCACCACATCGCTCGCAACTACACTCCATTTAGCATTTCCTTTAATTCTTGTTTAACTTTACGGGCAACATCGCCTCGCCATGACCCAGCGTTTGCTAGGAATCTTGATACAATACCGTCGGCACTATCTAAATAGTAAGCGTCGTTGATAGTATAAAGTTCTTTCATGGCATCAAGATAAGGACGAGCAGCATAATTAACTTTAACCCAATCATTTTCAATCTCCGAAGCAATTACATTAATCAATCTCATCGTTGGCTCCCACCATTAATAATAGCCCTACTTGTTTCTAAGAAGGTCGTAAGACCTTCCTTCTTAGAAACAAGTAGGGCTTCCTAGTTTTATTTACCTTTATAACGCAGATCGTGCCGCATCAAATGATAAACACTTACAGTGATTGTCCAAGCTCCCACCGAAGCAATACTAAATAAAAAGCTGCCGATTATAGCGCCAGTTTCATACTTGACACCATAAACTAACAACTCATAGAACCACAGTATTGTGCCTCCTGTCATAAAAAGAGTTAAAATAAAGTAAACAAAAAACAACAAGTACCATCCAAACTTTAACATTACGCAGCTTCCTCGTCTTCTACAATCTCTAGTAATTCTTTAAGGGCTTCTATTCTTAGATCAATTAGATCTATTATATGCCGCTTTGTTTCTATAACAAGATCGGTAATCTTAGCTTCCACATTTAAGTCTACAAGGCGGTTGCCAGAAGCAGGAACTTTAATACCTTCTAATTGCTCCGCTAGACTTTTCTGAACCTGAATATCTATATCAAGATCAATTACTTTCTCTCGCAAATTATTTTTTAACAATTCTCTACTCATTGGCAAACCTCCTCAATTTCTAATTCATCGCAGTCTAAATCTAAAAGTATGAATAGTTCTTCTTGCTTATAGCCAAGAAGATTATCTAAGTGTTGACAGCGCCGATATTGATCCATGAAAAGTAAATAAATTTTATCTGACATCTCTTTAAGACGTTCAGTATTATCAGGAATTAAGAGAGCTTTTGATAGAATATCTAACGCAGCTTTTTCAATTTTTATTTCATCTACAAGAACATCTATTTCTTTTCGCAAATCATCTAATCTACTCATAACAACTCCAAAAATTACAAAGGGATTGTAAAGCCCCCGAAGGGGCTTTGTCAAGTTTAGATCATTCCAAGGTCAGCAGCAGTAGCAATTCGAGGAGCCGAGGAAGTCTTAAAGTTCTTTGAGACTTTGCCTTTGGCAGTGATCGGAGCTTCTTGATTCGGCTTGAGATCTTCAGTTTTAAGTACCTTAAGGTACTTAGCAGCCGCCGAGTTCTTCGCAGTAATTTTCTTGACCTTGAACAACTTGTCGATGTCACCAGCCAAGGGCTGACCATCGTGAACCGACTTGATCACGGCACCGAATCGAGCTTTGAGTTTATTAAACTCAAAACGCTTGAGATCGTTTTCACCGATGAAATTGTAAGCCAGCTTCGCTGCCACAGCGTAGATTGCTTTGTTGGTCGCAGGACGAGTCAAATCATAATTAGCCATATTAGTTTCCTAATCGTATTTTTTCGGTGCCGAGCCGAAGCCCGGCGGCTTTAGACCTCTATATTTTTAAGAAGGTCGTAAGACCTTCCTTCTTAAAAATATAGAGTCTATTAAATCTATAAAACCTAAGAGGTTTTATAGATTTAAAGGGTTAAAAGACCCCTTGGGTCTTTTAGTTTTGGAAGGCTTTAGGTCTTCTTAGGAAGACCTAGATTGGCTTTGAGGTCGGTGGGCTATTTAGTTTTCAACTTGTTGAAAACTATAAAGATCTTCTAAGTAATATATTACTTAGAAGACTCTAAAGCCTTTCAGTTTACTTTGTAAACTAGAAAGTCTTTAGGCTGGAGCTAAATCTCTAAAGTCTCAAGAGACTTTAGAGCTATGAAATTAAATAATCTTTGAAGTCTCTTGAGACTTCATAGATTATTTAGTGGCAATCCATAGAATAGTAAAGCACTTTGAAGATCTTCTTAGATCTTCAAAGGGCTGGGCAGGTGGCCATACCCCTCCCCCTATATATATACTAAATCATATACATTTTAAGGAGAAATTGAATGTAAACTAGTTTAAGCGGGTCTTCAAAGTCCTACCAACCTCCAAAGCAGTTTGGGCGGGTCTTCAAAGTCTTTTAAGGGCTATGTAGATATAGATATAGCCCCGGTGGGTCTATGGATATTATAGAGATAGATTTGAGATTTGTCAAGAAAAAACTTGACAAATCTGTAAACTACTTCTATAATAAGAACATGAAAAAAGAATTGACAACAAAACAACAAACTTTTCTAGATCATTTAGTTGATACAGGAGGTGATCCTAAACGAGCCGCTGAATTAGCTGGCTATGCTCCTAATACTCATTGGCAAGTTACAAAAGCGTTACAGAACGAGATTGTGGACTTAGCATCTGGGATATTAGCGCAATCTGCACCTAAAGCTGCCATGAAGCTTGTGCAAGTTATGGAATCTGATCAACCTATGCCGCAAGTCAATCAAAGACTTCAAGCTGCACAAACTATCTTAGATAGGGTGGGGTTGGGAAAATCAGACAGACTAGATGTTAATCATAAAGTTGAAGGAGGGATTTTTGTGCTACCTGCTAAAGAAGAGGTAGTTATTAATGTTGAAACGTAGGACAAGTTCTACAGTTCCTTTTGGTTATGTTCTTTCTGAAGACCCTTTGTTTCTAGAAGAGGTTCCAGAACAAATAGAAGTCTTAAACGAAATTAAGCCTCTAATAAAAGAAAAAGCTTTAAGCTTACGCGAAGGCGCTCTTTGGATAGAACATAAAACAGGACGTAAGTTGAGCCACATGGGTTTAAAAAAGATAGTAGAAAATGGATGATTGGGAAATAAATCCAGATGCTTACCAAAAAGACTCTGATGGGAATTTTGTTTTAAAGAAAGACGGAACACCTAAAAAGAGATCGGGTAGAGCTAAAGGATCTAAATCAAGAGGGTATAACTACCACTCTGCTACAAAGAAGAAAATAGAAGCTCGTAGAGCTGTTAGGTTAAAAGAAAAAAGACTAGAAAAAACACGTTCTAAACTTAACGCTTACAAAACTTCTTTATCTGCTTCTAAAGAAACTTTAGCCAAGCTAGATAATTCTGAATCATCTACTAAAGGTAAAATAATTACAGAAGATAATGTAGTTGCTTTACCTAAAAAACTTAAAGAAGAAGCATTAGAAAATGTAATCTTTAGACCAAACGAAGGGCCGCAGACAGATTTCTTGGCGGCAGGTGAAACAGACGTTCTTTATGGTGGCGCAGCAGGAGGTGGTAAATCTTATGCTATGCTTGTAGATCCCCTCAGATTCGCTCATAGGGCTGCTCACAGAGCGTTAATACTAAGACGCTCAATGCCTGAACTGAGGGAGTTAATAGATAAGTCTAGGGAGTTATACCCAAAGGCTTTTCCCGGTTGTAGGTTTAGAGAAGTTGAAAAGATCTGGACATTTCCATCAGGAGCTAAACTAGAGTTTGGCTACCTTGAGCGAGATGCAGATGTGTACAGATACCAAGGTCAAGCCTACTCATGGATTGGTTTTGATGAAATTACACATCTTAATACAGAATTTTCATGGAACTATTTAGCATCACGTTTACGAACAACTGATCCAGAAATAGAACCATATATGCGTTGCACAGCGAACCCCGGAGGAGTCGGAGCAACTTGGGTAAAAAAACGATATGTACTACCCAACGAGCCTAATGAAAGCTTTACAGGCAAGGATGGATTAACACGTAAATTTATACCTGCTAGACTAGAAGATAATCCGTATCTTGCTCAAGATGGCAGATACGAACAAATGTTAAAAGCATTGCCGGATATACAACGAAAACAATTACTAGAAGGTAATTGGGACATAACAGAGGGAGCAGCTTTTACAGAATTTGATATAGGAGTTCATGTTATAGCTCCTTTTGAAATCCCAGTAGGATGGGAAAGGGTAAAAGGTATTGACTATGGCTATGCGTCTGAAAGTGCTTGCATTTGGGGTTGTGTTGATCCTTCTGATGGCACCCTTATAATTTATAGAGAGTTGTATCGTAAAGGACTTACAGGCGAAGACTTAGCTATTATGATAACAAATATGGAAGTAGAAGATCCTTTTTCTGTTCAAGGTGTACTAGATACAGCAGCGTGGAACAGAACAGGCACTACAGGCCCTACAGTTGGAGAAACATTACAACGAGGTGGGCATAAACTGCGAAGAGCAGATAAGAATAGAATTCAGGGTAAGATTCAAATACATGAATACTTACGAGTGCAACCAAGTGGCAGACCAAAAATACAGATATTTAACAGTTGCCCTAACTTGATACGTGAACTACAAAGTATACCATTAGACAAGTCTAATCCTGAAGATGTCGATACACATGCACCTGATCACGCTTATGATGCGTTAAGGTATTTAATTATGTCAAGGCCCAAGGTCAATGATATATTTAATCAGTTTAGACACATGAGGATGGAACAGGCTTATACGCCAGTTGATTCAGAATTTGGATATTAAAGGAGAACATAAATGTCAAATCCAGTTGTAAAAATTAGAGATACAGGACGTAACTCTTCACGTACAGGAGATGTACGCGACCTTGCAGATAACGTAATTACTTCAGCTACATCAACTACTACAGGTACGATTGCTGTAACTGCTAATGCTACTTATGACGTTAGCTTTACTCAACCTGCTGATACTTCAATTAAAAATCTTATTATGATTGCTAATGGTAACTTGGTTACTGCTGGCGCATCAGGTGACGATATTGATTTTGATTTAGGAACAGCAGCAGGTGGGGGACAAATTATTAATGAAAAAGCTATTGCGGATGATGGCGGTAGTGCTGTTACTATTACTGCTAACACCCCTTTGTACATTATTGCTAATGGTGTTCCAGCCGCAGCTAATGCTTTTTCTACAATGAGCGGTGGCCCAGCTACTTCAGAAGCTATGACGCTTTCAGCATCATTATATAGCTCCGCTGCGCGTACACTGCATATACGCTTAAAGCCTCTTGCAAATGATTTGGCTACAGCAGCAACCACAGCTACGTTTATTATTGAGTTTCAACATCTTGGTGTGACTCCAGACTAGTAAATTATGGCTGAAAATAACTTAACATCTAATGAACTCTACTTTCAACAAGAAGAGGAAGAGCAAGGAATAAACCTTACTCTTGAAGAAAACCTGCAAAATAATCTTGTAGGTTTAATTCAGGACAGGTTTCTTTCGGCTGAAAATGCAAGAGACTTAGATGAGTCACGTTGGCTTACAGCATACCATAACTACCGTGGCTTATATGGTAAAAATATAAGATTTAGAGAATCTGAAAAGTCTAGAGTATTTGTAAAGATTACAAAAACTAAAGTACTTGCTGCATACGGACAGCTTGTAGATGTTATATTTGGAGCTAATAAATTTCCTATTGGTATTAGCGAAACTAAAGTACCTGAAGGCGTAGCAGAACATGCACACTTAGATACTCAAAATCCAATACCGGGAATTGAAACTTCTATTACAGAACAAGAAGTAGAAAAAGAAAATCCCTATGACGTAGGTTATGAAGGCGATGGGCGTGTTCTTAAAGCTGGAGCAACTTACGGCACAGGGAAATTTGAACAACAAAGAGTAGAAGAACTAGCAAAAGATAGTCTTAAAGAAGGCTTATCTCCTATTCCAGAAGCACTTGAAATTAGTCCAGCACAAAAGGCTGCTAGACGGATGGAAAAGCTTATACACGATCAGATTGAAGAATCTAATGGTGCTAGTGAAATAAGAAACTCTTTGTTTGAAGCAGCGTTGTTTGGGACAGGTATTGTAAAAGGCCCATTCAACTTTAACAAAACTCTTAATCGTTGGAGTACGGAAGATGGAGAAAGGTCTTACAGCCCTGTATCTGTTAGAGTACCGCGCATAGAGTTTGTAAGTATATGGGATTTCTTTCCTGATCCTAATGCAACGACAATGGCAGAGTGTGAGTACGTGTTTCATAGACATCGTATGAACCGTACTCAACTTAGAGGTCTTAGCAAACTACCATACTTTGACAAAGATGCAATACGTGAATGTCTTCAGATGGGGCCTAACTATATTGAAAAAGATTACGAACAAGAACTAAAAGATGACAGCCGTAGCGATGACTATGGTTCTAGTCAGTTTGAAGTCTTAGAGTATTGGGGCGTCATGGATGCAGAGTATGCTCGTCAAGTTGGTATGGAAATTGATGAAGGAGTAGATGATCTAGATGAAATCCAAATTAACGCATGGATTTGCAACGGTAAGATGCTTAGGGCAGTGGTTAATCCATTCACGCCTTTTAGAGTACCTTACCACGCTTTTACCTATGAGCGTAATCCCTATAGCTTTTTTGGAATTGGCGTAGCAGAAAACATGGACGATTCGCAAAAGATTATGAACGGTCATGCTCGCATGGCTATTGATAATCTTGCATTGTCAGGATCACTTGTATTTGATGTGGATGAAACTGCCCTTGTGGGTGGTCAAAGCATGGAAATATATCCCGGCAAAGTGTTTCGTCGCCAAGCAGGTGTGCCGGGAACAGCTATTAACGGCTTAAAGTTCCCTAACACTTCCCAAGAAAATATGATGATGTTCGATAAGTTCAGGCAGTTAGCAGATGAACAAACGGGTATTCCTAGTTATTCTCATGGACAAACAGGTGTTCAAAGCATGACTAGGACTGCCTCTGGTATGTCTATGTTACTAGGTGCAGCGTCACTTAATATTAAAACAGTTATTAAAAACTTGGACGATTTTCTTTTAAAGCCTCTTGGCGAAGCTTACTTCCAATGGAATATGCAGTTTCTTGAAAGTGATCTTGATGTTGAAGGAGACTTAGAAGTTAAAGCAACAGGAACAAACAGCCTGATGCAGAAAGAGGTACGGAGTCAAAGACTTACTATGTTCTTGCAAACAGCAGCTAACCCTGCCGTTGCTCCGTTTATTAAAATTAACAAGCTTATCAGTGAACTTGCTTACAGCTTAGATCTTGATCCGGATGAACTTTTAAATGATCCTGAAGAAGCAGCAATGATGGCACAAATCATAGGAATGCAAAATGCTGGACAAGCAACTGGCGCGGAAGCTGGCCCCACTGGTCAAGAACAAGGCCCACTGGGAGCCGCTGGAGGAGTACCTGAACAACCTCAAGACCTTGGAGTTACAGGTACTGGTGGCGGCAACATCGGAACAGGAAATGTTCCGCAGTCAGGGGAAGATGAGTTTGCTGGGTAGGCTGCTAGAGTTACCTCAAGTAGTAAATGAAGTTTTAGAAAGGAAAGAAGAAAATGGCTAAAAGTATACTTGAAGATTTAAAAGGAAGCAATGCAGTTAAAATGCCTTCTAAAAAAACTTCGCCTGATGCAACTGTAACTATAGGCGGTAAAAAAGTTAAAGTTAAAGATTTAAAAGGTTCAATGAAATTTTTTGAAACTGATAAAGATCCTAAAATAGAATTAGATGGTAAAAGGTATGATCTTAAACCTGTAGAAATGCCTAAATTTGCTGAAGGCGGTAAGTTTCCTGATCTTACAGGTGATGGAGAAGTAACTCAAGCAGATGTACTTAAAGGTCGTGGCGTTTTTGCAGAAGGTTCAGAAGTTTATCCAGAAGAACCTAAATTAGATGAAAAAAATAAATATGTATTTGATGAAGCTAAAAAACTTATTGAGGCTGGAAAAGTTACTGATCTTAGTATGGCTATGAGAATAACTAAAAGACAAGCAGATAAAAAATTTGGCTCTGATCGTGATTTAATGTCTCCAGAACGTAGAGGAGAAATGGACAAAAATATGAAAAGGCATCTAGAAATGATGAAGATGCTTGAAGAAAGAGATAAAAAAGCAGAAGGCTCATTAATGATGCCAGCAGAAGGTATGCCAGTAGACACCTATCCAAACATCCCAGCAGATGAAATGGATGAAGTAATGGCTTCACAACTTCCTGATGAGCAAATGGAAGATGATTACATTTCGTATGTAATGGACGAGTCACTAAATGACTCAGAACAAAATTACCTAGCAGGTGTACTACAACAAGATGATCGCTTATCTGACATTTTAGATAAAGTAATTACAACTGCTTCAGAATTTTCGGGTGCTGGCGAAGTAGACGGCCCCGGAACTGGTGTATCAGACTCTATACCTGCCCGATTGTCGGACGGTGAGTTTGTATTTACCAAAAAAGCAACCGACCAAATAGGCGCAGACAATCTCCAAGTAATGATGGATGATGCTGAACGTGCCTACGATGGCGGTTTACAAGCGATGGCTGAAGGTGGAATGATGGATGAAGAAGATCCCGGAATGAGCAAGACCAAAGAAGAAATTGAGAAGCTTATGATGGGTGCCAACAGGATGCCCAGCCTCCGATAATTTTACGGCTACCTTGGTAAGACAAGCCCCATTTACTCGACGGAGTTAATAATGGCTACCTTGCAAGACACAAGCCCCGTGAAGGAGATTGAGAAATGTCAGAAACACAATACGAAGAGGAAGTAAGTAATCCATATAATGCACGTAAAGCTTGGCACACGCCAGACACCCCTAAAATGGGTGATGCAGATGGTTTATTTTATGCAGAGCAACAACAGGCTACCCCAGAAGAGGCCCCTGAAGAAGAAGCTCAACCTCGTAAAAGAACGAACTATAAAAAGCGATACGATGATTTAAAAAAACATTATGATCAAAAACTTGCAGAGTTTAAACAGACGGAGCAAGAACTCCGTGCTGAAGCTATGCAAGCACAACCTGCTTATTCGCCTCCTAAGTCTGAAGAAGAGTTAGAGTCTTTTAAACAGGAGTATCCTGATTTGTACAATACGGTTGAGACTGTTGCACACATGCAAAGTCAGCGACAGGTAGCAGATCTTGAAGCACAACTACAGTCTATGCGGCAACGCGAGTCTGAAGTATTGCGACGAGAAGCTGAGTCTACACTGAAGCAACGACACCCTGATTTTGAAGATCTTAGAGGTGATGAGGACTTCCATGAATGGGCAAAGGAACAACCAGATCAGATTCAAGATTGGATTTATAATAATCCAGATAATGTAACTTTAGCATCTAAAGCTATAGATCTTTATAAGTTAGAAACTGGCAAGTCTCAAACACAATCACAGCCCAGACAGAAAAGGCCACAAGGAAGTGCAGCGGATATGGTATCAACAAAAACCACCTCTGTAGATTCTAAGCAACCTAAGATCTGGACTGAACGGGAAATAGCTGCTATGTCCCTTGATCAGTTTGATAGATACGAAGATGAAATCAAACAAGCTATGATGGAGGGCAGAGTAGTAAAATAAATGTTTTACTAGGAGTATATTAACATGGCTTTTAACCAATCAGATCAATTTTTTGAGCAATCTACGGATACCAATGGTAACTTTGGTAACTCCGTATCAGGACAGAACAACTCGTTTTTCCTACCTAAAGTTTATTCCAAGCAGGTACTAAACTTTTTCCGTAAGTCTTCTGTAGTAGAAGCAATCACTAACACTGACTATGCTGGCGAAATCTCAGCTTTTGGCGATAGTGTACGAATCATCAAAGAGCCAGAGATTACTGTTTATCAGTATGAACGTGGCGCTGATGTAACTGCTACTAAACTTACTGACCAAGAACTAACCTTGGTTGTAGACATTGCTAACGCTTTCAAATTCATCGTTGATGATATTGAAACTAATATGTCTCACGTTAACTTCCGCGACGTAGCAACCTCTTCAGCAGCTTACGCATTGCGTGATGCTTTTGATGCAGGTGTTATTGCTGAGATGTTTGCTGGTGTGTCGGCTTCTAGCCCTAACCACGTTCTTGGTTCTGACAACGCTACTGACCTTGCTGCTGGCACCTTTGACGGTACTGGTAACTTGGACATTGGTTTTGCTGGCAGTGAGCATGATCCTATTGATGTTCTTTCTCGTATGGCTCGTTTGCTTGATGAGCAAAACGTACCTGAAGAAGGACGATGGTTCCTTGCTAATCCAGAGTTTTATGAAGTACTTGTTCAGAGTTCTTCTAAGCTCTTGTCAGTTGACTACAACGCAGGTCAAGGCTCAATCCGTAATGGATTGGTAAGCTCTGGCAAGCTTCGTGGATTTGATATGTACAAGTCAAACAACATTGCCGCAACGACTAACGCTGCTGGTAAAGTTTTGGCTGGTCATATGTCTTCTACAGCTACTGCACAAACAATCACCAACACTGAGGTTCTTCGTGACCCAGATAGCTTTGGTGATATTGTTCGCGGTCTGCACGTATATGGCGCACAGGTACTTCGTGGCGAAGCTCTTGTGTCTGCTTTCTACGGCATCGACTAGTACTGGACGGGGCTGCTTAGGCGGCCCCTTTCCTTTTATTGGAGATATTTTATGCCTCAGATTGGTTCAGATGCAAAACCTGTTACGTTTAGAAAAACTATTGCTGGTAAAGGCAGTAGGTTTCGTAAAGGAATGAATCTTTCACAATACAAAGATAACTATGATCGTATCTTTAATAAAGGTGAAGACACTACAGAATATGCTACAGAGTTTGAATCAGCTAGACAGAAAAGTAAAACATTCTCAATGGAGCAAGATTAGTGAATAAAGTTCCAAGAAAGAAAGGCTACGTGCCTAATATGTATACAGGGAGAAGTATGATGATGTATGGTGGTGATATGAAGCGTAAAAAAGCTGCTATGGGCATGTCTCGTATGGATGAAGATATGATGGGCAAGATGCGTACTCAAATGATGGGCGGCGGCAAAAAGTATGGCATGATGCATGGTGGTGTTCCGCATGGAGAGCGTATGATGAAAGGTCATGGTGGTAAGGCATCTTCTGACATCTATGCGATGGAAACTGCGTGTAACAAGATGGCTGGCTACAATATGAGCCTACCTAAAGGACGATGAAAGTTCAAGCACCTAAAGGCTATCACTGGATGAAAAGTGGTAAGTCTTACAAACTTATGAAAGATCCTAAAGATGGATATAAAAAACATACAGGGTCTAGTAAAACAGCAAGCTTTGCAATACAGAAGGTACATAAAAAATAATGGCTACTTATCTTTCATTAACAAATGAGCTACTGCGAGAGATGAATGAAGTTGCATTGACTTCTTCTACTTTTGCTAATGCTATTGGTGTGCAACAACACGTTAAAGATATAGTTAACAGAGCATACTTTGATATTGTTAATGAAGAACCCCAGTGGCCCTTTTTAGCTGTAGCAGAAAGCGGTGCTGTAGATCCTATGTACGGCAATGTATATATTGAAACAGTTGCTGGTACTCGTTTTTATGAGTTAAAGCCAGCCAGTTCTTCATTGACTACAGACTATGGGTACATTGATTGGGATAATTTTTATTTAACTACTGTAGGCGTTAGTGGCGAGTCTGCACCTTATGAATCTCGTAATCTTAGATTTACAACGATTGAAGAGTTTAAAGATTACTACAGAATCAGTGAAAATTTAGATGACGCAGATACACAACAGTATGGCGTACCAAAGCGTATAATAAAAAGTCCTGATGGAAGAAACTTTGGATTAAGTCCTATACCTGATAAAGTATATCGTGTTTGGTATTTTGCATATAACCTACCTACAGCTTTAGATGCTTTTGGTGATGAAACAGTATTTCCAGATGTATATAAAACAGTATTACTAGCTAGAGCTAGATACTATGTACATCAGTTTAAAGAAGATTCACAAGCAGCAGCTTTTGCTCTTGAAGATTATAAACGTGGACTACGCTTAATGCGATTGCATTTAATGGAACCAACGCCGGGATATTTTAAAGATGATCGTGTGAGGTTTGTGTAGTGTCTCAGCCTTGGGGATTTTCATGCAAAGGTGGCTTAAATGTCAACTTAAACCAGCTAGAAATGCTTTCTCAGCCGGGGTTTGCTACACGCCTTAGCAATTTTGAAGTAGACCCTGACGGTGGTTATAGGCGAATAGATGGCTTTACACAGTTTGGAGATACCAGACCTAATAGTAGTGCAACTATTCTTGGGATGGCAGTGTACGCAGATGGCGTAGTTGTTTGTTCAGGAACAGGAATATTTTTTAGTCAAGACGGAGAGACTACTTGGCTACAAATAAACAGAGCAAGCGTATCTGGGTCAGGGGATAATTACTCTACATTTACAGGACGCTCAGTAGCTGCACGTACTTCTCAAGGACGATGCAGTTTTGCTTTATATGAGGGTACATCAGATTATGGTGAGCTAGTTATTTGTGATGGTGTAAACGAACCTTTCCTATTCCAAATGACGGGTACAGATTCAGACGTAACTAATCGTACATTCTTTGCAAAAGAGATAACAGTCAGCGGAACCACAGGCCCTGCTGTTGGTGTGATACACGATAAACATTTAGTAGTTGCTGGAGCATCTACAGCTAAGAATACTATATTCTACAGCGGCACTAATGACATTGATGACTTTACTAGTACTGGATCAGGAAGCATTGTAATTGAAGATGCTGTAGTAGGACTAGCAAGCTTTCGTAGCGACTTAATTATTTTCTGCAAGAATAGTATTCACAAGCTTGTAAACATAAATAACTCTAGCACTGTAGCAGTTGTTCCTATTACAACAAATGTAGGCTGTGTATCAGGCGGTAGTATTCAAGAGATAGGCGGTGACTTGTTATTTTTATCTCCTGATGGAGT
>UEXM01000441.1_pt1 | contig 44276 bp, 59 predicted proteins | sample 1796661 | NCBI WGS metagenome assembly UEXM01 (sample SAMEA4772469, study PRJEB27181) | metagenome | reverse complement strand
TCTTTAAGTTTTTCTTGGACTACGCGTAAGCTTTCTGCATTCGAATCGGATTTATTATTCGGTGTCCATTGAGGCACCAAAGAGGCAAGATCTGACGCCTTACCACTAAGCTGATTAGATCCATAACTTGAACCGTATTATGAATATGAAGGTGATCCATACATAACTACTCCCGTTTGTTTTTTACTATATCACTTATTTCTGGATACAGTTACATGTGTAGCACTGTATTGTTGTATAGTTTAGAAAGAGAGGTAACTATGAATCGAAAACGCAAAAGTGATATCATAAGCGAAATAATGAATCGATACTCGGATGAGATGAATGATGATGAGATGCTTGATGTGTTAGCATTCTTATCTGTCATCGTTGCACACAATATGAACGAAAAAGATCCGTCAATTATGCTTGATAGAGTCGTAAGCTATTGGGTAAAAACAATGTCCGTTCTTACTCAGTCTTTCACCATGACACCGCCTAACGGCGAACCACCTGAAGCTTGATTTGCTTGAACTACTTTCCGAGTAAGTGATTGATCACTCACTATCACTCCGTTTTCAAGTTGTATAGCGGTAGCTGTGTCTTTTAGTCCGGCTCCTCGTATAGTTCGTTTAATTGCAGTACTGTTGATATTTCCATTCTTAATCATATTATTCTTCCTCCGAAACTTCTTCCACTTCGATAGGCTCAGCATATGACTCCATGAGCCTTATCAATGTGTCTATTGTGTATGCAAATCCGGAGCTTGCGAGCCCGAATATTATTGCGTTTATAGGAAGCATAAAAAGTTTACTCATCAATGTAACAGCTTGTATTTGGCCATTGATATCAATAATAGTATGAATTGTAGAAACCGAATGAAGGAGAAAAAGTAGCCACCCGGTATGAAATGCGGTGCAGAATGTGCATTCCAACATCTTATCAACCCAAATACTTTTCCCGTGTAACCAAGATAATTTATGTTGAAACGAAAAGCATAAAGCATATGCGGCAAGTAGTAGTACGACCAAATCCATAATCTAACCCCGTGAGCGTTTTTTCTTTTTTATCGGTTTACGGCCACTCGATGTTTTCTTTCTAGGAGATTTGGTTTCGATAATACGACAACAGCTGGTCTTTGCCGTCTTTGCGAATATTTCTATGGTGTCTGGTATACCATCACCGTCGCAGTCAAAACCCAAAGGAAGCTCAATACGGTTTAGTGCTTCTGTAATCAACTCGTACTCATCCCTTTGGACTTGGTTTGCAACTCCGGATGTAATAGTCTTGTGTAATAGGTTGTGTCTCTTTATCGCTTCCCCTAAACCCATCTGCATTTCTTTTCTTACGTAAGTCTCGGCCATATTTATACCCCTCTATAAATCTATATTTGTTGTTAAGTATTAGATAGCGTTGTGGAAATGACTTTGCAACATCGCAATACATCATGTAGATTTTATCATATATTGCAGAGTATAGCTTATCATCTATAGTTTCGTGCGTTTCATCCTCACACGCCTTGTCAAACAAAGTTGCGAATAAATCTATTACTTCTTGATCGGTCATTATAAATACCTTATATTTTGTTTGTTAATAGGAGTGACCATGCCATTATACGAATTTATATGTAAAGAATGCAAGAAAGAAACTGAAGAACTTTGTAAGTGGGATGATGTAGTAAGATGCCCATCTTGTTCCACCCCAATGATACGTAAAATATCACGTAACTCGTTCCAGCTGAAAGGAGATGGTTGGTACAAAGACCACTATGGCTTAAAGAAATCATCAGAGAGTAAGAAGGATTAACTATTCTGCTACCTTGACCAACCTGAGAGTTATGGGCAAAGGCTGTCTTCCAACTTTCCTTTGTTTGTGGCATCGCCATACATAATTTTTGTCAATCGCGATGCTTTCATACGCACAATCCGCTCCGACAGAAATCGTGCGATGTCCGAAGAAGGGTATCCCAACAAAACACCTGTCACAGATTGATTCAGTATGTCCATCAGCACACCTTTGTCTTGCAACGAAAGTTGAGATAAGGTGCGATTGGAATCTGCAATGGTATCCAAAAGATCGACCACAGCACTGATCGTGACTACATTCTCGGTTGGAGCAAACCACACTTCAACAAAAACCAATTGGGGGTTACGGTAATTTGTTCCCGGTGTAATTAACATTGACCACTCTGTATCTTCCTCAGCCAGCGAGACGAGCCGATTCCAAACCTCTGCATCAAATTGGGCTTGTATGTCCGCAACCGAACCTCCCAACGTGAGGTAAGCAGGTTTTTTTCCTGTGAGAACCGACGAGACTTCAGTGTGGACTTCTACAGGGGAGGACAGTGCTTTATAGTTTTTGATGAGGTATGCTGCGTAACACACGAGTGCATTCGCATCCATTGTATACAGCAGCCGGCCTCCTTTTCTTTTGTAAACACGTTTTTTCATTGTTCATTCTTCCTTCTTGCCCGAAGCGTACTTCACACCCATTATTGTTCCTATAATCGAAAAGCTGTTGGTAAGCAGGATACCGAATAGGTTTGACCAGGTACTACCAATGAGTGTTGTCTCTTCTGAATTATAAAATATAGCTATCACGTATAGTAATGTTGTAATAATACCTACACCTACAATTACATAAAGAGCATAGGATACTATGTTTCCGATGAGTTCAAACTGTGTCCTCTTTTGAAGAAGATCTAAATCATTTTCGGCTAGGTTTTTTGCGTCTTCTGCCTTTTGTACAGCATCTTTCAGCTCTTCCATAAGTGTTTCGTTCTCAGACGCCTTAACTTCTAACTGACGATTTTGTGCTTGTACTTGTTTTGTTACGTCCAACCTCTTTTTTCTATTCTCTCTATCATTCTCTAAAGCTTTTACAATGTAATCTCGGAATGGGTCATCGTCTTTTAACTCTATTAGCTTTATAATATTGCCTTCAAGGTATACGCCTTTATCCCTGGCAACTTGTATTAAATCTTGTTTTGTTTGTACAGGAAGTATCATTTGTAAGAAGTGAAAGGTTGAGTCCGAGCTTGGTAGGAAGAGTAATCCCTTTTAAAAGCTTCAAGACGGGGTTCAATCTCGTCAGACTTAACAATCCAAAATTGTGCTCCAACGTTTGCAGCTCTTTGCATTTCTTCTTCATCAGCAGAAGAAGATATAATACCAATTACCAAGCCGTTACCATATTCATAGTTAATCTTTCTAATGAGTTCTATACCGTCAAAAGAGGATCCTATAATATTCAGATCAACAAAAGCCACATCAGGCTTTCCATGCGGGGCGTCCATCCACACTCTAAACATTTTCTCTGCTTCATCAGCGGATGAGACTGCCTCTAAGTTCAAAGCGATATCTAAAAGGCTGCAAGCATCCTCAAAAACAAGGTGGAACAAATTTTCATCGTCTACTAATAGTATTGAATTGATCATCTTACTTTTATCCTTATAGTTGTTCCTTCATTCTCTTTCGGATTGTGATCGCAACTGACTGCGAAGCCATGCTCTCGTAATATAGCTATGGCAATATTCAAGCCGAGTCCTGTACCGGTCTCTTTTTGGTTATCTTGTCGTAAATACGGTTTGCAGTATTCTTCAAATTGGTTTTGAGTCATACCTCTCCCGTTGTCAATAACAGCTAGATGTTCATCGTCAATCATAGTAATTGCAACAAGCTTAAAATCACTGTCATTGTATTTTAAGCCATTACGAATCATATTATCAATTGCCGTGCAGAAAAGAGGTTCATTTATTTTTAGCATAGGTAGCCGGTCTAAAGCAACTTGATCTTTATATGCAGTGCTACGAAGATAATCAGCGAGTGAATCTCCTATGTTAATAATTTCAGTAGCAAGCTTGCTGTTCGGCTTTACAAGATTGGTAAACTCCTTTACACCTTTGTACACTTTTTGTGTATGACTAAGCCCTTCTTCAATTAGTCTTATTGGAGATTCTAGTTTAAGGTTTGTAATTACATCCTCAGAAAGTCTTCGCTTCAATGATCGAAGACCTCTTGGGATATACGTATTGATACCAGAATGCATATCATGCCGAAGTATCTTTGCCGCATGTTCCAAATATGTATTTTTGTTTTGTATTTCTCTACGCAACTTAAAATCTTCCGTAACGTCTGTTGCAATCTTCATTATTTCTAATACATTCCCTTGTGTATCAAAAATTGGATTGTAGCTACCTATAAGCCATTTCTCATCACCATACTTTGATATACGTCTAAATGTGCCAACTATAAATTCCCCTGATTCTAATCTAGACCACAGCTCTTTATATTCGTTTGAGTCCGCAAAATCTTTTGGGCATAAAAAACTGTGGTGTTTATCTATTACATCAACCTTTTCGAAACCAAAAAATGTAGCCATATTTTGATTCATGTCCTTTAGTATTCCTTTCGGTGTAAAAATTGCTACCAATGCCGATTGCTCGATAGCTCTTAATTTCTCGATATTGTACCTTTGCATGACTTTGTAATCTTGCACGAGGTACCTTAGAGCAAAAGAACCTATGGGCACAAGAACTAGACATGTATAGTTAATCATATCTACAAGAAGCACAAGAAGTTGTCTAATATTCCTTCCGTCAACTATTCCAGCTTCTACTGCCATAAACGTAAAAACAGCAAAACAAATCTTAAGAACACCTACAATTGTAAGCAGACACAATGCTATGGTTCTTTTCCTAAACCTATTCATTTTTGTTGCATCATTTGAATGTCGGCTTCTATCCGTACATGATCTCCGATAAGTAATGTACTTTGACCACCTGTCACATTAAATGTTAAGTCCCAATCTTTACGATTGATTTCACAAGCCAGCTCAAAACCATATTTTAACTGCCCGTATTGATCAACATCTGAGCCATTATATCGAACAGAAAGTGTGACAGGCTTTTTAACATCTTTTATCTTCAACCAACCCTCTATCAAAAACCTATCTGGGCCAACTTGTTTTGTTTTGTCGCTCGTGAAAAACATATAGGGGTACTTTTTTGTGTCAAAGAAATCAGCACTTTTTAGGTGATGATCTCTGTCTTTGATATTCGTGTTGATACTATCTACATCTATACTACATGTCAGATTTGCACCCCCAAAAGAAAGACCTTTTGTTTCTATGCGAGCATCGAATTTCTCAAATGTACCGCGCACATGACTAATCATTAGGTGTTTTATTTTGAACTCAATTTGTGAATGTAATGGGTCTTGAACTAGAATCATCAAACTTTTTCCTCAGTTAAATCAATTATGTATTCTTGCGATGGCTTTAAGTCAATCTCTATACGTGTACCATGTTCTGTGAGAGTTGGCTCTAATCGAAATCCATGATCTTCTAGGATTACAACAGCAATGTTTAAGTCCAATCCTTGTATATCATTGTGAGCTGTAGAAAGTTTTGACCATGGTTTACAATAACGCAAAAATTCTTCTTTTGACATTCCAATACCATTATCTTCGATACATAAAATGTCTTTTCGTCTATAAATCTTTACCCACTTTGTCTCACTAGTATTGAACTGTAATCCACCTTTAATAAGGTTATCTATCGCAATGCAAAAGAGAGTAGGCTGTACTTTTGCTACACCCAGCTCTTCAATTTGAACCTTCATTCGGTAAGCCGTGTAAGAAATGTAGTTTATAATCTCTTCGGTAATATCGACTTCCACGGTCTCTGTGATTTTATTGTCTTGCATTAGATTTGTGAACGCATACACACCTTTATATATTTTCTGTGTATAATCAATGCCTTCGGTCAACATCTTTAAAGGAAGATCGAGTTCATGTTGTTGGATAATACTCTTAGGAAGCTTTTTTATTAGATTCTTAATTCCTCTTGGAATGTATTGGTTGATTCCACTGTGCATGTCATGGCGTATTATTTTAGCAGTATGTTCGAGAAACAGTTTTTTCTGTTGGAGAGCTTCCTTATCTCTTATATGTTCTACGAATGAATATTGCATTTTGTGGTACTTTGCAAGCCACTCATCGTAACTTGGATTGTTCCCTGGCATAAACTCACCCTCTCGATAGTGAGTTGGAAGTTTTATTTTTCCTTTTGTGGTAACAAAGACGGTTGTAAGTTGGATCGATGTCAATCTGATGTGATCGTATTCGTTTATTAGTAGCGATTCAACGTCGTTACAATCTACATCCACGTAATAAAATCTAGGAGCTAAATCGAATTGCTCGAAGGCGATGGGATCATAGAAATCTTCGATGGTCCAACGCAGAGAGAACCAGTCGCCTTCTTTTGCTTTCATTACGCATTCCAGTCAAAAAGCCATACACAAGTGATATCGACATCGTTTGGAGTGTTCGTTGGATTTATAGAGATACCGAGTATGTCACCTGCACTGAATGCCGAGTTGGAGAAATTGGCTTGGAAAGAAGAGTTTGCAGCTGAAATATCTATGCCAACTGTTTCCGTTGCAGTTGTATTAAGGTTAGCAGTACTATTTGAAGCTTTGTGGAAAGCTATATTAGTCCCATTCATTGCTGAGGTTGAACGTATAGTCACACTTAGCAAATTACCCGCGGCAGGTGCGACAAATTTGTTGTTGACTCCAGGACTACTATTACTGCCAGCTGTATTCCAACGAACATACTGCTGTGAGTTGCTTGTATTGTTGTACTTTGCAGTGTTGACGTGACGTAATTTGGCGTTGACTTGTTCAAAGTAACCATTTCTCCACTTCTTCGATACCGAGCCGATATCATAGGTATCAGTGTCATCCGGAATGAGGTCAGAATCGAACTCCGCATTGACGATGATGGTATCATCAGGATTGTTACCAATAGTTAAAGAACCTTGCAAGTCTACTGTATCGCCGTCACCGGCGACAGATTGTCGAGCTGTAGTTGTGTTAAACCCTGTTAATTTTATTGTTGCCATCGTTATCCTCTTTCATTGACCACCATTTGTACCGCTTGCGTACCTCTAAATAATCTTCGTCAGTATCATACTTGTACGCTTCCATCTCAAAACGAATATTATAATATGCCATAGCTCCGTCACCATATTTTAGAAAACCTTTAAAGTAATCCCAAAGGTACAAGAACCAAAATCCAACAAACCCAAGTTCAAGATATTGTTGAAAATGAATTGTTTCGTGCCTTTTCGTCTTTTCACCCATTTTTGAACGTGAGATCACAAGCGGACCCAGAGTAATTGCATTGATTTCAATAGGCGCGACTTTGGATAACCAAATAGGTATCCTACTATTCTCAATGAACCACGGTGTCCAAAATCTCGGCTTCTTCATTAGTTCACATGCCAAAAAGGTTTACCACCTTCCCATATCATTTTGATTTCAGACATTTTTATGTGAACTAGAATAGGTGTGTCTACCTGTTGTGTCACATTTATCATTTTTGCTTTCATATCGACAAAAGTTTTATTTAAAACAACAGTATCTTCTTTGTTCAGCTTGAGTGATGTTTTTGATCCGTCTTTCCAAAATATCGTGTTTATTATTATTTCCATTATATTACCCTATTGTATAGATTTATAAATGCTTCCTTAGGCTCACGTTCGTTTACAATGTATTCATATAAGAGAAAAAATGCAATTGCCCCACTTACACCATATGCAGTAAAATACAGATGCCTATATCGGTAGTAGCGTACCAAAGATAAAAAACGATCCCATGGGAAGTCATTTCCAGGGTCGTGGTGACAACTCCCACCACCTGCTTCGCCTACAAGGTTTGGATTACCTGGAGTTGCTTTGTTCGCATTCGCAGGATTGCCACCTTGCTTGCAGCTTCCTGTGTGCGCGTGACCGAATATATGCTTTCTGTCTATTGGTATGTTGTTTCTCTTTGAGATGTTAGCTACCAACTTTGCAAGTGCATTCATTTGGGTCATTCCAAAACCAATTGGCTCTTTTACGGCGTAAGATTCACCGTTGTGTACAGCAAAACCCGTAACTTCGATGCCCACTGCCCAATTGTTAACACCGCTACCGCCATGCCATGCCTTATCTTTCTCATCCACCATATATATGACAGTACCGTCACGTTCTAATCCATAATGTGCGGAAGCTTTTCGATCTGGGTTTTCGAAAGTGTAGTAAGACGGACGCCAACCTTCAGTTGTATGAATTACAATGCCTTTGATATCTTCTGGTTTACGATCCGCAGGAGTATGATTAGGAACCGGCATCCAATAGTCATACCATTTGCCATTGATTTTTGTGCCTGTATCTAATAAGTTTAATCCTCGCACAAAGTTTTCATATTCTTTGTCCGTCATATTACGTAAATTAGGGGCTTCTTTTTTGGTAAAGAAGTTTTTTTCTGTTCTTTTTAACATTTTACTCGCCTATGAAATCGTTTATTTCATCCCAAAAGAACCAGACCATCAGTCCTAATACCGACGCCGTTGCAATCGGTGCAATTATTGCGTAGTTTTTTCTAGGAGGCAACTTCGCATCATTGAACCATGTATCGTAAAGCTCATTCCTTGCTGACCAATCGTTTGAAGCGTAATTTCTTGAGTCGGGTTGTATCCTAAGGTGAAGGTGTGGACCTGTTGTATTGCCTGCACCAGGTGCACCAGGTTGTCCGCCCGAGTACCCTATCAATGTACCGCCTTTCACAAAATCACCTTCCTTAATACCCTCAATCGGTTCTGTAAGGTGGCAATAATTAGCCCATGTCCATCCTGTTGTATTATCTTTATTTGGGAAAATCATTGCAATCTGATTTCCACATTTACCACCAGTACCTTGATAGATCTGATTCGTAAACTCATACTTGTCTATGTACCCATCTGCTATGGCATAAATCGGTGTTCCGACTGGACAAGGAATATCGATTGCACCATGTTGCACTTTGCCCCGTTGTTGATCAGCTTTTGCACCTATGCGAAAAAACTCTTCCGGAACAGGTAGATAGCGACCTTTTAAGTTCGATATTGATTCCAATATAGACATTATAGTATCTCCAAACATAAAAAAAGGGAGGGAGCAGAGCTCCACTCCCTTGAAACACTATGTTTCACCCTTAACACATACTTATTATCCGATTTCCATGATAAATTGAGGCTGTAGAAGAACTTGCCACGCTGTACCAGTTCCACCCACACAGATACCAACTTGGAATACCACATCAGCAGGTTGATCAGGTGGTGCGAGCTGCACTTTACCTGCATCTGTGCTTAGGTATACTTTTTTACCAATATTATTAGCAGCATTGAAAGCAGCTGTTCCCGTTACACTATTCGCTATACCTGCAACCATGACATTACAAGCGGCACCTGCACTCGCTGCACCTAACGCAATACCAATAAACTGACTTGAAGCAGAAGCATCAGCATCACATTTGGTTACTACAGCTGTACCCCCGGAGTTGGTTGTGAACACTGCATCACCTGCAGCTATCCCAGTGCCATCAGCGGTAAATGTACGAACAAACATTGGAAAGTTGGACACAATGCGAGCCATCTTAGCCGCACCTTCAGTAAAAATCTCAATGTCACCACCGGATGCTCCAGTAGCAATAGAAATATCACCAGCAGATGCTGAGATACCTACAGCATCACCACCTGTACCCGCGGATGCGATTAGAACACTGGAGTCTCCCCCACCAGTTGATTGTAAGATAAGGTCGAGTCCATCGCCTGCACCGGATGCAACTTCAAGAGTCAAGTCTTGGCCAGTTGAGACAAAAGAAGAAGCTGCACCTGAACCTGCAAGAGCAACACCTGCTGTACCATTGATTGTCGTTGCTACACCGTTAAGGTCTAGAGCACCCGCTGAAGTAAGGTCAATCTCTCCACTTGTTGTTGTAGATAGAGAAAGATTTGCTTGAGTAGCTCCGATATTAATCGCTTGAGCGGACTCCGCAGTCAAATCAATCTGTCCGCCAGCATTAATAGCAAAAGCAGAACCACCACCATGATTCAAAGAAAGTGTTTGGCCATCAGCGGCAGTGATATCCATTGCACCACTTGAATCGATACTTACAGCAACACCATCTATATCCACGCCTGCAACAGAAGAAAGGATAAGGTTACCACTAGTAGCAGTAGAAACTGTAAGATTACCACTTGTAGCTGTAACGTTAGAAGCACCTGTACCATCAATAGAGAAGGTAGTGGAAGCAAGAACATCAAAAGTTCCTGTGACATCAATATCTATGTTGGCACCGGCATTGATATCAAGCAAACCTGCTGATGTAATATCAAGTTCACCAGAAGTTGTGGTACTAAGAGTCAGACTATTACCTGCAACTGTGAAGTTAGAAGCGGCTGCTGCATCCAAGCTAATAGCGTTAGTACCTGAAGAGTTACTCACATCGAAGTCACCATTAGCATTGGTCATCGCGATGGTGTTGCCTGCTGCATACGCTTGTTGAAGTGTAGACGTTCCAAGAGGTGTGAAAGAAGCAAATCCAGTATCTACGTTTGCACTAGCAACTTGCCATGCACCGGCAGCAGAAGTTTGGAGAACGTTCACGTTTACTTTTGTCAGCGTAACTGAAGTACTTTGATTTTCTGTCTCTGCTGTAAAGTTTACTTGTGCGAACTTCGCATTGATAGTGTCAGGAGAACTAATTGCTGTTGATTTTATCGAGAGAACAGCAGGATCCGCATTAGTTAAACCTGAGACAACGTAAAAACCATCGTTCTCCGCATTAGTTGTTCCTGCAATCTGGACAATATCGTTTGCTGCGAAAGTTCCATTTGGAAGCTGAGCTTGAGCTACAGAAAGAGTAGGACGTGTACCACCACTCGCTGCGGCAAAAGTAATATTGGCACCTGTAGAGTTAATGTCTCTACCACCAGCGACAGGTAAATAGTTGACAGCAATACCGCCCTCCAAGCCTGCTACGGTTGTGTATCCAAAGTTGATATCGAGGAAATTATCTTGTACAAGTACACGTTCTTCGTCTCGTGAAATAATATTTCCGATTACTTCTAGGTTTCCATCAATGTTTACACCGCCAGCAAAACTTACAGTGTCACCTGATCCACCTGTACGATTTTTACCACCGATTTCGTCGTAGCCTATACCTTTATAATTTGCCATTTGTTTACCTCTTATTTATAATTAAAAAAATGTGTCGTTAAGGTCAGTACCAGTTTAACAGATTTTACAGAGAAATGTAATAACCTGTAGCACACAATTTTATAAGGTAATAAGAACCTGCATATTTAGAATGACAGTTGGCGTGGTATCACTGCCGTTCCCTCCTTTTAACTTACCTATTCGTACAACAGTCTGACCACTACCTGTTGGAGCTGTCAGTGTCGCAGTACCATCAGTTGTAGACAAATAGACTTGTTTCCCATTATCTGTCGAAGCAGGTGCTGACGCAAATAAAACACTTGTTTCACCTCCAGTTGCTACGTTAAGGGGATTCCCTTGTGCCCCCGCAGCAGTGGATGCTATTCCGACAACTTCTGCTTCCTTTTCAACACCAGCATTTGCTTTTAGAACTCTACCGGGTGTCAATCCACTATCTGAGCTTATAACCATACGCACAATGTGCCCAGCACTGATTGCCTCATCCGCAACCAAACTTGAGATTGTAGCAGTTGCACTCGCAGTCCCAGTCGCCGCTGTGTTTCCTATATACCTAAAACCAATCACATAAGGATCGAAATCAGAGTTTGTAATACCTGTTCTTGTGTAAAAATCATCCGATAACAATAGCAAACCGAGAGCGTAGTTATAGATCCAACCGACTTGTTTTGTTGTGCCCGTTCCAGTTTGACCATCCGTAGTCGTAATAAGAGTTCCACCGGAATTTGGATCACCATCATATAATTGTATCGAATACCCATTAGAAGGTGAACCACTAGCTTGAGGTACAAGTTGAGGTAAGAGCCAATTCTTTAAGAGGCCGGAGGAGGCATCGTTGTAAGTAGTATAACAAGCAAAAGTGCTGAAATTAGTACCTGCAATAAGTGTAAGTCGCTTAGCATCGGATGCCTGACTTAAATCCTGTATCAACGTAGGATTTGCAGTCGCATTGTTTCTTGCAGTAGTCGCATTCCCTGCTGCTGGGATGGATGATAATTGTGTCCATACTGTGCCTGCATCTAAGATGAAAGAAAACCCAAATTGCTTTTCAAACCAAACCGCTGCACTGTTCGCATCAATGACACCTGCTGCCAATGATGCAAAATTAAGATTTATCGCTTCTTGATTCGAAAAGCCCATTTTATCGTTTCTCTAAGTAAAAATCGTACATAAACCACTAATGTAATTTCAAATTGGCAAAGGGTGGAAATTTAACTTTGCCTTTTGTTATAGAGCGAGCTGCTCGATTTCGGTTCTTTTTTAACTCTTCAATGAGAAATTCAAGTTGTGGCGTACGAGGAGATTTTCTACTACCATCACTACGTCTCCCCGGATACAGATTAAAGAAAAAGTAGTTGCCTACTGTTTCCAGATCTACAGCTAAAACAAATTCCTTATTTATAGGCTTAGCGAGACTAGCATATTCTTTCCTTTTAGCCCCTAACGTCGAAACTTCGTACGCTATCCTCCTATTCCGATATGGAAAAACAGACGTTGATGCATAATCAACAAACTTCATACCTTCAATAATCATTTGTTGTATGTAAAACTTGTTTTGGTCATAAGCTGCTGAGCGTAAATTGAAAGAACTCTCCACATCAAAAACATCATAGATGTCAGGTGCATCACAATCATCAAATGGATCATCTGTAATATTGTGGTAATCAAAGGAATCATGTCCACGTTGTGTAGATCGCTTACGATATAACTTTTCACTCATAAATGAATCCCAAGATTTTTCAGCTCCCGGAGCAACATCTTGTCTGTCGGTAGTCAAGCCGTATGTATTTTGCCCATCATATAATAGTGCTTGCAAGCAGTAAGTGATAACCTTACCTGCGTTTAATCTTCCATACAAGTGACTTCTGACAACTTGACCTGTCTTATATGTGTGAGGTATACAAGGACGTTTATTGGGGTATGATTCGTAGGAGAGCATCTTACTATCTAACATTGCTACATAATTATTAAACAAAGCTGCAGCACCTTTCATCTCTAAGGAATCCCTTTTATATCCTGCCACATCAATAAGATGGATAGTATGGTCGGGATGCTCATCTTTTGATGCCAAATCGTAAGTGTCTGTATTGGTGACAACAATGCCAAAACCATTGTTTGCAAAATATCTGAGCGATTCAGTAATTGTGTATGACATTTTTTCTCCTTTTCACCCAATCAGTCTTCGTCTTCATTCAAAGCTTGAATAAGAAGACCTTTTGCAACTGAGTTTAGCTGATCTGTAGCCAAACGGATATCGGATATCTTAATTCCCATTTTTGTCTTTCTATTTTCATATTCTTCTTTGAAACACTCTAAGAAATTTATAGGCTTAGATGTACCACCACTAAGTATTATAGGAACGGGTTTAGAAAGAACTTGATCAAGTTGTTTTGACCTAAACTCCATTGACACCCAATCGAGTGCGTGATTGATCAATGCACGATAGTAAAATACAAGAGCCTCTTCATCTCGATTTTTTGGATCGAGCAGATCTACTCCGTTCTCTTTGATTGCACAAATACGAGATTGTGTTGAACCGATAGACGTTGAAGCACGATTATCAATCCAATCTCCACCACGCTCTACAGAAAACTCCATTCCTCCTACACCATTATATGCCAATGCCACGTTGGTCATTCCCGAACCAAATGAAAAAGACAATGCAGAAAAGTTCTCTTTGGCGGCTTCGGAGAAGATAATGGCCATTGCTTCATTGGATGACACTGCGTTGTACCCAAGGTTGCTAACTATACGCTTAAAAATTCCCTCATGATAGATAATATCTTTCGAAGGATTATCCAAAGGAGCAGCTGGTACAGAGTAAAAACATATTTCATTCTCTTCTGTAGGTTCTCCAAGTACTTCTTTGATAAGGAAACCCAAAACTTCTAATGAGTCAGTCTCACTTGGGGATATCAATCCTTGAGATAAAGGTCTACGAACTTCCTTATTGAACATGTTCGCCATCTCCATGGCTTGGTCTCCCAAAAGAAACAGCTCCTCATCTCGCTCAACATATGATGCTTTGCTCATTTTTAAGATACGTTTAGCCGTCTTCGGTAAATCTAAAAATGCATCACGAATTCGTTTCGTATGCACCTTACCATCTTTCATTCTTGCTGATACAATATTCATCGTACCTATGTCTAATCCTACAGTCACTTTTTACTCCCTTTTTTGAGTTTTCTCAATGCCTCTAATGCACTCGATACATCTTCTTGCGCTTCTGTCTCTTGCACATTGGCGACACCTTTTAATTGGTCATTTGTTATATCCGTTGGTATGAACACAGGTTCGTCCTTCGGCATATTATATGTATTTTGCTGTTGAGCAGATGTCGATACAACTTGTATATTTTGTAGTTGATTTGCCAATTCTGCTGTTAGCTCAGAAAACTTCGAATCGATAACATCTGACATTGTTCTCAGCATGTTCATTTGAAACTCGTTTTGCATCCGAGCAATAATATCCAATGTCACATGGCTCGGCATTGCAGCACTTTGGTCTCTTTCTACCGAAGGATCAAGCTCGAAATAAGCGGCTTCCACTTTGGCACGCAACAGCCAAACATGACTCTCACTCATTTTTATGTACGTCATACCTTCGGAAGTCCGTATACCAACGGATGCACCTCTGTTTTTGATTCGTGCCTTAAAGTTATTAGATCCTCTCCATTCGCTGAAATCCTGTGCTTTTATAAAATCCCTTACATCGATCGGTAGCAACCAATATTCAAAAGCAGATTCTTCGGACATACGAATAGACAAACGCAACATGTTACGTTCGCAATCCGCTTTTACGTGTACTAAATCTGCAAAAAAGCCCATGGTATCAACCTTAGAAGAAAGTAAACACAAGGCTATTAATCTTAACTGCCGTGTTAACAATTTGTATTTGTATGAAAACTCCGTTTTCACACGATAAACCTCCGAAGGTACAGTTAACATTATTAGACGATGACGAACTTTCCCTAATATGCCCATCTGACACTCCATCATTGAAAGTTGCAAAGTTATAATTTGCTCCATGCATCTCTAAAGCATTTGCACCTGTCCCACTAGCACCACCACCCGCTGAAGCCCGTCTACGTATGAAGATTTTTATATGCTCATTGGCTAAATCTGTCGTAGCATTTGCAACAAAAGTACCTGTAAAAACAACTGTAAAACTAGAGCGGTTAAGACCTGTCGCGTCTACTATTGTTCTGTAGTAGTTAGCAGGTGCACCAAGACTTGTATAGTTTGGGTTTGCACCTCCCGAAGTGGGAGCATATGAACTCCAATTTGCATTGGAACCACCTGATGATAATGTTGCTTGGCTCGGAACGAGAAGTTGCCCACCCATAATAAGAGCATCTCCAGAACTAAGGGAATTCGTAGAAGTCCAATTCCCACTTGAATTCCCACTATTATACGTGGAGGTCTGTCTTCTGTTCTCGTCATCAAAATATTCAGCGAGATCAGCGGATGTAGTACCGTACGTATCCACCAAGATATTAGAAGTACCACTATTTACAGTAGAACCGCTTGCCCACGTATCGCGAGGAAATGCAGATATTCGAGCACCCGTTTCTCTATATCGGTAATTTGAAGAATTGATACTGAAAGCAGCATTGGCATAATCAGTACCTGTATTGTCAAAAACGTTTGTCCAATTAGAAAAGTTTGAAGATCCTGTCCCAAACGGTGAATGGTTAACAGTCGATATTCCGTATCCTGTTGCAGACACCTGGAGGTTGTTTGACGTTCGAGAAGTATTACGGTTCAAGTTATCCACATCTTGCACAGAAGCTGTAAAAGCCGAACCTGTAATGTAGTATTCTATCCCAGACAAATGTTTGGTTTGAACAGACCCACCAGTTTCGGCAACAGTCACTGAGCCGCTGATACTCGGTGTATTTGGGTTGGTATCTAAAAACACAGCTGTTTGGGTATAGGTGTATGTACCACCACCATCTGTGGTTGTGTCGGTCGTCATGCTTATGCGTACATTGTATCTGCCACCTTGGCGACTTGCTGCGGTCAAAACTGCATTTGCACCCACTGTTACTGCTAAACGGGCTTTGAACTTGGTCGTGTCAGCTGCGTAATTTGACACTGTGATTGTAATGTTTCCCGATCCGTACGATCCGTTTCCGGTCAAAGCACTCGTTGTTTTCGACTCTAGAGATGTTGTTCCATCCGCATCAAACATTGTTACCGTAACAGTAGAGTTTCCCCCAAAACCTGTTGCATCTCCCGCCATAGAAAATGAGACAGATGTACCAACAGTTGCAGATTGACTGGATGCAGCCCAACCATTTGTTTTGAAAGGGTTTCCTTCTGACGTTGGTGTAGAAATTCTTGCAGTTGACCTTGTTAATGTCTCTGACACACGGGCATCAGTAGTACCGTCTTGACTGTTGAAATGGGAAGCAAAAGTAGGGGTTGGGATATACACATTTACTGTCCCAGAACCCCCACTTAGGGCTTGTACGTCAGCTCCAATAAAATTAATGATGGTGACGTTGGCATCGATAACAGAACCTTCGTCTTGTATCGTTAATGCCGAACCTCCACCACCCCCAATGCTCGTAAGTCCTACAAACAATGGAGGTGGACATAAACCACCATTTTGTCTTGACATGCTAACCCTCTAAACCGTTAACATATGTAATCTCAACTTTTATATTACTACCACCAGTTATATCGAAAAGAAGATTAGTGTAATTAGAAAGTCTTGAACTAGATCTACCTATAGGTAATGTCATAGATGTGGAAGGTGGTATCCGAACAGAAGCTGCACTGAGTGCACTACCCGCTGAGTCACCCCACTCTACCAATACTGTATTTGTACCATCGGTGTTATAAACAATGATACTTGATGTATTTTCATAGGGGCCTGTACCTGATGCAACAGAAGTACCGGCTGATCCGACAGTCACGACCTCTCCCGTGAAAGGTTTCTTAATAAACGCCATCATTTACTCCAAATTAATTATTGTCCAACCCTCAACATTCTGAGCTGGTGCTACCGTTGACGTGATGACCACTTGATAGGGACAACTCGTTAAAACATCCATGACATTATATAGTGTGATTGGGTCAAACGCACGTTCTTCTGGGGTGATGACATTAAATAGAGTGCTATCTGCACAAGCTGCACTCATAGCCATAATCATAGACGCCCACTCTGCACCAGACAGAGCTTCCCTAATCACACCATCAACTTCGAATCCAATCTGAATACCTTCATCAACTTTCATGCAAAACTTGTAATTATCTGGAAGATACGCTTGGACTGAAGATATAAAAGTTCCTTGAGAGTTTTCTGCTAATTTCTCTAAAACGATTTTAAGTGCATCATCTAGTTTTTTAGCTGTATCTATTTTTGCTTGGAGAATGGGTGTAGACTCACGAAATTCTTGTAGCATACACCAGTTATTAGCCTCGCTTTTTAGCTCTTGGACTTTCACTGTTTGGTCTTTCCAAGTCTGTTCGATATCTTCTACTTTCAACTGGCTCATTGATTGTTCAATTTTCGCTATATCAGTTTCAGTTTGTTGGATAGAGCCTACGATTTCTTGCGCAGTTGAACGTAAACGTGACACCTCTTTATCTAAAGAAGCACGCTTGTTATGGTATGTAATAGCTTCCTCTATTGATTTATTCATCCCGGAGAGCTCTTGAATTCTCTTTCCAAAATCAATGTAGTTTCCTTGTAAGCAAACCATGCAATTTTGAGAATTCATCGCAAGATGTATCTTTGCCATATCAATAATCTTGTTCCGAAGAGCTACGACGAACTCATCTTGCTCGGTTATCGGCTGAGAAAGGTTTGAAGCTACTAATATGCTATCTAATTCTTTTTCATGCTCTGATAGCTGTTCTACCACTCTACGTAATCTATCTTGCTTTCTGTTTATCTCGTATCTAAGATTGTGTATCTGAGAATTCTTCTCTTGGCAAGTCTTCAGATTATCATATGCCTCAGACTCTCTCTTTTTGGCGAGTTCCAACATTTCTTCGGATGGAGCACACTGAGACGCAGCTAATTTTTCAACAGCTTTTTCAGTGGAACGAATCTCGTCTCTATACGCTTTGATTGCATCATTGTTTTTTGTTTGCACAGATTTAATAACTTCAATCTCGTCCTTTTTAGAAGTGCCTGCGAGACGTTTATACCGCTCTTTCAATGCAGAGTCATCTAACAAATCTAGTACAAGGGGACGGCTAACAGAACCCACGTCTTGCTCTACAACCCATTTTTTGAGTGCATCAGGTTTAGAAGTTAAAATTCCTAGAACATCTAAAAAAGGTAGTTTTGAAGCAAGCTTATTTTTAACTTTAGGTCGCCCCGCACCTGTTTTTGTCCGTTCAACAGTTACACTTGTTGCTTTTCCATTACTATAATCAGCAACGCAAACAAGATCATCATCAGCTGGTGCTAATGAGATCAAGTCTCCGCCTCGTTTAACGATTTTTTTACCACGTAAGTCGGACACGGACTGTGTCAGAGCCAACTCGATAGAGTTAATGATAGAAGATTTACCCGAACCATTCGGTCCCACTATTAGTGTTTTTGGTGATAACTCTACATCTACACCCTTTTTTACATTGGATGTTAATTTTCTTATATACATTTGTTTCCCTTGGTCTTTAAGCCGGTCAAGCTATTTGTTGTGTTCCTTCTTTAGGAGGTTTTCTAGTGCGATGACATCAAAGGGACGTTGAGGTGTTTTCTCCCCATTCATCCACCTATAAAGTGTACGCCAAGATACCTGCCCATTTATTTTTTGTTCTATATCTTTAGGTGTTAAACCATTTTTGCGGAGCTGCAATAGGCATCTTTGTGCTCTATTTTTTAACTCATTCGCTGTATTCGCTTTCATATCTTTCTCCTTAAATTAAGTTGAGAGACCAGCCACCCTGCCAATTTGTATCATCTACAACTTTTACAGAAGCTACTCTCTTCATTGTTTTGTCTTGTTGATCCCAGTAAAGAACAGGTTTACCTGACGCTACTGACTTTTCTACAATACCAGCTGTGGCTTTTCCCATTTGTATGTCCACACATATTACAGCATTGTAAATTTGTTGTCTCGTAGTATAGTCGATGCCTTTGGATATTCGACTGATCCATTCAGACCAACCCCCACAGTTCGCAAAGGATTCTTTATAGTCTTCTCCGGAAGGCACAACCACTACTGTTTTTTTGTTTTTCATAGATAAATATCTTTGAACATCTTTGCGCACGACTTGTACTTGATCATCGACCATTCCTTTCGCACATGCTAAAAACACTTTCATTCTATATCTCCAAGTTTTTAACGATGTGGACTGCTTGATCTTTAAAGCATCGGAAAACATGCTCATTATCTGGGTCAATCTCGCATTCTTCCACAACGTAAAGAATGAAATCTTTCAAAGTTTGAGCTTGTTGCAGGTTTTTATCGAAGTATTTTTGATTAGATGTGTATATTTCTGTACTTTGTTGCAGGTTCTCGAACTTGTCGTGTAAATCTTCGTATGAATCTTCTGCGTCACTGATTTCTTTATCCTTATCATTTATATTTTGAAGCAAAGCTTCGTTTTCTGCACGCAACTTTACGATTTGGTCGTAAAGACTCTGTGTATCTTGTTCAAATGCTGTCATGGTTCTTACTCCGTTCTGGTGTGATGTAGTAGACATTGCCATCTACTCTGTATAGTTTGGGTTTGTTTTTTGGTTGTGATAAAAGATTTTTCGATCTTGTCTTTCCTTGTTTTGTGAACTTAAAAATAGAAGAAGTCATATGGTTGGTGTAAGCTATGTTTGCGATTGCAAGCGGTAACGTATCACCTATACCATTCTCTCTCACAAGTAATCTTGTATCATTGTTTTTGCCATTTGACACTAAATTTTTGCCATTTGACACTGAAATTTTTAAGACTGTTCTTCCTTTACAAATCTTATCGACTCCTTCTATTAAATTCGAAGGCCATTTTTTGATGATATCACCTACTCCTAATACGATTATGTTTACTCTATTTGGTAGTATTTTCACCATCGTAGGAGCAGTTCTCCATTTGTTATGTATTTTCAATGATAATTGGGATGAATAGTGCATAGCATTCTCACACTTTATCCCACGTCATTGCAATATCCGCGGCTGCGCTGAACACCACACCCCTAAGAGACGTATGAGTTAAGTTCATCGCTTCTTCAAGCCTCTCTTTTACCCACTCAGCTTCGCTTTCAGGACACTCTACGGCAATACTATCATGACATTGATTTATTATCCCAGTACCAGCTCCCCATTTGTGGAGTGGTATCAACTCATAAAGCTCCATGATAGCTATATTCATCAGTGATGCACCACTTGCTTGGATAGGGAAATTAACGATTTCATTGATGTTTTCACCATCAAGAAAATCCCTTCTTCGACCCATAACAGGCTCAACGAGGTAACCATTGTTGCGATAGTCTTGTATCTCTCGATCCCAGCCTTGGGCAAATTGAGCACCTTCACACCATTTTTCATGCATGATACGAACTTCTCGGACAGACATTTTTGCGTATGGCATCAGAGTGTAACCAGGGCGGTCTGGATCAGGAACTTCAGTCTGTGTAATGGCTCTATGCACGGTATCAACAGAAGCTGCATATTGTGAAGCGTATTGTATCGTTTTAGATAGCTGACGCAACTTGTCCGCCGTGCCGGAAAACTTTGTACCAGTCTTCCAAGGATATGGACCACATCCACATTCCTTAGCCGCATCTTCGAATCTTTTCCCAAAGACAGTGTATGCGGTCACCGAAGAATGAGGATCAAGGCCATTTGCGAAAGCTTCGAGATATTTTTGCGAGTTCCAACGTGAAGCTGCAATACGAAGCTCAAGTTGGTCTGCATCCGCACCTACGAAAACATTACCAGGTTGAGCGCGAACCAAACCACGTAGATGCTTTGGAAAGTTCTGTGCATTCATTGGTTTAGAACTAGATAACCTTCCGGTTGTTGTGACATGAGCATTGTAGCCTGGGTACATCCTACCAGTTTGGGGATCTACAATCCCCAATTTCTTCGTGCCATATCGGTCTCGCATAGATTTTTCCATCCATGAATCATCATCATCCCATCCGCCCCAAGCCTCCTCAGTACAATAACGAAGCTTTGTTACATAAGTTCCTAATAACTTCTGTGTTTTTTTGTATCGGCGGATTTGTGTAATTACTTCTCGTTGTACTTCTGTAAGGGAACGTAGAGTAAGTAACGCTCGAAGGATGGGATCACCGGTACTGATATCTCCGGTATCTGTAAATTTGACTTTGTTATCGACAGGAGGATCAAGCTGCCACTGCTCGTATAAAAGATCTCTAACTTGAATAGGAGAACCAGGGTTAATGTCCTTTGTAATATCTAGTGATTGGATTTTCGACCTTTGTTCGTGAATTGACTTGAACATCTCCCTTTCGAGTGCATGTCTCTTTGGTTGATCTACAAACATACCAACAGTATGCATATCAGAGCATATTTCTTGGAGCTTATGATCACATTGCATAAGTTTTACTTGTTCTCTCGCTCGTAATTGTGCAATAAGTGTTGGCACGACTTCTGCTGTAATACCAACATCGTATCCACAGTATTCGTGCAACTCAAAATCTGTTTCGGAACCGTACGCTTTCTTTCTTCCTTGTCGATCAGTCTTCCAACTCGGAGCCTCTGTATACACTGAACCTAAAAATCCGAGAGAGTGCGGTAGCTCCGAAGCTACAAGTCTATGCATAATCATAGTGTCGATCAAAGGTTTGGGTGTGACACCTAGTTTTTGTTCTACGACAATGCGGTCATAATATCCCGCATTGTGCCCACATTTTAATATGGACTCGTCACCGAAGAACTCAACAAGTAAGTCTGTGACCTCCGCTAGTTCTTTTTCAGTGTAAAACATGTCAGTGCCGTTGATACCTTGATACCCAACGAGGACAACTTCTTTTGGTGTACCTATACCTATACAACGTATGTTGGCTGTTAAACACTCGATAGCATCAGTTTCGATATCGTAGGTGTAGTAGGGCACATCTTTATTGAAAAGGAACTTACGTAGGTCAGCTACCTTTGGATGATAATAGATTGTAGGAGGTTGCCACTTTAAGCCAGTTTTAAACCATTTGTAAGCTCTCCGAAGATCATTCTCCCATATTTCTTTCCAACGTGGAGATTGTTGAACCATGGCTGGATGAAAAGTAGGAAGAACTTTTATGGTCTTCCCATTTCGCTCTATTTCAGTCGGTGAACCTCTCAGATCCATCACTGATGCACCACTATGTATACACGCTTTGGCGGCTTGTGTACCTGCAACGATCCAATTATCATGGGTCGCCAATTCTTTTTCCAGTCTAGGTCTACAGCAATCGTGAGGCATTTTTATCTTTTCCACTATGGGTTGGCCTTCAGCCTTTCTCTTTTTGTTATCCTTTTCGATTTTACGGTTCTGTTTACGAAGCTGGGCTAAATACTTCTTCATATCATTTTCAGGTGGTTTACAAGCAACAACTTGTACCCAATCTAATTGACCACGATCCCAACCGATCGACCGCAATATACCAACAAGCTCATTACCTGCTGGACCAACAAACGGACGCTCGGCCCTTACTTCGTGGTCAGTCGGGTAGTTGCCGATAACAATAGATTCTGCGTGAAGATTGATTTCCGAAGGTACATATTCCATCTCTTTCATAGGACATTTAGAACACATAGCTCCACATTTTTCTGCTTTCATAGTACTCCCAATAGTTAGTAGTTTGGTGAGTATGTCATAAGCAGGTATTTGTCACCTGTCAAGCTTGTAAAGGATTATTACCAAAGATTTCGACTATCTTTTTCACGAGATGAGAAGTCAATTTTGCCCGGAATGTGCATAAGTCATACATGCTGGGATACTCTTCACCATTCTCTTTGAGGCAACCATCAATCATCTCAATAACTTTAGAAACGAAGTAATCCATTTCGATGGGCTCGTAGTTCATTGTACAACGCAGTAGGAATGACATGATATACGGTCTTATATCTACTTGGTGATCGCCGTACAAAAGAATGATTTTCTCTTCATCCGGATAATCAAAGTCATTAATCTTTGTGCTGATCTTGAGTCCCATCGTTTAAAATCTCATCTATGTTCGGAATGGTGGGAAGTGGGAAGAGTGCTGGCAATATTTGCGAGAGATGAATCTTTTGTTCATCCGTAAATTCGATATCAGAACTCTCGACACAGTGCTTCAAAAGGCCTGCTGTAATGACCACATTGTTTTGTATTGCAAAGATCGTTTGAATCATTCCTGCAATGGCATAACATGGCATACTTACAGGCATTTCGGGTTTTATTCCTTGGTTAAAGCCGTTCTGTATCTGTGTAACAATCTCGTTGAGCTGTTTGTCCTGGAGAGGTGGGAAGTCTTGAATTTTTGGTGCGCCTATTAGCATGTATTTACCTTGGTCTAAAAATAAAATGTTGTCATGTAAACAGAGTATTAGGATTTACTTTCTTTCGCAATGTTTTTTAGTTTGTTTACATTTGTTATTTCTATTTCGACAGTATCGAAGGTATGTTTACAATGCTTACACTTGTGTCGCCGTACTCGAAAAGGGATTTCATCACCAACATATAACCTTGCACGTTTTACCAAAAAGTTGTCGAAACCCGTGCTAGAACGAGTATCTGCTATTGCAGTTGAGCCATTACATTTCCTACATTTCATTTTGTCATCCTTATATTATTAGTTTTAGGGCATGCCTCAGTGCATCCGCTAAATCTTCAGTCTGTGATTCCGCATAACTTGTGCGACATGCTTCCACTGCTGCCGTCTTGTCCGATAACCCTTGTTGTCTTAATTTCCTATATCGTTGCAGTACTTTTTTTTGTAACCCTCCGTACGCAGCCATACGAACTGCGAACTGTAGCCATGTTTCGTTGTGTTTTTTCATGCTTTGATCCAATAAAAAAGGGTGGTAGATTGAACTACCACCCAGTGAATAGAAGATATCTATGTAGGATTATCGATTACCGACCATCTTCATGAGATCATCAGTAGTCATTCCTTTACCTGCAAAACCTGCTTGAGGAGTGGGAATTCCAGCGGAGGGCTGTGCAGTCGGTGAAGGAACAGTGCCAGCATTAGCTGATACTTGTACGGAAGTCTTAGCTTGAGCTTCGAAAACTTTCTTCTTAAGATCCCAATCACTTTTTGTGAGGAAGTTAACTTTCTCATAACGATCGGCATCTGTTATTGCGTCTTCGTTCTTGGGCTTGTAGTAGATTGTGCACTGACGACCAGCGAACAGTTGATCAGAAATCTGAAGACCATTTGCACTGTCAAGTTGAGCTTGAGTATATCCACAAGACTCAAGAGCTGCTCTCCAATAGTAGCGAACTTTGTCTTCCGCAGAACGAGGCTTGTTAAGGCCAGTAACACGAACAGAACCATTATAAGGAGAATCTGTGATTTGAAGCTTGAAGAGAACACGATTTGCATTACGTGATTCGTCTACGTAACATTCAGTTACAGTTGCGTTATAGTAGCCCTCTAGAAGAGTGAGAGAGCCGCCTGCGGCTTGTACGCCGTTGAGATTAATGTCGAATGAAAATGACATGATGTTTACCTTTTAGGTTAGAGTTAAGTTTGGTTTGTATAAATAACAGTCTGTTATATTGAGTTGTTTAAAAAATGAACTGAGATTCTGCAACATGTGTTGCACGGCGAATAACAGCTCGGTCTAAAGCATCCCGAAGTGTCCAACGGGCTACCCTAGCATCTATTCCGTTGCCTTTCAGCTTTTGGAAGTAGTCGTTTGCGACAACAGAGTCTTGCGATCCATCGCCTTTGAGAAGTTCAGATGCGACCTTCTCTATAAATTCTTCTTGCCATTCTAGGCTTTCAAGTCGGGATACTTGGTATCCACCAGCTCGTAAAATCTCAGCTAAGTTCATAGGTGCTGTACCTAAACGAGATACTACGTCTGTTCGATCTTTCATAACATAGTTAGGAGATTGTTCGCACTTGTATACGCCAGTCCACGGCTTTCGCATAGGTTCGTTACCACATCGGAGAACAATGTCACACATAGCAGGTACACTTTCAGGAAGTTTACCGCTGAGCATCGGACCACCACGAGTTCGTGTTCCGTCGGTGTTAGACTTAGGGCCTTTTTCCCAACAGTTCAAGATAACGTGAAATCTACAGTAACGAGCTGCATTTCTGAAATCGATGACACAATCTCTTAATGCTCCCCATTTTGCGAAGGTGTTAGAAGAGCGAGCGAACTTCTTCTCTATTACTGCAAATTGTTGTTCTGCAAGAAAAGAGAAGTCATCGATAACTACCGCATCGTAGTTCCCGCCCTTTTTCTGAAGCTCTAAAATTGTATTTGTTGCTTCAGCGATCGTTTGTACTTCTATTTGAGCAGGAGTATACCCACACACAGAAGATACGGATTTTAGTGCTCCCCGAGCGGCAATAAATAGGCCATTTGGAAAGCTGTAGCCACAGTCTGTTGTCTTTCCTGAGCCGGATGGGCCATAGGTTAGGACAAATGCTGGATCAAGAGCAGTGCCTTGAGCAGATTGAGGTTGAGTCATTGGTTATTTCCTATAAAGTTAGTTTGGTTTGGTTTGGTTTGGTTTCTGAATAATAAATCGCCGATTGGCAGGTGTCAATAATTTTATTGATATTTTTTTCTCCTTTCTTCAAAATTGTAGTTGTTGTGCAGGTTCAGTCGGGTTGGTTCCCCATTTACATTGATCAAGGAACGGGCATGCGCCGTAACGAGAGTAACAAGTAAGCTCATTGATGGCTTTAGGCCATTTTGTGGGATCTCTGCCTTCCTTTCGGAGGCTTTTTATACGTGTCTCTGTATCGATGACAATCTGTGGGAATTCTTTCATAAGGTTTGGAGCTGGAGGTAAAGAAATCCTTTTGAATTTCATCTTTCCTGTATGTTGGATCTGATTGAGGATCACACCTGCGAATCTGTCGCCGTATATAGATTTTGCCATATACGAATATCCAATAAGCTGTCCACTAATACCATAGTATTTTGCTTGAGCAGCTTGGATGCGACTCGTAGTCTTATGATCCATCACGTAAACACGACCCTTCTTATCTTCAATGATAAGGTCAAATCTCCCTGTAAAGAGATGATCACCTATTTGACAATACGCAAGTTGTTCAATCTCCAACGGTATCCAATTTTCATCCCCCCAAAAATCTATGTATTGATCGAAGCAATCTGAAATCATATCTACATATGCGCCCCAACCCGGTGTTACAACCGATTTCGCTAACAGTGCTTCTTTGGGTTTCATGTATTCATCTTCAGGTAAACCCAGACGCTTATTTTTAGATCTAGCATAGTATTGTGCAAGAGCAAGATGCATCATCGATCCTTTAATAAGTGGAGGAGATTCGTCATTGAATGTAGATACACCTAATTCATATTGCCAAGAAAACTTCTGTGGACACTCCAGCATGGATTGTAGCCGATGCCATCCACGAGGACTCGGTCCTGGATCTAGTATTTTAGGTTGTTGGTCATGTTTGGTCATTTTTTACTCCTTTAGTAAGTCTCTTGAATATAAACATGTTAAGATTTTATGCAATAACTTTTTTGACAAATGACAGAGTGAGGACACAATATGACCGTTAGATTTCAAAAGACACCCAAAGATAGTAAAGAACATGAAGCGAAATGTAAGCAAACTGGAATTTGTTGTCATGTGCCTATGACAATAGATAATCAAGATGTCGTCATAAAGGAGATGCATTGCAAATTTCTTGAGAAGCAAGAAGACGGTAAGCGTATATGTTCGGTATATGAGAACCGTTTTGAAATGATGCCGACATGTCATCATGTTTCTACGGCAATACATCGAGGACTTCTACATGTTGGATGTGCATATAACAAAACAGGTTTAGGTAAAGTCTACCTTTCTGAAATGAAGTACAATCACTATTGGCCTACGATACTCGCTTTTCTGAAACAGAATTCGGTTCCTAATACAATACATAGAGAAGCTTTTCTTGCTGAGTTGCGGAAGCGTGAGCCTCAAGGTGATTGGTATATAAAAGAAGGCGAGACATCTATATTATTTGTGGATCGCAATGATGAACAACAAGCCGTCTTTTGGAACAGGTACCCGACTACTAGAGAGTAAATGTAGCACTACTTTTGCTAAATCATCTCGCATGGGTGTACAAAACATTGTAATGTTTATAGCGAGATGTTTTTCAGTATAATTCAATAAGGCAAGATAAAATGTATAGAAGAAATAACAGTCAATGGAAACAAGAAAGTTGGGGCTTGAGAGGAGTGGGCGCGCTCAGATATTATGTAATTAAAGAAAGTAATGGTGTATTTTATCTTATGCGTGCAGGGTTTATCTTCGGAGGACCTCGTGCAGGTGAAGGGACCTTGCGTACTGTCGCTCAAGGATCGCTACAAGAAATGAAAAATCGTGCGATACAAGAAATAAAGGCAAAGAAAAATCCAGCTATGCGAAGAAATGTTTCAGACCAACGTAAAGCACTTCGTGAAAAGTATCGAAAGAAGCATGGCGATGATTGGTGGAAAAAAGACTCAATCAAAGCCAAGTTTGATGCTGAGCTGAAGAAAACTCCGAAAGGCGGCTTTACTCGTGATGGTAAGACGATCGCAGAACCCGCTGCAAGTAAATCTCGTGGTCGTGGGAAGAAACCTTTTGCATCGAAAGAAATTGTAGATGAATTCATTGATTACGCTTATGGTTTTTATGGCCGAGGTGGTGTGCATGGAATGAATACAACAAAGACACAGCTAAGAGCCGCCACAAAAGAGTATATTAAAGCATTACAAGATAAAAATGCAGACTACCACTATTTGGTTGACAAGGCTTATTCAAAAATGCCCAAGTTCTTTGATGGAGACACAACAGATCGTGAGAACGTAGCAATCATTGTCGAAGATATGTATGGAAAAAAGAAACCATCAGAGCGGTTTTCCGGTAAAAAGCCTTCAAGTCGTGGTCGTGGGAAGAAGCGTAAGGAGAAGACTATAAAGAAGAAGTTCTATTCGGAATCTTTCTATGACAAAGTAGATATTGCAATACAGAAAAAGCTTGCTCCCATTGTTGACAAAGGTGTATCTGAAATGATCGCAATTGATGCAGAAGAAGTAGGTTGGGCTGTCGGTTATTTCGCTACTTTGGAACTCTCAGATAATAAAGATATATGGTTCTTGCAAATGAAAGGAAATGTAAATTTACCGTCTGGAGGCATTAAAGCTGTCTCAAAATCGATTGATTATGATGCAACTCCAACAAAAATTGCAAACGAAGCAGTAAAACTTTATAAGCGTTACATCAACAAGTATGGTGGCGAAAAGTCTTCTTCCGCAACGTCTTATTCCGGAGATCGGATTTCATTGAACATGTTGAAAGGAGCGGGACTGAAAAGATTAGCTCAAGCTGTTGGTACTTTTCTCCCAATCATCAAAGGTCATGTAGAGGTAAAACAAGTGCACGAAGATGGCGCACACATTATTTTAGGGACGAGCAAGTATCATCTTGTTTTCGAGGTTGACCCAAAAAATAAGAATAGTATCACCCTTGACATACAAGCCGATAACGAAGACATGATTGAATTTATAGGTATTAAATCATCTGCATCTCTGGCGTCTATGCAAGCGATGGTCTACGATGTACTCAATACCGCACATGACTTTGATGGGGGTAAACTCTTGAAAAGAGGCTTTGCAAATAAAACTTTGAAACAACTTCAAAGCGGAAACAAAAAGTCTTCTTCTCGTAGCTTTAGCGGAAAGAATTCTTATATGGATAAAGTTGATATCGCTATCGAGAAACATTTTTCACCCGTTGTCAAGAAAGGTGTATCTGAGATGCAAGCAATTGATTCTGATATCTATCAGTGGTCAGTAGGCGATGAGGGCATGCTTGAGTTAGTACTTATTAAAGACTCGGTTGCAATTGAGTTAGATCTCAATAAAGGTCGTAGTAAGAACAAAAAAATCGAAGTTGCTGTAAAGAAAAAAGCAATGACTCCTACCCAACTAGCAAAGCAAATAGCTGCATATTACAAGGAGCTGACCGGCAAATCTTCTTCCAAAAAGTCTTCTTCACGTAAATCTTCTGCGAAGAAGTCTGCTCCGAAGAAACGAGCTGCATCGAGAGGAAAAGCATCAAAACCACACTTTAAGATTGGCCGCAAGAAAGGGAAATTTATGTGGGAGCTGGTAATCGGCGGAGATATTGCAACTCGTTCCGGGTACAAAAGCAAAGCCACTGCAAAGAAAGCTTTTATGAAAGCTGTATCTGAGAATGCGGATGTGCTTGAAGAACGTGGCGTAGACAGCTATGAGCTATTTTGTAATGTGAGAGATTTATAAGCCTTAATCGTCTTCCTTTAAGCTAAGAAGCCATTGAGTAATCTCAGTGGCTTTTTTTGTTGATCCATGTTTGTCTGGATGACACAGTATGACGAGGTCGCGTATTTGCTCTTTGGTAAGAGGTGTCCGCTTTTGTCTCATCTTCTGAGCTCTTCGCTTCCATACCTCCGCATCATGAGCATGTTCTTTGAGTCGCTCAGTAAGATCATGCAAAGCCGTCTGCAAAAGAACCATCTGCTTATCCCCAGCATATAGATCATAGGCTCTTTCAGTTTTGAAGCATATCAAACACGTTATTTTCCAATCTTCGTCTCGGAAAAAGGGCTTGTGGCAAGTGGCACAAATTGCAACTGTATAATTTTGGAGTGTTTCTGTCGCATCATTACTAGACATAAAAAAACTCTCCCAGCTGAGTTCGTCACTATTACGAAATTCGGTAGGAGAGTTTAAGTAGGATCAGACTAGTTTTCGCTCTCGGCGTGAAGCTAGTGACGAACTCAACTTCCTTATCTGATCTATAACAAAAGCAAGAAAACATTAGTATGAAAGAGGGGAGTCCCAAGAAACTCAGAACTCCCCCGGTGCGTAGATTATAATCTGCACACAACATTTCACCGTTGAATCACAAGGACACAAGAAATTGAACTAACAAACTAAAAACAAGAGATACAGAAGTATCTTTTAGAATATATATGAAATCTAGTTTTGGGTCAAGATTATTTTTCTTCTTTTTTGTCTTCTGCTTCTTTTGATCCTTCTATCTCTTCTACTTTTTTGGCAGGTATCGGAGCTACTTCTCCGCTCTTCTCTACCTTTTTTTCTTCTTTTTTTGCAGCAGGTTCAGATGCTTCAACTTGTTCCTTTTTAGCTTCCTTATTACCACAAGCTACTAGTAAAAATGAAATCAATAAATAAAACATATATTACTCCTCTCCGCTTTCTTCAGCGGTATCTTCGGGTTGTTCTTCTGCGGTATCTTCTTGATCCGCTGTATCTTGTTCTTCCACTGCACTGTCATCAGCAACAGCAGTATCACTAGCAGAGTCATCACCTTTTTCTCCGCAAGCCAGTAATATTAAAAGTAGTGCTATCATTGCAAATACTCCGTTGTTTAGGTTGGATCTGTAAGATATACTCTAAATGACAGGTCGGCAAGTCTTGACAATGAATTAGGAGTGCTACAAATGTACGGATATCCAGGTGTATTAAATCAACGTGTGAACGAGAATAACTATCTTTGTGTTTCTCATGCCGTCGAATATGGCTTTGTGCAACCCTTACGTCTTATGACTGTATTGGCCGGTCTGTACATAATGACACGAGAAGATTTGCAAAAAGATGAGAAAATCGTCAAAGCATCAGCTTTAGCCGTAACGATATGGGCTGGGTGGGTTTGGAATCAAGCACAAAAAGAAATGTCAAAAGAGTATATGGGGTACGGATCTCCTTATGCCGGTGGCTGAATGACACTTAAACTCTGAGGTTCAGAATGAAAGATTTAATCAAATATCAATATGCAGCACTTTTTGCTAGTACAGATCCCCAATTTAAATTTCTTGTTGAGTCGGTAACATCAATAGATGAGTTGCCGGAAAAAATTTTTGATAATGTACGACAAGACTTTTTTGTTGAGTCTAGCTATGAGGGTTTTCGACTTTTTATAGACGATAGATCATCGGATCTTCCGTTTGCATATCATGTGCATCCTTTGGAGACTTTCATAAAAAGCAGTGGAGTCGTGAGTCCGCAAAGATATAATATGACAGGAGATGACGGTAAAGGAGATAGTCTTTATTCGATTCCTTTCCCAGTTGTAAATCAGTTTTCTAACCATAAATTTGATATGAATTTTTGGAGACAACTAGGTAAACCTTTTAAGGGCAATTTACTTACCGAGTTTATTGATAGCAACTATCGTCCTTGGTGGTCCTCTATACCACTTCAAGATCAATGGTGGTTAGATGTAGGTCAAACACACTCAACATTTATAATGGTTGACGTAGAAAGAATGAATCGATGGATTTCACGAAATAGTGCGTGGATATTTGATCCCATGTATGACACCACGAAACTATCTGATGAAAAATTGTTTATACGAAAAGGATTTAAGTACAATCTTAGAGAGAATAATGCGATTGTAGTCAAAGTTGGAGAACATATTATGGTGGTCGTTAGACTCTTTGGGTATACAGATGACTTGATTGACCACCAGTTCGATAAAGAGTTTTATTTTTAGATGAGTGAGATCTCTATTTGACTTCTTTGAGGTACTCTTGTGGTAGTCTGTACTCGGTTGAACCTGTTTCTTCTGACAGCTTCTTCCAATCCTCTGTCTCCAGCTTACCAAGCAAAGAGCGGAGGACATCGAGTTGGGCTATCCAATCGTCTGGATCAACTTCTAGTAATAATCGCTGATCCCCAAAGCTCCCTTTTACGAGATTAAAGAGACCTGCTTGGAACGTGTCAATCATGTCTTGTTCTTCTTCTAAAAGTTCGCAAAGAACAAGACGTACGCATAATTCAAGAATCATTTTGTGGTGGTTTGTAACTGTTATTGTTTTCACTTTTTTACCTCGTATGTGAACTTGATGTCATTAGACAAAGAAGTAAGTTCCGTAAAAACAGAAGCATTGAACACAGTACCCTTTAAAAGTAAGGACACATCCAAAGAGATAGCATCTTCTTCAGAATCATTTAGAGTGATATCTTGAATCTGATTCGATATGCCATACTTATCTAAAGTCATTCGTATTTTCTTGTGCATGTCGTTTATTCTGGACTCTTCTTGTAAAGGTATTTTTATAGTAAGCATTGGTCTTTCCTTGGTGTATTGGTTTGATTTGATCTGTACCCCAGCTGCAATCACAAGGATCGCAACCGCAAGTAGTGCAGTATTTTTGTTTCATTTGGCTTTACCTTTTATTTTATGCCTCCAACGGGCATTATCATTACTGCATTTTCGAGAGCAGTATTTACTATTCGGTCTGCTTTTGGCACGTGTGTTTCCTGGTCCCTTATCGCAAGCATTCCAAGCACAATATATTGTTTTTCCTTCTTTTCTGCTATTCTTATTTTTGACTTTCACCACCTTCAGAGTTTGAGGTTGTGAGGACCCGCACATCCAACATCTTATAGAAGCTCTCGGCATTTTCAAAGTTGGCAAGTGATTAGGGCAAGCCCATGTTTCTTTGTCTATGATGTATGGTCTCTGTTTAAAGGTTTTCATTTTTATCCCAATAGTTTTAGTTGTTGTTGATAAGCATTCATATCATAATTCGTAGGAAACATTTCCTCTGTTTCGATATAGATCGAACCATGTTGTTTTTTAAGCATGCCTACGCCAGATATAATTTTATAATTTCCTTTCCATGGCTTACATCGAACAACAATATCGATATACTCTCCGTAAGAAAATCCGAGCGTAGTAAATGTGACAGAGAACTTTCCAAGCCATAGTCGTCTACTATTCGCCACAATACCGCGATAATATATACGACCATCATCGAGTAGTTTGACAAAACAGTTTGGGAGAAAATCTCCTGTCCACCATCCTTGCTCCATGAATTGTTGGACAGGATGAAGATGCCTAAGTTTATTGGGTATAAATACTCCATGAGATTGAGCTTCAGCCTTATGTACCCATTTACGGTATCCGGAATGACAATGTTTGGTAGTAGCTGCCCAAAACTTTTTGGTGTTGTAATGCTTGTGGTATGCCAAAGCCCAAACCATCTGGCCGTATGCAATCGCATGACCTTTACAGTAGGAATATTTATGCAACTCATTGAGTTGAATCAATGGGTCACCTTCGTTTCTCTTTTTGAAGCTCTTCACGAACTTGTCTATCAGTCTTTTGTTCCCTTTTTTGAATGCCCGTCTATATTTGTCGGCTTCTCCTAAAGTGCAACCAACTGTCTCAGCGATGTAGGCAATAGAGTCATCGTCATAAATCATCATCTTCGTATTCTTATGGTCTGTAAAGTATGCAGCTTTACGTCCTCCATCTGCTGCGGCCGGTCTGATTAAAGCCAAACACAACGCAACGTCATGATAGTTTTTCGGTTTCAGAGCTACAAACGTCTTTCTTATTGTACGTGACTCAGCTTGTGTAAGACCGATTACGTCTCCACGTATGAGAAGATTTGAAACATTTTCATCTTCATAAGGGTATTCTGTGAGTGGTCTATCATCCAACTCCCATAGCTGAGACAAACCTCGATTACATAAAATATCTATTTTGATAAGATTTTGCTCTTCTACATCGTACTTGGTAAGCTGTATTTGGTTGTCTTTCATTTTCAAGTTGGAAGGAATAGATTCATCATAAACGATGACACCTCCGCAATGGAGAGACCAATATCGATGTGTTCCTTCTAGCTTCTTGGCTTCAGTTTTTATCTGATATTGTTTCTTAGGGTCAGAGAAATAGTCTGAAATTTTGAAATACTTGGGTATTCTACCAGTAACTCCATGTTTTTTCAAAATTTCACGGAGTGCTGATTTCTCCTTGTATTTCACATCATTAGATATACGTGCTACACGATTCGGCCATTTCTCATAGAGCTCTTGGAGAATATCATTTCGTATCCAATGAGGAAAATCTAAGTCTATGTCAGGCTGATCATCACGATGTTCGCTCATAAACCTAGCAAGAATCATCTTCTCTTTTACTGGATCTATGTCTGTAATTCCTAGTAGATAAGATAGAAGGGAGCTGGCACCTGAGCCACGAAGGATATGCGGTATTCGCTTTGTTCGAGTGAGTTCCACGATATCAGCTACTTGATTAAAGCATTTGAGGAAATTCTTCTTCTCTATAATCTTTAATTCTTCTAACAGTCTTTCTTTATATTCTTCTCCTGGTGGTAATGGGCGGTAAAATCTACGCACGAGTGCCTTTGTTTGGTCGCTATAAGAAGCGACCAAACGCAAAATACGTTCGGTCATTGGTTTCCTTGGTCAGTTAGTTAGTTTGGTTGGTTTGGTAGTGGTAATGTAACGATAAAAGAGAAAACAATCTAATATTTTTTGACGAAATCAATGATGTTAAAAAGCTTGGCGTATAAATTATCGTACAATGCAATGTGCCATTCAAACTGTTCCTCAACGGAGTACTCAAGATTACGTTCTAGAGTACAGACTCTTATTTTTTCCAGCATTTCTTGTGCTGTCATACCATGTCTTTCAGAGAAATAATCGTCACCATCCAACCCTCGTAAAACATGAATACAAACCGACATTGCACTCACATAGCCAATAATTCTTTTTGCTGTGGGCTTATCACACTTCGAATAGTCTAGCTGTTTAAGATGAGCTTGCACTTCTTCGAAGCTAATGACTGTACTTGAAATTACTTCAGTCATCTAAAACTCCGATAATTATAAGCGTTACGATGACACAAAAGTAGAAAGCAGGTATGATAGCAATGGAGTCGGGGGAAAACATTGGAGATCCTCAAAAGTGGTATCATATCATAATTATTCACGGTTTTTCTCCTTTACAATCACAGGTCTAAAAGATGGTACTAAGGCACCTTCTACAAGAGCAATCCGACAAGCTAACCACCGCATTACAGGAACAGCCATACTGTTTCCTAGAGCTTTGTATCGAGGAGTGTGAGGACAGTTCTCAACAGTCTTCTTTCGATATGGGATGCGAGTGTAATCATCAGGAAAGCCTTGGAGACGCTCACACTCCATAGGAGTAAGTTTGCGTACTCGACTGTTGGTAATTTTTAAATCGCTTTTCTCATGCTCCAATACTAACTTTTGAGATGAAGCGGTAAAATCATCATTACTCGGACCCTTGTAATCTCTGGCACAAAGAGTAGAGCATAGTTCATGCTCCATTTCATGTTCTATTATTTTGGTATCGTGCACTCCCCCTGTGGTAATAGAATTACTTAGAGCTGTTTGATTGATATAACAACCCCCATTTACACGATCTTTACGAGTTCCATTCGCATCATTAAACGTGATATTATAAGATTGATGCTCTATTACAGTTGGAAGAGTATCACCTGTTTGAGCAGTAAGAGCTGGAGATATTTTACGTTCACACTCTCCCCCTGTACGAAGTGTTTTTAACCAATACACATGGTCACTTGAAACATTCTTCTCTAAAACTAAAGGTACATTTCCACCACCTGTTCCGTACCTAGCCGTTACTGATGATCCTATAACTTTTGGGCCTTTTACTCTGCTATCGTTAGGATGATGTTCGTAGTATTCAGCAGTAGTAGGTGAGATAGACTTGAGATCCATTACTTTTTCGTTTCTTTGCTTTTCTCTTCCCCCACTTTCACCATGTTCTCTAGTGCTAGTTTCAGTTTTGGAGGTATTACTTTTCCTCTTTTCTCCGCTCGGCTCAGTATTCCCTTTGAAGCTTTGACGCTCAAATAATACTTTGAATGGACCGTCTTTTTTATTAAGACTTCCGACAAGAAAGACTCTGCGCCTTCTTTGGGGGACTCCGAAGTGTTGAGCGTCCAGCACTCTCCATCCAAGAGAATACCCGAGTTCAGCCATCGCTTGGATGAGGGTACCAAAGTCTGATCCTTTTCCTGAGGATAAGGCACCTGGAACATTTTCCCAGACGAACCAGCTCGGACGTACGGTTGCAACAACTCGGACATATTCAAGCATGAGGTTGCCTCTGGGATCGTCAAGTCCTTTACGCAAACCTGCGACTGAGAAGGATTGGCATGGGCTTCCTCCGACAACAAGGTCGATTCCTTCGTAACTTTCTTTGATTTCATTTAATTTCTCCTTTGTTATTTTTGTGATATCACCTAAGTTTGAAACATTGGGTAACCTTTGTTTTAGTACTGCACATGCGAAAGGATCAATTTCAGATACTCCGGCACATGTCCAACCAAAATCGTGTACTGCTTGCGAAAAAGCCTCTATTCCGCTAAATAATGATATATATTTCATGTTTGCTCCTACAACCATCGTAATGTTGGATCGCCTTTGAATCCCTTTTCCCACCAAAACCAAGCAAAGCAAACGGCTCCACTTTGTGTTTTGTATTTAGGGTCATTGTTCTTCCATGTGTTTACTCGCTTTCGGTGAACGTAAACATACTTCGGAGGAAAAACATCAAACATCTTCCCTCTTTGTATACCTTCTAGGAATTGCAACCTAAGAAACATGACAACATTTCCACTTTGACGGACAGCTTGTAGTGCTTTTTCTACGAACTTTTGTGCATGCTTGTAAGGTGGATTGGTAAGTATGTCTCCGACAAAACTATATGTGTTGTTCGTAAAATCTAAGCATCCGTCACCGTATCCTCGATCTACTAAATCAGTAGATACAACATCGTATCCATGCTCTATCAGTCGTTTTGATAACTCTCCATCACCACATGCAGGCTCCCACAAGTCGTTAGAAAGTTGTAGGTTATCTTCTTTTATTTGTCGTAAGAATAAATCTAGTGCAGCGGGGTCTGTTGCATAGAAATCATCCTTTTGTCGATCTTCTGCCGAATGGGCAGACGATCCTAGTATTTTTACTAAGTTGTTGTTTACTTTGTTCACGGTTATTTCCTTATAGTTTGTCAAGTATTGAGTCTAGTAGTGCTTCTTCATCATCGAGTCCTGCTATGACTTCCTGAGCTTCAGCGAGTTCGGTATCTTTCGCAATCTCAGCAACTGCGGGTAGTTTTGATATCAAGATGTTTGCGACATGTTCATCGACAGTATCCTCTGCAATCACAAAATAGATTACAACGGGGCGTTTCTGTCCGAGACGCGTAAAACGCCCCTCATTTTGTCTTAGTTGTCCGGGAGTATACGGCAGCATTACGAATAGTGCGGCATCTGTATCTTGAAGGTTCAAAGATTCCCCAAATGAGGCTCCTGTACCAACGAGAACACATGGACCGGGATGTGCCATATAATCATCTACAATAAGTTGTCTGTCAGATGCATTTGTACCACCATGAGCATGCCAAATGGTTGCTCCTTTCTTTTTAACCATAGACTGTTTTTTTAGCTTCTCCCCTAGATCGTCTACGTCTCTTCTACGACCGGTAAACACCACTATTTTGTGTCCACAAGATATGTGATCTTCAATAAGATGTAAAACGGCTTTGCGTTTCTTGGATGCAGCTTGTGCAAGTTGAACCTCAAGCACAGCAGTAGCTCCACGTTTGGCTGCGGCTTTCATCTCTTTCGCAAAACCACCGCTAGGTCTACATTGGTCTTCAGGTGCAACGTATACAGACTGTCTTCTTTTTGGTGGAAGATGTCGATGTGTATCTCTGTAATCAATTCGATGGATAGAATTTGTAAGACGGTCTGCAAGCTCTTTCATATTACTCTGACCTCTCGTATCGAGACCACCGTAGATACCAGGCTTAGCATCACAATATCTATGCATCCAGTTGTTTTGCGAACCCCAACTTTTCGGTTCAGCAAGATCAAGTTGTGCCCATAAATCACGTACTCTGTCTTTGATCGGTGTAGCCGTAGTACAGATTACGTTTTGGGCGGCTTGTGCTAGTTGAGCTGCACAAGAAGTTGTATTCTTAGCAGGCACGAGCATTACTAGTCCACTGTCGGGGCCACTATAACTACGCTTAGCTTTTGGGTCATCGGGATTGGGTATAAACCCTCCTTTACGTTTGGCTTCTTTTTTGTGCTCTTTCATCGCCCTAGCTACTTCCGAAGGATCTCCGCTAGCAGGCAAAGCTAAGGGAATAGCTTCCCAACGTTTTGGGTTTTTTCCACGATGAGACTCGTCAAATATTACAATACTTGGTCCAATCGCTTTTAGACGATCGAAGTTGTGTGTAAGTGCCTCCCAGCCAATAATTAAGACAGGACGTTGTTCGGTTTCATCGCAATATTCCATATATTGGTCCAACGTCTTCATAGTCTCTCTTTGCTTCTTGGTGAAGTTAGACTCCGGTCGGATAACATGAGGACGTAAGCTTGTGAAACGTTCAAACTCTCTGCCGTACTGCAACCGAGAAGCTGCACGAGTCACCACAAGAATCACGCCGTTTTTAAGGCATGCCCAAAGAATACCTGTCAGTGTTTTCCCAGCACCGGTCGGATGCCAAAGATGTGTGCCATTCCAATGACCTGTCTTTTCTACTGCATCCGTTTGAAACTCAGTACAGAAGCCTTCTAAAACCCAATCATTTATTTCTTCTTTGCTTTTAAGTATTTCTGCGTACTCTTCCCAAGTCTTCGCGTCTGCTCTCCAGTCACACTTCTCTACGTGAGCTACACGGAGACCCATTTGTTCAAACTTAGGGACTACATAATCAACCGCATGATGTGGTAGTATCATTTTATTCTTTTTATCGAAACGAACTCCACTTATCTTTTCGAGATCGATCTTCTCTTGCTCTGTGAGAATAGAAGTAAAATGCAACTCTAATCTAGGGAATCTAGGTTTCCACATTAGAACTCTCCTCAGTATTTGGCGGTGTACACAAGCCATCTTCAATCAATCTCATAGCACTTCTGCCGTAAAATCCTTGTAGACTCCAACAATGACCTGTGTCGATCAGCCATTGCCAAGCTCGTCTCAAATCCTCGTCCGTAGTCTCTTCACTCGGCTCCTCGATAGTCATTACGGCGGTATACAGATCCATAGTCTTTTTATCTTCTTTCATTATTTCACCTCCTTTAATACTTTGATTATCTTGTTATACTTGGCACGTTTGTTTTGACATTGCGCAATAAGCAGAGCCGCTTCAGCTTTATCCGTAGCAGTACCCGGTCGTACAGAGTGACCTTGAATTGATTGTGGTATACCCTCAATGTCCAATAGATAGATCCGAAAGTACGGATGCGGTTGTATCTCTCCTAACGTCAATCCGTTTTCATCTACGCGCCGCCATGCTTTGCGTACTCGGACATCCAACCCCATAAGGTCTAGTTCAGTTGTTCTCTCTATCTCAATCCATCTAACCATCACTTCACCATCCGTACTTGTGTTTGCAGTTTGTGTCCTGCGTATTGTGATTTGCGTACAGTCTTAAGTTTCTCGAACTGTTCAGTAAGCATCAGTCTGATGTATTGCTTCTCAGCATCTGTGGGCTGAGAATTCTTTAATAGCTTGTGTCCAAGCCATTGCATCAAGACTTCATTCTTGAAGCCTCCACGCTGGGTTTCAATATAGGTCAGCAGCGCATAATATAAGTCATGATCTAGTATCATGTTGGTCTCCTTGGTTGGTCAAAGAAACCTAATCGCTGTGTTGTCACCTGTCAAGGATTTCTTCAATAATCTTTTGTACTTGATCGATGTCTGTATATAGGACAGCTTTTGTAATTTTAAGAGCCGTCTCTAACACTTGTTCATCTGTGCGGTGGTGCCGATGTCCGTAGCCAAATATATCCACAAGCTGTGTAGCTGTGGCAAAAACAATACTTGTAGCACCGCAATTTTCTTGGTGAAGATAAATGTAAGTAGGATTTTCTATAAGCATGTTATTCTTGATACTCGGAGATATTATGGAAAATTCAATTGTGTTAGGTCTTATCGCATCATCTATCTATTTTAAGATTAGCGAGAGTACAGTACCCAAAGACAGCAACTGTTCTTACTTGGCACCTGCCAGTACTGATTATCTTGCTATGATCGCAGGGGCAACTCTTATCTCTCGATCTAACGATCAAATTACACAATTTATCGGAGCGAGTATTCTGGGAATACACCTCTGGCAACTTACAGACAAAAAAGGTACACAATGAAAAAGATACTCTTAACTACACCTATTATTCTCGGAACATCTTTCTTACTCTTAGGAGATGTAGGTTGTCCGCCTGAACCGGCTCCACCTATTCCTCCGCAACCCGTTTCTAGTTGTAGAGCCGACTCTTCTTGGATCACAAGTCCGACTCAACCCAAAGAAGTAGCATCGGCGGAATCATTCTGTGACTTCTACCAATTCTCATGGCAATGGTTCTTAGCTCAAGCAAGCCCATCGCCTCAAAGTGGTGAACCTGTTTTCTTTCAAAATAGAGTCTACGATCCGACAGGACAAAAAGACCAATGTAGTCAGCAACCAGTGACGGGTCTTTTGGGTGCACAAAAAGCTTTGTCAGCGAGAGGAATAAAGCCTCAGAAGTTTGAGGAAGTAGAAGCAGACGGTCACGCACTCTATGACCAACAAGGCAATATCCTTTATTATAATGCCTTATACTCAGAAGCTTTGTGCCAGTCCACGGACAAAGGATTTGTTCCAGGAACACTCGAAGTTAAAGTATCGTGGATGGTCTTACCCGAAGGATCTCATCACTCTTATTTTACGATGGATGCTCAGCTGCCCGATCAAGTGGAACCTGTGACTTTGGGATTGGTAGGATTTCACATGGCCATTTGGACACCCAATCATCCTGAGATGATATGGGCAACGTGGGAACACAAACAAAATACTCCACTGTGTGACGGCTCAAGCAAAGTACAGCCATATAATTTTGCCTCAAAAGATGCATCTAAATGTCTAGCAAAAGAAAAGAGCTCAGACAAATGCTCACAGTATAACTTTAACACTCCTCATGCGAGTGAACCTGGTGTGTCTACTCCTCGAAAGTCTTCTCCTATTCATGTTTGTAGAGAGTACGCATTCGGAAATCAGAAAGGAAAGTCGATCAACGGAAACGATAACCAAGCAAACGTTCTAGCTATTCGACAATTGAATGCTCAGTTGGTAGGAGATAAAGGGATTTTGAGTGTTTTGAAGGATGAAGACCCTATGAAAGTTTGGAGCAACTATGAAATGGTTGGTGCTCTTTGGACAAAGAATGGGCAAAACTCAGGCAAAGCTCCGATCCCAAGTAAAGCTGGAGCTGGAGATCCTACTTCGCCTCAACGCGGAAGCCTAGAATTGTCCAACATGACTATGGAAACATTTCAACAAGGCGACACTTCTTTTGTTCCGAACTGTTTCGGTTGCCACAACTATACGTCTTCGAGTCCTTTGTCTGTCAGTCATATACAACAGAACTTAAAATGAAAAAAAGGGATAACCTAAGCTATCCCTTTACAGTCTGTTACCCGTTTTGCTTGTGATCTTTGTAGACTAAGCAATAACGGTAGAGATATTTTTTTATATCTGCAACGTCATTATAATAACCTCTTTTTTCCATATCTTGCAATATTTTTGGAAATACAAGCTGGTCATAATCAAATAGTATGTTGTGTGCCTTATCTTCCTCTTCTGAAGCTACTGTAAGCACCATATTATAGTTCTTACGATTGTAGTTAGTTGGAAATAAAGAAGCAAAGCATTTCATCAATCTGCCAAAGGGACTCCTTCTTTTCATCTTTTCACAGAAGAGTGAGCATCTTGGAATGTGTGTTTTATATGTTTTGCATAGATCGGTTTTGTGGTCTTCGGTATCTTCATCGGTCGCCTTGTAGTCATTTGTTGGCAGTCTGTTATGATTTGTTCCTTTTTTAGAACATGATACCTTAACGTATAGTTGTCACACGACAACTCCTTTTTTTATTTTTTGCATATATCGTACTCATAATAACAACGTTCAGCCAAGTCCATTATTGTCTTTCCAGTGTATATCCTATCAACCAATGCACGCTCTTCTCTTTTTTTCTGGATTGTAGATGCTCTGTTTGCATAGTTAAGGAAATGGTTGCGCGTATCGTCTGCCATAAAGAATAAGGCGTTTTTGAAGGGTTGCTCAAGATATCCTGCATCCATGTATGAATAATTAACAACAGTTGATAGGTTCGGCATAAAACCATAACCTGTTATGAAACACAAACTGTTCATAGTCCCTCTTGCAGTTTTTAACTTTTGGCGATCTATGGGTGGGTTTGTGTCATAGAAAATAATGAGTAGATCGCCTCTGGGGTTGCTAGAAAATCGGATAGTAGCACCAGATAAACCGATAACTACTGTTTTGGGCAAACGATCATCCGGCCAAACGTTAAATCCAACTGGATGTGGACTAAAATTAAACACCTTTTTTAATGATCTAGATGATCTACCACGAAATTGTTTCCGTATGTCTTTCTCGGTGATAAGAGGACTACCGGATAAATCAACCATTCTATCGAGAACTTGTGCTTCAGTTAAAAAGGGCACTGTATGTTTTCTGTTAAAAACTTTATCCACAATAGTTATGGGTTTTGGTACTCTCGATGTAGACGCTTTTCTTGCCAATCTTAGAAAATCCTTGAAAGTAGTGTAACAACCCTCATCTTTATACGCTGTCCAATCAGAGCTATGAAGGTTAAACTGGGGATAACTCCCTTGCGGATTCAACCTCCGATTACTATCATAATCTGTCTTCCACTCGTTCTTAAACTCGGCAAAAGATCGCAAGTTGACAGTTTTTGTTGCTGTATCGTAGTCTACGAATGATATTTCATCATTGTTTTCCTCTACGACAAAAATCATATTCCCACCACGTTTGGTACGCTTTCTTTCATTGATCAAACGCTGTGCACTTCTTAGGGCATCATTTAGAGCTGTGTACTTTAATCTGTTTATGTTTCTCAAATAATCATATACTTGATCTTCAGAGTAACTTGTAGGATCGTGTGCTGTAACGATAGCTTCATAAACATAATATTGAGGTTTACTGCTAAACAAGCCGAAAAAGTTTTTACGATACATTGGATTACCTCGCATTTTTGCTTTTGTTTTTTCTGCCCACACCTCACCGGAGTCACCACCCCAGTTTAACCATGCCATGTACCCTCTGCTTGGGTTTTTGTCATTACCGAAGTTTCGAGCGTTTTGGTCTTTATCATGTCGATCAAAGTAGGCGTCCATTCTACGAACTGATCTATCCCATATCTTCGGCCAAATAGCAAGCTGCATAGCTCGTGCCAAACCGATTCCTGAAGCAGACGTGTAATTTTCTCTGAAAGATAGTTTCAATCCTTTCATAGCTTCTTGACGTGTTTTTGCCGGAGGAGTATGTGCTTTGTCTCCAGATGGACCACTTGAACGCTCTGTCGGTGTTAAAGATAAAATCTTCTCAATGACTTTATCAACACTTTTTGGCTTTGCAGGCAATCCTTTCGATAAGAACATTTTCTGCCAGCTTGAAGGTGGGTTCGCCAGCATCTTCTTTATGGCTTTTCTATTTGCACTAATACTCATTTGGTACGCCGATAACGCTCAACAAGTTGGATAAGTGCATAACTTATGCCTAGTAGTGCAAAAATACGAGCAGTGTTTGATTGAACAGTAGCCGTAGAACTCGGTAGAATGTTGCCTAATGATATTGGTTTGTAGTTTGCTCGGAATTTGGTAGGATCGTATTTCTTTAAATCTATCTCGAATGTTTTGGACAAAACAGGCGAAGATATAGGTGCAGTACCGGTGGTGCTTGTTGATGGCGAATCCCATTTTTCTACAACACTATCAAATTCATCTGGTAATGATGCTTGTGGTGGAAGCTGTCCGCCATTGATTACTACCTCTTGCCAATTTTTAGCTATATCGTATGATTGCTTTTCAATCGGAGTTAGCAAAAACTCTGACCCAGACTCGAATGCTTGGATGATCGAAGAACCATCGCCTTCTCGATTGGCAATAACGTTTGCATAATAAGATGTAAGTTCAGGCGAAGTCAACTTCATAGGATCGTTAGATAATCCTTGCATAAAAGCACTTTCGACACCTCGACCATAGCTTACCAAATGACTAAATGACGGAAACCCGACTGCGCGAGAGTATTCATCATTCCTTGTTGCGTTGGGAATATCCTTTTTAAGAATATCAGCCATACCCATGATGAAGTTCCAATTACGCCCAACTTCGAAATTGCGGATCATGTCAGCAATTGATTCCTCTTCGACTTCGTAAGCGGCTTGCTTTAATGCGTTAGACTCAGAAAGGAAATCGGATCCTGTGGAAACATCATA
>UEXM01000440.1_pt1 | contig 44341 bp, 42 predicted proteins | sample 1796661 | NCBI WGS metagenome assembly UEXM01 (sample SAMEA4772469, study PRJEB27181) | metagenome | reverse complement strand
TTCACAAGACTAATCAGTGTCTCAATGATACGGGTACGATTCGTTACTGCGGATCTACTATCCAGCAGAATCACGGCGAAACAAACGACAAGGGCTTTCTAGTCTGGGATATCGAGGACAAGACCAATTATGAGGTCAACCATCACATCCTAAAGAATCCTAAGCCCTTTAGTACGATTGAGCTTACACCCAAGGGTAATATGCCCCGCAACCTAGATATCCAACAGGGTTGTCGTCTTCGCATTGTTACTCACCACAAAGTATCCCTAGACAAGATCCGCCGTGTGATGGATACAGCAAAGAGCAAGTTCAAGCCCGAAAGCCTATCTTTCGTGAATAAGGCAGGGCTCAAGCGTTCCAGCGTTGATGTCGATGACCTTGGTAGTACAGAGAACCTACGAGACCCCGCTGTCCAAGAGCGACTTATCCGGGAATACTTAAAAGAATATGAACCCGACACCAAAACCCTAGAGAAAGTTTTTCAGCTTAACTCACGCTACGATGCTCGGGTCAACGGCGAAGACGCCAGTATGCGTAATGTAAACTGGGCTCTGAAGAAGATGGAGTTCAGTAACCTCTTCAATTTTGGAGAAGGCAATACTGTAAACTTTGAGAAGCTTAACGGCGTTGTCGGGATCTTCGGCAAGAACTATTCAGGTAAGAGTTCTGTTATTGATAGTATGCTCTATACGGTCTATAACTCTATCAGCAAGAATACTCGCAAGAACTTGAATATGATTAATCAGAACAAACCTGCTGCTAGCGGTCGAGTTGAGATTGACATTGCTGGTAAGACTTATATCATCGAGCGCAAGTCGGAAAAGTATACCAAGAAGCTTCACGGCGAAGAAACAGAAGAGGCTAAGACTGATGTAGAGTTTACTATGATCGACCCGGCAACTAACGAGCCAGTCAGTTTGAACTCGCTTGATCGCAACGGAACAGACAAAGCTATTCGAAAGATCTTTGGAAGCCTTGATGATTTCCTGCTTACAAGCATGTCCAGTCAGATGGGTGCGATGACTTTCATCAACGAAGGTTCAACCAAGCGTAAGGAGATCCTAGCCAAGTTTTTAGATCTTGATCAATTCGACAAGAAGTTCAAGCTTGCTAAGGGCGACAGCATTGAAACCCGTGCGTTGCTTAAAAAACTAGAGGATAATACCTTCGATGAGGATATCATATCGCTAGGCACTCAGCTTGAGGTAAACGAGATAGAAAAGATAAAACAACAAAAGTCTTGTAAAAAGTTCAAGAGTAAGCTAAACAAAATCACACAACGTGTCGATGAAATACAAGACCTCTTTGCGTCCGCTCCTGTCGAGATTATCAATATCAAGAAGGAGAGTAGACGCCTCACTAAAGCTACCGCCAAACTAGAAGACTGTGACCTCCGAGTTGCGGGAGCCCAGAAGAAGAAAGAAATACTTCTAGAAAAGCTAACCAAGATCAATGAGTTTTTGGAAGAATACGACAGTGACGCCCTAGAGGCACAAATCGCTGAAGTTCTATCAATCAGGGAAGAAGTCCGGACCCTAGAGACCACCCTAAAGCTTGAGACTCGCAACAAGCAAGCCTATGAGAAGCGGGTTAAGCTTCTGGGAGAAGTCCCATGCGGTCCAGAATTCTCTGATTGTAAGTTTATTAAGGATGCTTACAAGAGCAAGTCCAAGCTTACTGAAGTTCGTATTACTATTCACAACCTTGAGGCGGAGTTGCGCCGGCATAATGAAACACTAGAGGAAATGAATGTTGATAGCTTACGTTCTCAGAAGGAAAAGCACGAAAAACTTCTAGAGAAACAAAGAAGTTTGTCAACTGAAGCAACCAGCCTAGATTTGCTGGTAGAAAAAACAAATAATGAAATTAATACGCTTACTAATGATATCAAAGATGCTTCCGACCGCATCCAAACCTACGAAGACAACAAAGAAGCTATTGAGAACCGTGAAGGACTTATTCAAGAACAGTCCGATCTAGATGGACAGAGGGTGTTAGCCGAGAATGAGTTGTCCATCTGCGAGGCTAAGATCATGGACTTCATCAAGCAGCACGGCGGCTTGGAACAACAGATTGTAAATCTCCAAGAGAAGAAGCAAGAGCTTGAAGAACTTCGAACAGAGTATTCAGCCTATGATTTGTTTATGCGTTGTACTCACAGCAATGGTATCAGCTATGATGTAGTGAAGCGGATGCTCCCTCTTATCAATGATGAGGTCAGTACTGTTCTTTCTAACGTCACCGACTTCGAGATTTTCTTTGAGGCAGAAAAGAATAAGTTAGACATCTTCATCAAGCACCCAAAGTACGAAGCCCGACCTTTAGAGATGGCTTCTGGAGCAGAGAAAACGCTTGCAGCAATTGCCATTCGCATCGCCCTAACCAATGTCTCAACCCTACCAAAATCAGACATTATGATTATGGATGAGCCAGGCACAGCGTTGGACGCCGAAAACCTTGAAGGCTTTATGCGAGTGATGGAAATGATTAAGGGCTACTACAAGACTGTGCTTTTGATTACTCATTTGGATAGTCTCAAAGATATTGCCGATATGACTATTGACATTGAACGTCAAGATGGTTATGCTTATGTGAGCCAATGAAAATACTAATCAGTTCTTGTGTGTATGGAAACGATGTAAGGTGGAACGGCACCAACCGCCGTGAAGACGACATCAAAACCTGGGCAGAAACCAACGGCTTTGAATTAGTCCCAGTGTGTCCAGAGAACGAATTGTTTGGCACACCCAGAAAAGCCATCCGCTTGCGAGCGGTTGACGGCGAAATAAAAGGTTTTGCCGGCAAAGATGAAGTTTACGGACAACTGAAAGATAAGTGCCAAGAAATCTCCGAAAGATACAAAGATGCAGTCGGGTTCATCGGAATATCTAATTCTCCTTCTTGCGGTCTATCTACTGGCGTAAAGGACTTAGGTTCGACAATAAAAGCACCGATGCACCAAAGTCTTGACTGTCCGACTACGGAGATTAGCTCTATGCGAACCGAGAAGAACAGAGACTTATTCTTAAAAAGAATAACGAAGAATTTATGATTTGGTTCTTCTTGGAATATCCAATAATAAGTGGAATGATATATTCCATCGTATTAGGATTACCATCAGGACTAGCAATCGTATGGAGCTTAAGAGAATTTGAAAAGCCACCCGAAAAAGATAAAACTGGGTGGGACGATGAATGGGATTTATAATGAAGACAGGTGATTTAGTACAGAGCAACATCTTTGAGAAATCCGGCTCTGGTACCTATGGCTTAGTAATAGGACCCTACGAGAAGATACCTGGGTATTGGAAGGTTCAGTGGTCTGCCGACGACTGGGAACTTACTCACGGCATTGTGGGAATATATGAAATTAGTGAAAAAGATTTAGTGGTGGTGTCAGAAGCATGAGGGCGGGAGATCTAGTAAGATTTCGGCAATGTACTTTCCACGGCGAACCTAGAGAGTATACAAACTGGAAGATCGGGCTCTTGCTAGAATATAGTTCTTGGTATAAGGTAGCCAAAATAAGCTACAATGGTGAGATTATATCAGTACCTGGAAGCGACGCTGAGATACATCAGCAAGCCAAAAGAAAACGAAAGAACTAATTATATCTGTTGAGGAGGTATTATGACAATGCAACAAAAAATAGATAAGTGGCTTGGAAAATGGGCTTCACGAAAATTAATAGTATGGGGAACATCTACAGTTTTTTTAGCGGCTGGGTCAGTCACGAGTAGTGATTGGGTTGCTGTATCTTTAGCTTATATTGGTTTACAGGGTGCAGCAGATATTGCAGCTACTTGGAAACATGGAAAGTGAATTGGCTGTGGATAAGGATAAAGCAAGGAGCCTGGAAAGTTATCTTTGTTTTGGTGGTGGTTATAGGAGCAGTCTTTTTTTTATATAATATAATTCGACCAACTAAGGATAAGACTCATATATTAGGTGATGTTCAAACAAAAATTGTAGCAGCTATAAAAGAAAATGAAATTCGTGCTACACTAGAAAAAGACAAAATTGGGGCTATTAAGAAAATCTATGATCGTAAAATCAAAGATACAAAAAAGATTGAAGATCGTGAAGAAAGACTACAGGCTCTAATAAGGCTCCACGACGAGCTTGACCTTTAGTAAGGAGGAAAATAAAATGGTAAATATACCTACATTAGAAATCGAAGATTACGACCCAGACCTCAACGAGGAAGAGGAGTCTGTTGAGGATAAGTCTGGCGGTGCCCTGACTTATGCTATTGTTGGCGCTGGTCAAGGCGGCGGACGCATGGCTAAAGCTTTTTATGATATGGGCTACACTAAGACGGTTGCTGTCAACACTGCTAGGTCAGACCTAAATGGTCTAGACATCCCAGATGAACAGAAGTTTCTTGTTGATGAACATGGTGAGCAAGGCGCTGGCAAAGACCAAGCTAAAGCTCAAGCAGCAATCGAGCGCAAAGAGCAAGAAGTGTTTAATAAGTTCCGAGAAATTTTTGGAACTAACGTTGATCGTATTTTGATCTGTCTTGGTGTTTCTGGTGGCTCTGGTGGTGGTACAGTAAATACATTAATCAAGGTCGCTAAGAAGTATTTCACCTATATCGGTGTTGAAGATGTTGATCAGAGGGTCGGCGTTGTTGCCTCGCTCCCAACTGCCGGTGAATCAGCTTCGCCAACGGTCGCCAAAAACGCTCACGCTCGCATAACCCAGCTTTGCGGGCTTGCCGAGAAAGGGAAGATTGCTCCCCTTATTATGGTGGACAATGAAAAGATTAAAAAGCTTTACCCTAAGCTTACCGTTAAGAAATTCTGGACAACCATCAACAACACCGTCGCTGGCTTGTTCCACGTATTTAACGTCCTAGCAAACCAAGACTCAGAATACACAACCTTTGATGCTACAGACTACGACAGTATTATGCGCCAACCTGGGTGCATGATCATGGGCGTCACAAGCGTCAAGGATGTTGAGAGTGAGACAGCTATTTCCAACGCCTTGAAAAAGAATCTAGAAAAGACTCTTCTTGCTGAAGGCTTTGACTTGACAACTGCTACGGGTGCCGCTTGTATTGTTGTCGGCGGTGAAGAGATCTTCGAAGAGACTGTTGGTCTTATGGACAGTATCGAGTTCGGCTTTGATACTCTAGCTGCCCTAACTGGTGGCGCTATCATTCACCGTGGCATCTATGAAGATGACAAGCGGGATAAACTTGTGACCTACACATTGGTCAGTGGACTTAAGCGTCCAGCCAAGCGCATTGAGGGTCTTAAGAAGTTTCTAAAGAAGTAATATGAGAATACTGGTTACAACAATATTATTGTTTTCCCTAAATGCTGCTGCGGACGAGGTTACTGAATTCAAACCTCGTCCAGCAGCAGTTGAGGAAGGCACCGACACTTACATCGGCATTCTGTTGAGCGAAGAAGACTTTCGCAAGCTCCTACAAGATAAAGTCAGTACCAATGCAAAAATCGCAGAATGTGATGTGGATGCAAAGGTCTGCACTCGTCTTCAAGAGACCTACCTTTTGTCGATCAAGAGCCTCGAAGAAACTATCAAACAGGACAATACATGGTTTAGAAGAAATAAAGGAACCTTGGGACTCTTGTCTGGGATCATAATTGGGGTCGGGACATCAATAGCGATTGTTAAGGCGGTCAACCAAACACAATGAATACTAAAAAAGACCTGAACTACCTTGCCTCTGTTGAAAAAGCCATTGCAGAAAAGTATGGCAAAGACACGGTGCAAGACTTTAGAAATGAGTGGGAGAGCGAGAAAGAGAAAAAGTATCTAAACCAACTCAAAGAATTAAAAACTAAACTTGATAAGCTATCTGCAACTAAGCAAGAGTTAGTCATTGGCGAAGTCAAGATTAACAAAGGTCACAGTCAGCGAAAAGATGATCGCACTTGCCCAGTCTGCAAAACATATTCATTTTCCAGGAAGGACGACCTATATATGAATAGGTTTAAGTGCTGTTACGATTGCTACGTAGATTTTGTTATAGGTCGAGAAGAAGCATGGAAGAACGGCGAACGACCAACAGTTGAGCATATTGAATATGCCTTAAGGAGAAGAAAATAATGGCTACTGTCCTAGATGTGATTAAAGGTTTGAACCAAGCTGCTGCTAATGCTTATGACGGCGCTTTGGACGAAAGCGGAGAAGCTCTAAGTGTTGGATTAAATCGAGAAGAGGGTCATCCGATTATTGATAGCCGCCTTATCGACGGATTCAAGGTCCGTTTTGCTGGTCCAAAAATGATTGTGACTTATCAGGCGGAAACGAGGGTCGATGAGTTGCACCCACGTAACCAATTTGAAAATGAAATAGAGAAGAAATTTGGTGATATAGTTAAATTCTTGAAGAAAGAATATAAAGTGATAACAAAATCCTCAGTAACATTGACCGAAGACTCGGATGCTAATATTTTAGTACAATCAACATCTCGCAACCACACTTGGGTAGAAGCTCACAAGCAGTATGCTATTGGCGGCTTTGATGGAGTTGAGGCTCTGCGCATGGGGTCAGAACGTTCTGCAAAGCGCCAAGATAAAGATTATCATAAACAATTTTTAGATTTTTTAGATAAAGAATCTACTAAGCGCCCACAAAACGATAAATCCAAGAAGAATCCAGAAACGCCTGAGGCATAAATGGCTCTTAGTAAAAAGGAGATGATGGCGGAAATAGTCCGCTGCGGGAAAGATCCAGCCTTTTTTTGTAAAAAGTACGCTAAAATTTCTCACCCAATGAGGGGCTCAATTCCATTTGACCTGTATGACTTTCAGGAAGCGGCACTAAAAGATTTCAAGGACAACCGATTCAGTGTCATTCTAAAAGCTCGGCAGTTGGGTATATCAACTACCGTAGCAGCCTATGTGTGTTGGATGATGCTGTTTCATAAGGACAAGAATGTACTGGTAGTTGCTACTAAGCTAGGCACCGCAGCTAATCTTGTAAAGAAGATAAAAGCCATACACAAAAACCTTCCTGCGTGGCTTAAGATTTCTGACATCTCAATAGATAATAGGAACTCTTTTGAGCTAACAAACGGATCACAAGTAAAGGCATCATCAACTTCCGGCGACGCTGGTCGTTCTGAAGCCTTATCTCTATTGGTTATAGACGAGGCAGCCTTTGTGGACGGTATTGATGAGTTGTGGGCTGGTCTTTATCCTACTCTATCTACTGGTGGTCGCTGCATCGCCTTGTCAACCCCTAACGGGGTGGGCAACTGGTTTCACAAAACTTATACCGAAGCCGAAGAAAACAAAAATGATTTCCATACGATAAAACTCCCATGGGATGTCCACCCAGAACGAGACCAAGAGTGGTTTTCCAAAGAGACTCGTAATATGTCTCGTAGAGAAATAGCCCAAGAGCTAGAGTGTAATTTTAATGCCTCGGGTGACACGGTGGTACACGGCGATGATCTTAAGAGAATACTTGATAACTGCTATGATCCAGAGCATAAGACTGGTTTTGATAGAAATTATTGGATTTGGAAAGAGCCAGATCCTCACCGAGAATATTTAGTGGTAGCAGATGTTGCTCGTGGCGACGGATCTGATTTTAGTGTAGCACATGTTTTTGAAATTTCGACAATGGAGCAAGTGGCGGAGTATCAAGGTAAGATCACTCCGGATAGGTTTGCCCCTTTGTTATTTTCTATAGCATCTGAGTACAATAATGCCCTTCTGGTGTCAGAGAATAATTCTCTTGGCATCGGCGTTCTCAGTAGGCTGCAAGAGTTAGACTATAAAAATTTATATTATAGTATAAAATCAACACATGAATATGTTGATGAAGTATCTGCTGCGTCGCTCGGTGGTGTTGTTGGCTTTACCATGTCAATGAAAACTCGACCACTTGTTATTGCGAAGTTTGAGGAATTCGTGAGAAATAAACTAATTACTATTAATTCTATGCGTCTTGCGAATGAAATAAAGACATTTGTTTGGCACAATGGAAGACCACAAGCAATGCGCAGTTATAACGATGACCTAGTTATAGCTGCGTGTATTGGTTGTTGGGTTCGAGACACCGCACTGACGGCTAATAAACGGGAGGCAGATTACAAGATGGCACTTTTATCTAGTATTTCTGTATCCACTACTAAAATAAACACCAGAATAGAAGGTCAGCACGGCTTCAAACCACAAAAGAATACCTTCAAGGGCACCGACGGCAAAGAACACGACTTAAATTGGATAATCAAAGGATAAAAAATGGCTGAAGATAACAACAACGGTTCGAACAACCCACGGAATAATCAATCTAATCTCTTTAAGCGATTGACACGACTGTTTAGCGGTCCAATTGTGGACTATGACCGCCCTTCGGTTATAAGAGGCGGTCGCCGTGATGTAAAGAAATATACTTTTACATCTTCTACCGGAAGAGAATTCAAAAAAAGAGAATACCATAATCCTTTTGGGGACCTTAATAACAAAGTATTATTTCAGCGCAACAAGCAATTGCGTTATACCGATTTTGAGCAGATGGAGTACATGCCTGAAATAGCTTCAGCGATTGATATCTATGCAGATGAAATAACTACATCAACAGCCTTTAACCCTCTTATAAATATTGACTGTCAAAATCGTGAAATCAAAGATATTTTACATACATTGCTTTATAACGTGCTTAATGTAGAGTCAAACCTTTTTGGTTGGTCTCGTAGCATGTGCAAGTATGGAGACTATTATCTTTACTTAGACATTGATGATTCTCTAGGTATTACTAATGTTATTCCCCTGCCTGTGAGAGAAATTGAGCGGATAGAGGGCACCGACCCAACCAACCCAAATTATATCCAATATTTTTGGCAGAGTGCTGAGGGTAAAAAGGGCGTTACTTTTGAGAATTGGCAAGTTTCTCACTTTAGGGTCCTTGGTAATGACAAATATGTGCCCTATGGAACCTCTGTGTTGGAGCCCTCTCGTAGGATTTGGAGGCAGTTGACCCTTCTCGAAGATGCTATGATGGCTTACCGCATTGTCCGGTCGCCTGAACGTCGAGTATTTTATATTGATGTAGGTAACATCGCTGCTGAGGATGTAGAGCAATATATTGAGCAAGTAAAGACACAAATGAAGCGTAATCAAATCGTGGATGAAGACTCTGGTCGTGTTGACTTGCGCTATAACGCTATGAGTATTGATGAAGATTATTACATTCCAGTGCGTGGCAATGCAAACAATACTCGTATTGAGACTTTGGCAGGCGGTCAATTTACTGGCGATATTGATGATGTCAATTATTTGAGAGATAAGCTCTTTTCAGCACTGAAGGTCCCAAAGGCATACCTTGCACAGTCGGACGCCCAGGAAGATAAGACGACATTATCTCAAAAAGATATTCGTTTTGCTCGTACTATTCAAAGACTCCAAAGGGTGGTGGTCGCTGAGCTTGAAAAAATATGTATTATTCATCTTTATACTATGGGTTATAGAGATGCTGATCTACTGTCCTTTAAGCTGACTTTGAATAACCCATCCAAGATTGCAGAACTGCAAGAACTAGAGCATATGCGAGTCAAGTTTGATGTCGCCGGTTCAGCAACCGATGGCTACTTTTCTAAGCAGTGGGTCTACCGTAACATTTTCAAGATCGCTGAAGAGGAAATCGAGAGAATTCAGATAGAACAATTCACAGATGCCCTTCAGGGCGCTGCCATTGAGGAAGCCGGCACTGTACCAGAGGGTGGCGAAGGCGGAGACTTGGGCGCTGACCTTGGCGGCGACGATTTGGGGGGAGACTTAGGCGGCGATGATGCTGCCGGCGATGACGCAGAAGCCGAAGAGGGTTCCCTGCTCGCTGAGCCTGACGCTGAGCCAGGACAAAGAGATGATGGATACATGAGGGTCAAGAGCCCAAAATGGAAACAAGGCGCTCGCCGCAGAAGTTATATGTCTTCTGTTGGAAGTAATTTGGCATCCTCGTCGCAAAGAAACCTATTTAAAGGGTGGAGCGGTGAAATGGCACCTCTTTCAAGAGGTGTTGTTGGTGAAGGTCAAAGTTCTGAAGAGGATATAATATTTAAAACTCAATACGACATTAAGCGGTTGATAGAACAATTGGAAACAAAAAATGAAGGTCAAGCATAATAAAAAAAGAAACACAGCCTTTTTGTTTGAAGCTCTTATCAAAGAGTTAACCAAGTCTGTTATAAATAAAGAGACCCGCCGAACAAAGTTTGTAAAGGATATTCTTCGGGAGCACTTTAGATCAGGAACAGTGCTCAGTAAGGAGCTAGAGTGCTATAACGCCCTAGCGGAAAAATCTGGTTTAGATAGTTATACTGCTGAAAAAATGGTTTTTCGAGCTAAGCGAGCTTATGATGACATAGGGCACAGCGAGATCTTTAAAGAACAATCTTTGGTGATTAAAAAGATAAATGAAAACTTAGGCAAGGATGTTTATGGTAACTTTGTCCCCAATTATCAATCCCTCGCCTCTCTAGCTCAGATATTCAGTGATAAGTTGCCAGTAAAGAGTAGAGTTTTGATGGAGCAAAGGATTATAGAGTCTATAACCTCTGAAGAGCCACTCAGTTCCGAGATGAAAACAGTTGATTCTTTGGTAATGCAAAAGTTTACAGAACGATTCAATGATACTTATGATGAACTATTGAATGAACAAAAGGAACTCCTTAGTCGCTATATAACTTCTTTTAATGAGTCTGGTGCTGATTTTAGGCTCTTCGTCGGACGGGAACTCCAGAGAATATCTGAGGCAGTGTCCCATTCTCTGGAGACACCAGAAGTTTCCGAGGACTTAGAGATGGTAGAAAGTACCAAAAAAGTCTTAGAGAAGATTGGTGGTCTGAATGTATCACAGTTGACTGAAAAAGATATTTTGAAAGTTTTGAAACTGCAAAGATTAGTAAGAGAGTACAAAGAAGATGCCAATCAAAATTAAGATAGGCTCTGGTGCGAATGATAAGAAGCCAATCCAGGCATCAATATCATTGCAGGTAACTAAAACACTGGACGGTCATCTTCTTATTAATGATCACAAATACCTTGATATTATAATTGATGTATCTGAGGGCAAAGTCATCACAATGCCTAAGCCAAACATTGAAAAAGATGTTTATGACTACCAAAAAGATTTCATGTATAGCCTTTTCAAGGGTGGTCTTACCGATGCTGCTTCTCCACGAGGAGGTCCCGTCTTTGGCATGGTTGAGACTACTTTCCCGAAAGAGAGTGAAGTGGATTCAGTTCAGGCTGTTCTCTACCGTATAGCTGAGTACATCAAAGAGACTCAACATGCTGAAGATCGTGCTGAAGAGTATGATGAGAATATCGAGGATCGTTTTACTGACCCAACAGATAAAGACTCAACTAAATATGGTGAGGTACCCCCTTACCAGGACACGCCAGAAGGGGCAAACAATTCGTTGCCTACTTACACTTATGCGGGATATGGCTATTACTACTAATGTATCTGGTCTATTTTATCTTGTGTTGTTACGGTCTAACACAGATTATAGTTTTTTCAACTTTATTCGAACGTATTCGACCTAGCCATCATTTTTTTCATTGTCCTATGTGTGTCGGATTCTGGACCGGCGTCCTTCTCTTTATGCTAAACCCTTTTACAGAACTATTTACCTTTGAGATAAATTTGGTAAATGCACTGCTTTTGGGGTGTTTATCATCAGGGTCTTCGTATGCGTTATGTATGATGATTTCAGATGGAGGGATTCAGTTTGAGAACAGAAGGAATAGAGATCTGGACAAGAAAGTGGATGCTAAGACCAGTAACCAATTGTTGCAGGGGTAGCTGTATTTAGCGGGCTAACCCCGCTTCTAAAGGAGACAAAGATGAATAAAAAATATGTACTACAAGAATTTATGAACCTCGATTACAGTAACGATCTTCTCACAGAAGAAGAGAAGGAAGGTAATCGTAATGGTACTCACCTTATTGTGGCAGGAAAGATTCAATGCGCCGAAGCTAAGAACGGCAATGGTCGTGTTTATCCCCGCCCAATTTTGGAACGAGAAATGAAAAACTACGAAAAGCTTGTTCGAGAAGGTCGAGCCATCGGAGAATTGGACCACCCTGATACATCAGTAGTTGAGCTTAAGAATGCTAGCCACGTAATTACTGAAGTTTGGTGGAAGGGTGACGACGTAATGGGCAAGATGAAAATTCTCAATACTCCAGCAGGACAAATTGCCCGTCAACTTGTAGAAGGCGGCGTTCAACTAGGTATCTCTAGTCGTGGTCTTGGTTCAACAAGTCAAAAGGGCGGCGTTACTATGGTAGAGGACGACTTCCAGCTTCTTTGCTTTGACCTAGTGTCAGAACCTAGCACCACTGGTGCGTTTTTGGTAGCAGAAAATAAAGTCAAGACTCACTTAACTAAGTCAGATAAGATAAACCGTGCGCTTAACGATATACTAGGTGATGATTAGTGTCTACTGCTGGTTTTGGAGTAAAAAATGATGCTGGTGGGTTTGCGTTCAAGGTAGACCCAGACGGCAACACTAAAATTGGCGACGAATCAGCCGATGTTCTACAGATCACTGGGTCTATTTTTGTAAACGGCGCTGCCACATTCAATGAGGGTTCTGAAGATAAAGATTTTAGAGTAGAGAGCAATCATGCCACTCATATGTTCTATATTGACGGCGGAAACAACCGTATTGGTGTTGGGAATAACTCTCCACAGAATCTACTTGATATTATAGACCCTTTTAATGATATATCAGGTCACGAAAAAGATGCGGTACTGAGACTCGTTAGTAAAAAATCTGTGGGCATTAAATTAGTTGCCGACACTGATAATACTGATGAGTCCGACAATCCTTTTATAGACTTCTATGCAGACGGTAACGCAGACACCTCCGGCAGAAATAACAGAAAAGGCTCTCTAGCACTAGAGGATGTAGCGGGAACAACATTTACAGGATCTTTGGCAGATGCTTTCTTTATGGATGCATTTTACCCCCTTATTGGTCAGAGTAGCCGACCATTACAGATCGCTAATGCCTCAACTAATAATGGGCACAAAGCCCGCATCACATTAGAGGGAACTAACGGGTATGTAGGTATTCATACTGCAACTCCTTCAGCAGAACTGCAAATTGCAGGAACTACTAAATCCGGCTACTATGTGACAGATGTCGCCACTCAGGACCTGGGGACAGGAACAAGCAGTACGTTGTCTATAAGCGCCGGGACTATACTTCTGGATGCCGATTCAATTAACGGGCAGGACATGGGCGGCTATGAAGTTCATGGGCTTACGATCCCCGCTGGATCTCATTCGGGGCAGCGACTTACCCTGATTGTGAAGACAACCACCAATAATGTAATGATTTTACCATCTGGGCCCATAAGCGGATCTTTTGGCAGTCTTAGCGATGCTACTGGAGTAACGTCTATGGAGTTTGCCTGGATGAGCGAAGGTAATCACAAAGCTTGGCACTCAGTGTAAAGCGGAAAAAGGAAAACAATGAAAAAATCGGAACTAAAAAATATTATTAAAGAATGCGTCAAAGAGGTAATCTTTGAGGAAGGAGTACTATCGGGAATTATTACTGAAGTAGTCCAAGGTCTGGGGTCACAGTCGGTGATAAGAGAGTCGGGAAAAGTGGAAGCTTCGCCAAAGACTAAGCAACGACTATCCGAGACCCGTAAACAGATGTTAGATGCTGTTGCTTCGAATTCCTATGAGGCAACAAAGAATCGTTTTGCAAACCCTGAACTTTTTGAGGGAACCAGACCGATTACAGAATCTAATGGTAAAAGCCCCCTTTCTGGCGTTGCTCCTAGCGACCCAGGAGTAGACATTTCAAACATACCAGGCTTCGGCAACTGGTCCAGCGTTGCAGGTGCAACAAGAAAGTAGTATAATATTATGAGAAGAAACAACAAGAGACACGACAAACCATTATCGCCTTGTGTTACCGTCACAGCGGCAGATAACAAAGACGATCCAGATCGAATGATCCGGCGTTTTCGAAAGCTAGTAAAAAACGAGGGCATAATTGAAGAATGTCGCAACCGCCGCCACTTCCGCTCTCAAAGCGAAAAGCGCCGAGAACAGAAAGAAGACAAGCAAAGACTCATCGATAAGGTAAATAAGAGAAGAGATGAACTACTTAAGCCTAGGGACAGGTTTATAAAGAGGAGATCATAACATGGCTATATCCCCAGATACTACCAAATATCAAATATCATCGGGACCAAAGCCCGGACTTGGCAGTGTAGGGCAATATCAGTCCGCTGGTATGCCTTATATTACTGGTTCAAGTATTCTTAACAATGGAATGGAGCATGTAATTGACTTTCCCACTGTCACTAGATCAATCACAGTAATAAATAGACCATCAGGTTCCGGTGAGGCACCTGATATTAGAGTACATTTTGCAGCAACTGGTAGCGGTCATGTTGTAAAGAACGATCATTACATTCTTCTTACGTCTAACAAGGACAGTATGACAATGAATGTCAAGTGCAGCAGACTTTACATTTCCAGAAATGATGGTCTTGCTACGGCAGGTGCTTATACGGTATTCGCCGAATGCACGGGGATACCGACAGAGGAAATGTATCCTCTTACTGGTTCTGGAATAACTGAATAAATAAAAGGAGATCATCGTGGGCGGCTTCAAACCATCTAGATCAGATATAGACAGTAGTACTTCTGTCGGTGCAGATATAACTTTAGATTCACACCAGTTTACTGGCTCTGTTGATATCACGGGTTCTCTGATGCTTAATGGTTCTGCTGTAACCGGCGGAGGCGGCGGAGGCGCTGTTGCTAATTACACTAATTCTGGCAACAATAGAGTAATAACCTCTGTTGACTCTGATACTATCAATGGCGAAGAAAATTTTACATTTGATGGGACTGACCTTTCGGTTTCTGCCGATGCAGACACTACATCAAGTCTAGGTAGAACAGCCATTGGTGGCGCTGGTCTTGCGGACGCCGCAACTGTTTCTCACGTAGATCATAATACTGCTACTAATTTCGGCTTCCGCCAAAGGTCTACCGGGCAGACAGAGATAAACGCTAGGGCCGACCAATCCATTAACTTAAAACTTGGTAGCCAAAACAAGGTTACATTAAATAGCAGCGGTTTTCTTGGCGTCGGAGAGAATGTAACCCCCACGGCAATACTTCATGTCTCCTCGTCTACCACGGAACCTCTTTTCCGTGTAGATCACGCTACCCAAGCCGGCGATAAGCCAATCCTATTTGTGACTGGTAGTGGACTAGTAGGTATTGGAACGGCTGCCCCACGAGAAGACAGCGCCAATACTAACCGAGTTCATATTTTAGGTGAAGAAGGCGCAGACCAAGGACAAAACCCTGTTCAAAACACTTTGTTAATGCTTGAGAACAACAACCACGCCGGCATTCAATTCATGACACCGAACGATAAATCAGGAATGATTGTTTGGGGCGATGCTGCTGCTGCAAGGGTTTCTCACCTCTATTATCTCCATAACGACGGTCGATTCCATTTTGATGGTGCAACCTTTGGGCATGAAGTGATGACTATCCTGTCTTCTGGGGACTCGATAAACATAGGTTCGTCTAGTTCCGATCACATGATTACAAATAAGGCTAGTCTGCATATTTCCTCTTCTGCGGAAGGTTCGGAAAAAGGCGGACCAGTACTGCTAAAGGTAGACGGTGGGGCAAATAGCCCTAATATCCTTTTTGTCACAGGCTCAGGGCGAGTAGGCATCGGAACAGACGAGCCAACCCACACCGTACATGTAAAGTCTACTGGCAAAGCTTCGTTGTTACTTGAAGCGGACACAGACAACACTCCAGAATCTGATACTGCTTATATTAAACTAACTCAAGATAATGCTGCTACACGAATGATAGTCGGACTAAACGGTAATGCCGGTGCTGATCCTGACGGTGTTTATTTGGCAAACGCAATGTCGAATGCGGGTATTATAGGTCCAAGAACTGCTGGTAGTTCTTTGCAGCTTGTAACGAGCAATAGAGCTAAAGCTGTTATCATTGACGATGGGCAGGTCGGCATTGGCGACGGCTTCACTCAGGGTACTAACCCTACTGCCATTTTGCATATTTCTGGTGGCGTCGCCGCCCAAGGCACAGGTAAATCATCTCCTCTTTTGACAATGGAGTATGATGGTGTCGAGAACATCCTGTTTGTAACAGGTTCAGGACGAGTTGGCATCAACACTGGCGAACCAGCCAAGCCGCTAGAGGTTCAGGGCAACACTGGATTGTCTGGAACTTTGGAATTCAGCGGAACTCTCACAACCACATCAACTTCCACACTGGTTGGAACGATGGGTTTGATAAACTCCGATCGTGCCCTTACTACTGTTGATATTACCGGACAAGCAAATAATGCTACTTACATTTTTGGAATTGCAGATGGTTCAGCCGTGGGACAAAGAAAAGATTTAATTTTCAAAGTCAACGGTGGTGGAGCAATCGACAGTTCTAACGGTCTCATGTTGACGGGTTCAAATATTGGAGCCCCTACCCCTGGTCAGACCGTTGGTTCGCTTCTGCTCACCGGATCTGACCCTGGCGGCGGTTTTGTCGTTAGCCGAGTCGCTGGCGCTCAGCTTGTTTGGGATGGCTCAGACTGGCAGGTCTTAGGTTCATCAAACCTTCAATATGGCTAGGTATAATATTTGCCTTAGTAGCCTTTGGCAACATTTCTAGTCGTTTGCACTAGCAGTCAACTATTTATTTTGATGTAATATCATCAAGTAAAGGGGATATATTTATGTCTAATATGCTAGAACAAGCTATCATCGATGCAAAAGCTCTTCGTGAGGCTGCTGTTAAGAATGCAGAAGCTGCCGTTGTTGAAAAGTATAATACTGAAGTCAAAAACGCAGTAAGTAAGCTTTTGGAGCAAGATGATGAAATGGATCTTGGTATGGAGCCGGAAGCAGACGATGCTATAGATAGCACTGCTATGGAACAAGTACCGATGGCTCATCTTTCTGACGACGAAGAAGATATTGTTGTTGTAGATTTGGATGACATTATCGCTGCTGCTGAATCTGAAGACGAAGACTTAGAACAACCAGAACTTGACCGTGAAGAGATTGCGGATGAAGTAGGATTGCCCCTTGATACAGATCCGCTTGAAACACCGGCAAATAGAGACGATGATGAAGTAGATCTTGATGAAGACGCTCTCGTAGATATGTTCAAGGAGATGCTTGTAGTTGATGTACCGCAAGTTGAGCTTGATCGTGCTGAAGAAAGCCTAACCCAGGACCAAGTTGAGCAAGATGAACGTGTAGAGGTTGTCAATACCGATGGTATGGACAAAGAAGACGCTGAAGATCTTGTCCGTGATAACTTTGGTAATTCGAAGGCTGATGAAAAAAATGAAAACTTACAGAAGGAAAACCTAAGACTTAAGGACCTTCTGGAACAAGCTAAAAATACGTTACAAGAAATAAACTTGCAAAACGCAAGATTATTATATGCGAATTGTGTCCTAAGTGACTCCTCTTTGAATGAGCAGCAAAAGAATAAAGTTGCTGAGTTAGTTACCAACGCACGTTCGGTAGAAGAAGCGAAGATGGTCTATGAGACTCTTCAAAAGACAATGGCGGGAATTCAAACGAAAGCCCCACAATCTTTGTCTGAAGTTGTATCTAAAAGATCATCAGTAATTCTTAGTGGGAATCGCAATGAGGAACGCACTACTGAATCTAGTCCAACATATAGTCGTTGGGCAACTCTCGCAGCAATAAACAAGACAAATTAATAAAAAAGGAGATTTAAAATGTCTGTATTAGAAACTCTCACCGAAGGCATTCGACAACGATCGCTTGCTAATGAAGGTGAAGCTCTCCTTGAGAAGTGGGAGAAGACTGGTCTTCTCGAAGGGCTCGACGAAACCAAAGCTGGTTCGATGGCACGCCTTTTGGAAAACCAGGCTGCTCAACTACTCAAAGAAACGAGCACAATGCAAGCAGGTGATGTTCAAGGCTTCGCCTCAGTTGCTTTCCCAATCGTTCGCCGTGTATTCGGCAACCTTATCGCACAAGACCTCGTGTCTGTGCAGCCCATGTCGCTTCCTAGTGGACTCATTTTCTTCCTAGATTTTGTGTTCTCGCCAGATGGTGCTATGGATGCTACCGGTGACGGCGGCGACCCCAATCGTTTGGCTCAGTTCGCTAACACCTCTGTTTATGGTGGTGGCAAAGTTGGTGCTGGTATTATTGATGGCATCGATCTCGGTGGCAACAACGGTCAGCTTTCGGCTTACAGCTTGAACAACGGTTACTCTAGCCCAACAGGCTCTCAGACAGGCACCGTTGAAGTTCTCGCTTCTGGTACATTTGGTGATGCAGCCTGCATCAGTGACTGGGCTACTGTCCTTCATAACGACCCTGTATTTACCTCTGGTACTTCTGGGTATCTTGTCGGCAAGGTTCCAACACCTTCTGACCTTAACAAAGATGACCTGGTTGCCTACGTTCTTTCTAGTTCGTTTGGTGCTGGTGGTAACTTTTCTAAGAAGGGCGCAGGTCCTGCTGCCTTTCAGGTCCGTGCTTTGACTCAGTACTCTGGTACTGCTGAAGACCACCTGTTGGTTGTTCTCGCACAGCCCACAATGGGTCTGTTCTCTGAAGCACACAGTGTTTTGAGTGCCGCCGCTGGTGCTGTTGCTAGTGCAACGTACCCAATGGTTGACGGATTTGCTAATGGTACGCCTTTAGGCTCTATCGTTGGTACTGCTACCTGGGCTTTAGAAAACAATGGAAACATCCCGGAAATCGACATCAAGGTTGATTCTACGGCTGTTACCGCTGTCACCAAGAAGCTCAAGGCTAAGTGGAGTCCTGAGTTGGCTCAAGACTTGAATGCTTACCACAACCTCGACGCTGAAGTTGAGTTGACAAGCATCTTGTCCGAACAAGTTGCTCTTGAAATTGATCAAGAAATTCTTGAAGACCTTGTGAAGGGTGCAACTGCCGGAACATTGTTCTGGTCTCGCAGCCCAGGCAAGTTTGTGAACCGTGAAACAGGTCAACGCCTTATTGGTAGCACCTACCCCGACTTCACTGGTACCGTTTCTGAATGGTATGAGACTCTCCTTGAGACAGTCAACGAAGTCAGTGCTCGTATTCACCGTAAGACGCTTCGTGGCGGCGCAAACTTCGTAGTTTGTTCTCCCGAAATGGCTAACATCCTCGAATTCACTGCTGGCTTCCGTGCCAGTGTAGCGGTTGACGCTGATGGTGGTTCTTGGGGTGCTTCGAACGTTGGTTCTCTCAGCCGTAAGATGGACATTATTGTCGATCCTTACTTTACTCGCAACTTGCTTCTTGTTGGTCGCAAGGGTAGTAGCTTCCTCGAAAGTGGATATGTCTACGCTCCTTACGTCCCGCTGCAAGTCACGCCTACCATCTTTGGTACAGAAGATTTCGTGCCCCGCAAGGGTGTCATGACTCGCTATGCTAAGAAGATGGTTCGCCCTGACATGTATGGCTTGGTTGTGTGTCAAGATCTGATCTCTAACGTAGAGCAGACCTGATAGACTTTATCTGACCCCTAGGGTTGAATAAAGTTGTAGGAAACCCCGTCCTTGTGGCGGGGTTTTCTTATTAGTGGGATAAAATAAGAAAGTCTAAAACTATTTATATAACAAGTGAGGAATCAAGATGCCAACAAGCCTTCAACCCGTTAGCACTACAAGTGCTGTTGTTCTCCCATCAACAGGGGCACACAGTGACGTTACAGACGCACTATCTTATGGTGTTTACGATAGTGCAGCATTTATCAGTGGTGCTGTAGATCAAGTATCTTATACTTATAATAAATTAGGTGGTCGAGTTCTAGATCTTGAAATAACAGCAGACATTGTTTATAATTCGTATGAAGAATCTTGTTTAGAATATTCATATCTTATTAATACACACCAAGCAAAAAATGTTTTGTCTGATATGCTTGGTAACACCACTGGTTCTTTCGACCAAGATGGTGAAATGACAGAGTATGATAATGGCGGTACGGGCGTCAAGCCAAACCTAAAGTTCCCACGTTTTCAGCTTGGTTATGCAACCCATCTTGGTCGTGGAGCTAGTCTCCATGCAGGGGTAGGAGCATCTCAGACGATATATTCAGCATCATTTGTACCCACAAACGACGTGCAGGATTACGACCTTCAGGCGATTATATACAGCGCCTCTCTTGAGGCTGGATCTCCATTTAGTGCTAGTGTAGGGAATAATGCAATCACTATCCAAAAAGTTTATTATAAGACCCCTCAGTCTATGTGGAATTTCTTTGGCGGTAACGCTATTGGTGCAACGGGCAACTTATCAACTTATGGGATGTATGCTGATGACAGCCAGTTCCAGCTTGTTCCAGCCTGGCAAAATGTTTTACAAGCTTACGCATTTGAAGAAGACATGAACGTTCGAGCTTCTCATTATTCTTTTCGAATCAATAATAACAAGTTACGTATCTTCCCGACTCCAGACGGCAACAACCCAGACAGGTTTTGGGTAGACTTTAGAGTATCTGAGGATGCTTTCACTGAGCAAGCCGACAGGAAGTACGGCGCTGATGGTGTTAATAATATGAACACGCTGCCGTTTCCAAATGTACCTTACAAGCACATTAACAGCATAGGTAAACAGTGGATCCGTCGATTCTCGTTATCTTTAGCGAAAGAAACACTGGGACAAGTTAGATCAAAACTTGCCTCAATACCAATTCCAGGAAACGAGGTAACTCTCAATGGTCCTGCGCTTATCTCAGAGGCAAAAGAAGAACAAAACGCTTTGCGTGATGAACTTAAAACTGTTCTTGACGAGATGGCTTACGGAACACTAGTCGAAGGCGATGCTGCTATGCAAAACAACCTCTCAGAAGTTGTTAAGCACATCCCGACCGGCATTTACGTAGGATAAATAAATGGCTCAGCAGAATAAATGGTCTCAACCAGCTTCTCCTCCACCACCGCTATTTGTTGGTAGAGCCGAGCGTGATTTTGTCAAGCAGATCAATGATGAAGTCATTGAACATATTATTGGGCAACAGTTACTCTATTTTCCTATCGATCGTGACCTAACTAATTACAACGAATTGTATGGTGAAGCTATTCATAAAACATTTTTACCCCCTATCCGGGTCTATAGCCTTGTTGAGTTCAATGGTTCTGACCGAACTCAGGCAGAGTATGGTTTTGATAACCTTTACAATATAACAGTCCATTTTCACAAGAGAAGACTGACCCAGGATCAAAATCTGTTTGCTAGGCTAGGGGACTATGTTCAGTATGATGGCATGTATTTTGAAATTGTGGATATTTTTGAGCCTCGTTACTTGTTCGGTCAGGATAGTGACTTCGCTGACGGAACATCGCTAGAAGTGTCCGCTGTGTGCCGTCAGGCTCGCAAGGGCTTGTTCAATCCCGGTAAGAATATTTAAGGAAAACAAGAATGCCTAAGAGAACAGAGTTAGACCAACAATTACACGCCGAATATCCTTTTGCACCCTCAAGCCTAGAAGACATCGATACGGCTCTTTATAATTTTATAAATGACGACCTAAATGTATCGTGCGACACTAATTCGGGCTTCAAGAAAGTACCTGTCATCTTCTCTGCTCCCGAGCGAGCATTCCAGATCAAGAATGTTCCGGAAGAAGGAAACATTAGAACTGATGGAAGGGTCTTGGAATACCCTTTGATGTCTATTATCAGAACATCCTTAGTCAAGAACCCTTCGAACAAGGGAAAGTATGGTGTCTATGTGCCGCCTTACTTTGATTTCTACAAACGAGGAGGTTCCATACCGATCGCCAGACGTGTCATGCAGGATAAAACACGAAATTTTGCCAATGCAAAGGCCCGTAAGAAGTTTGGGGATGGAACAAACACTACATATAATACCTTTCCTTTTGATAACAAAGAAGTGGTATATGAAACGCTCTATATCCCAATGCCTACTTATGTTGAGGTACAATACGAGGTTAAGATGGTCTCGAATTACCAACAGCAGATGAATCAAATGATGGCTCCTTTCCTAGCAAGGTTCTCAACACCTGCTGTTTTCAGTATTCATAATGAAAAAAACACTTATGAGGCATTTGTGGATCAAAATTTTAGTAATGAAAGTAATAATGCCGGGCTCAACACAGACGAGAGAGTGTTTAAGACCACCGCCAACATTAAGGTCTTGGGATATCTAGTCGGTGAGCAGGAAAACCAAGAAACACCACCAGTTGTAGTGAGAGAGTCGGCTGTTAAGATCTCAATAGGAAGAGAAAGAGCCGTTGTTGGAGACGAACCAGAATTCCATGCCGGCAGAAAAGATAAATATCGTCCATAATCTAGTAGGGAGTTTGGAAGTACACCCTACTATTTAATAGTGGTGTTTAGTGTATTTACGCACGCACTTCAAATTCGTGTTAACCGAGGAGAATACATTTCGATGGCTGATAACTCTTCCAGAAAGTTCAAGTTCATATCACCTGGTGTCTTTATAAAAGAGATAGACAATTCCGAGCTTCCAGCAACTCCTGCTGATGTCGGACCTCTTGTTATAGGTAGAGCCAGAAAAGGTCCGGCTAACAAGCCCGTTCAAATCAATTCATTTTCTGATTTCGTGCAAACATTCGGCGATCCTGTCGCTGGAAACGAAGGTGGAGATGTGTGGCGAGTCGGTGATCTAAATGCACCTACTTATGCTCCTTATGCTGCTAAAGCTTGGTTGGCTAGTAACTCTCCGATCACGTTTATGCGTGTTCTAGGTGATGAATCCAACGGATATACTGCCACCACAGGTCGTGCAGGTTGGAACCTGGATGCGACCAAAGGCGCAGCTACCGATCAGGGTGGCGCTTACGGTCTGCTTATCTTCCCAAGTGGTAGTGCTACCGTAAACCTTACCGGCACACTAGCAGCCCAATTTTATTGTAAAGATAGTCGTGTTCTTTTGTCTGGCACTGTCCGAGGCTTCGATAACGGTGTGGATGAAGGTTCAACTCTTATTGATTTGGGATCCGATCTGGATAACGTTGCTCTGGTATTTACAGCTAGTGCCGGAATGTCTCACAAAGAAATAGTTAGCTTTAACGACACAAAGCCCAACTATATTCGTAGAGTTCTAAATACAGATCCTACTATTACAAACAGTGATATCACAAACAGCGATACTCAAACTTTCTATCAAGGTGGTAAGTACTTCCTAGGGGAAACTTACGAGAATCGCCTCTTGGCTGCTGGCGGAGCATCCCTAGGTCTTCTCGGTGGTGAAACTTCTAAGTACTTTGGTGCCATTGTTCCAATGGTAACCAAAACTGCTGTTGCAGCCTACACTAACGATCAGGCTGACTTCTTGGGCGCTGCACGCAAAGCGTCTACTGGTTGGTATTTCTCTCAAGATCTTGGTACAAATCATGCTGCTTATACTCACAAAGGTATGCAGAGATTATTTCGCATTGAAGCTCTTACCGCAGGTGAAAACTTCAACAGAGAAATCAAGATTTCTATCGCTAACCTCAAAGCAGGCAAAGGAGACTTTCAGCCTTATGGAAGTTTCTCTCTGCTTGTTAGAGATATGAAAGACACGGATAATAATAAAATTATTATTGAAAGGTATGATAACCTAAACCTGAATCCAGCATCTAGAGATTATATTGCAGCTAGAATCGGTGACAGGTACCAAGTATATTCTCAGAGCGACAAGCGTTCTGTGGAATATGGTGAGTTTGCAAATCAATCGAACTACATTCGAGTGGTTATGGACCCTGATGTTGCCGCAGGTATTGGCGAAACCCGCCTTTTGCCTTTCGGTGTTTTCGGACCTCCGAAATACCGTAACGTGACAGTCACTTCAGGATCTACTGGCTATAACAACTTTGGATCTATTGATGCCGGCGGTATGGGAGCAGGCGCAGATGGATCTGCTCTGACAATGGTAGCCCCTGGTCCATTAGCGACTTTTGGTAGGAGCGGACATTTGGGTTGCGGTAACGAACTACTTAAAGTTCATAGCGTTGTTGCCGGTGCCGGCGGGGCTACACTCCGCTTCACGGGATCGATAGCATTCCCGGCTGTTACGTGCCGTGCAAGCTCAGTTCAGGGTTCTCCAAGATCTCTCGATAACACCTATTGGGGCGCTTGGACTGGTCGATCTTTCAGCGATACAAAATACAATCCTGAGATGTCAGACTTGCTTCGACCTAGAGCGTTCAACGCCTCGACAGAAGCAACAGCATATGACCCTACTCAAGATGTTGACGGTACGACAACCAACAGCGGCTCAAGCCCGATTGTGTTGTCTTACGCCTTCTCACTTGATGATGTCAAAGGGACTTTGAGTGGTGCTGATCTTAGTGGTTCTGCTACTTGGGCTGCGGGTAACCGTGCTCTGGGCACTAGTATTAGTGCTACCGGTAGCAACACCTACACTACGGTTCTTGATGCAGGTATTGATCGATTCACTACAGTTCTTGCTGGTGGATCAGACGGATACAATAAAACTGAACGTGAGCCTTTTGCAAATAAGGACATGGACGGCAAAACAGAACAAACTTCTTATGGTCTGTTCTCCTTGCGTAAAGCCATAAACATGGTATCAGATCCAGAAGTGGTTCAGATGAACGCTGCAACGATCCCAGGTGTCTGGGCTCCAGCAGTTACTAACTACCTCCTCGATACCGCAGAGTCTCGTGGCGACACCCTGGCTCTTATCGATGTTCAGTATGCCTGGACTCCTCGTGCTGAGACCAAGGATGATCCGGTGACAGCGAATGCTGCTAATATTCCGAGAACTGCCGCATCTACTCTTCTTAATAGAAATATTAATAATAGCTATGGCGCTGCTTACTATCCTTGGGTCCGTATTTATGACGACAACAGAGACCAGTCGTTGTGGGCACCACCGAGCATTGCAGCCTTGGGCGTTCTTTCCAACACGGACAGAATCCAAGCCCCATGGTTTGCACCTGCCGGGTTTACTCGTGGCGGTCTGTCTGAGGGTGCCGCTGGTATTCCAGTTACGGACGTTACAACTAGACTAACATCGGATCAACGTGATACTTTGTATGAATCTAACATTAACCCAATCGCCAAGTTCCCTGCTGAGGGCATTGTGGTGTTCGGTCAGAAGACCCTGCAACAAACCGCTTCGGCTCTGGACCGTATCAATGTTAGACGCTTGATGATTTTCTTGAAGCGTGAAATTTCGTTCATTGCATCAAGGTTGTTGTTTGGTCCTAACTCTACAATTACCTGGGATACATTTAAAGGTCAAGCTCTTCCCATCTTGAGAGATGTAAAGACAGATTTTGGTATTGAGGATTTCAAACTGATTTTGGATGAGACTACCACAACACCTGACTTGGTTGATAGAAATATTATTTACGCTAAGTTGTTAGTGAAGCCTACTAGAGCAGTTGAATACTTCGCCATCGACTTCGTGATAACAAATAGTGGTGCAGCTTTCGAAGATTAATTCGCAAAGCACTACTTATTATAAGGAGCTAAAAAAGAAATGGCAAGTCTATTCTGGAGCAACTCGAAGAGTGAACCAAAACGCAATTATCGATTTGAACTAAGTTTTTCACAACGTGGTGGTAATAACAGGGGTGACATTCCAGTCTGGACTGTGAAAACAGCCACTAAGCCCCGTGCATCTGTAAATGTAGTAGAGCACCAATATATTGACCACACATTCAAGTATCCAGGTAGAGTGACTTGGGAGCCCATCAGCCTAACGTTGGTGGATCCTGTCAACCCCGATCTGTCATACGCTTTCTTGGACGTTCTCGGCGCTGCCGGATACAAGTACCCTACTGATCCAGGCTTGTCTAAAGTCAGTCTTAGCAAAGACGCTTTCCGCCAAGCCATCGGTTCGGTATTCTTGAAGCAGCTTGATGATAAAGGTCAGGCAATTGAGATCTGGGAAATGATTAATCCATTCATTACCAGCGTAGATTTTGGTGGAACCTTGAGTTATGACAATGATGAGATGAGTGAAATAACTGTCGAACTAGCTTTTGACTGGGCTCAGTTAGCTTTCACAACCCAGGGCGTCCCAAGCAGCGTCGGTCGAGTAGAATAATATATTTCTTAACACAACTTTAGGGGTGTAGTACCCTTAGGGAAAGAAAGGTTACAGTATGAGTCGAAATGGAAACCGTTTAGGTTTAGATGAAGAGCATTTTACACAGGATGAGACACCAGCCCCACACAGTGGAGAGGCGTCTTCTCCTGCTTTTAACTGGTCAGTGCCTACTGAATTTGTAGAACTGCCTAGTAAGGGTATTTTTTACCCTAGCGACCACCCCCTCAGCGCAGTAGAATCTGTAGAGATTCGCTTCATGACGGCAAAAGAAGAGGATATTCTAACTTCAAGATCCCTTCTCAAGGAAGGTGTTGCTCTGGATAGGATGCTTCAAAACTTGTTGGTCGATCGATCTATTGATATTGACACGTTGCTGGTTGGCGATAAGAACGCTCTGTTGGTCGCCGCACGTAGGACAGGTTATGGACCTGAATATGAGACTACTACTACATGTCCCGCATGTGATTCAACAGTAGAATATTCTTTTGACATCTCAGAACCTAAATGTGTTGATTTTTATGCAGAAGCTAGCGATTGGTCTGCCACTATTCAGGACAGCGGTCAAGTGGATATTACTCTGCCAATGACCCGTGCAACTGTTACGTGTCGGTTTCTGACTTCCAAGGATGAAAACAGGCTAATCAAAGAGGCAGAAAGAAAACAAAGGAAGAAGATCGAATCTTCTGCTACAACAGATACTTTTAGAAGCTATATAGTAGCCGTCAATGGGGATAGCGATAGAATTACTATTGAGTCGTTTGTCCAGGCAATGCCGGCAAGAGATGCCAGAACCCTCCGGCGCATCTATGGGAGCGTTGTTCCTAACATTGATTTAACCCAAGACTTTGAGTGTTCAGAATGCGGACACACAGCGGACATGGAGGTTCCGCTTGCTATAGACTTTTTTTGGCCTTCATGAAGAGTATATAGAGAACGTTTATGAACAGTTATTCCAACTAAAATATCATGGCGGTTGGAGCTTCTTTGAGGGTTATAACCTTCCTGTAAACGTACGTGTCTGGTTTTTAGAAAGACTGATCAAACAGAAGAAAGATGAATCAGAAGCCATCCAGGCTTCGAACCGTATGTCATCATCTGGCAGGGGTAGATCCTTCAAGTCGTGATAAATACATTTGCAGACTATTTATTAGACAAGCTCAGAAGAGGATCTTTAAGTGAAAATTGATTTTGAAAATGAAACCCTTGACCTAACAGAATTTAAAAAGTTGGATGAGAGTGGTACTATCAACGAAAGCATCCTGAATGTTTTCGCAGCATGGATTCAGTATCTTTTGTCGAAGATGTTTAAAGGTCGCCGTATTCCAGTGCGTGTCAGGGGGACCCGAATAGAGGTTGAACGCTTTACTGATGCCCTGGTTAATGAAAAAAAATACTTGGACCTAATAAAAAAGTACGGTCTCGATGACCCAATGACTTACAAGCAAAAAGCCAGGCTTGATATGGCGATTAAGAAGTTTGAAAGAGAGTCGGGCATTGTATGGCCCATCCGCCGCTGAGGTAACCGACGGCGATGGATAATAGGACGCTAGAAGAACAACAAAAACTACTAGATCTGCTTTCTGGTGCCTACGAGGCTGAGGCAAAGAATGTCCAGAAACTTCTTTCCCTCCAGAGCCGACTCAATGACGCCCGCTCTTTGGGGCTCGATACAGTTACGGACCTAGAAGCTAAAGTCTCTAGTTTAACCAAAGGTCTCGGTGCCGAAGAAAAACAAATCCTTCAATTGAAGGATAGTATTGAGCAGACCACCAAAAATACAGCAGAGCTTGATAAAGGCATGGGCAAGCTCAAAGATGGCATGGCAAGTGTTGGTATAGGACTCTCAAGTCTTGTATCAAGTATGGACCAAATTGCAGGTACGAGTTTTGCAAATCTTGGTAACGGTATCGGCGGGGTCATAACAGAGGTAGGTAAGTATAACGCTGTACTCAACAAGCTTGAGGTGGATCTTCGCCGCAGCACAGGCTTCCAGAACAGATACACGAATAGTTTTCATGCCCTAAGAAAAGAATATAAAGATATGAACCTCCCACAGGAGGTTTTGGCTGCCAATCTCAAGTCGTTAAATACTAACTTTAAGGCATTCGACGGTTTAGCAAAAGATCAAAGAAAAAATATTACACTACTCGCTGGAGAGTTTCACAAGTTAGGACTCAGTGGAGATGACCTAGCCAAGCTTGCAGACAGGCTAACCTCAGGACTTGGGGTCAAAGGCGTTTCGGGGGCGATAAGGGAAGTCAACATACTTTCCAGCCAGCTTGGAATGAATTTCAGCGAGGTAGCAAAAAACTTTTCTGAGCTAACCCCTCAACTAGCAAAGTTTGGCACCGAAGCGCCAAGAGTTTTCACCAAACTTCAGAAACAAGCTCGATCTCTTGCTATGGATGTCAAAGACATCTTCAATGTGGCAGATTCGTTTGATACTTTTGAAGGCTCTATGGAGCTTGCAGGAAAGTTAAACTCTCAGTTTGGTATGGAAGTTAATGCTATCCAGATGATGCGTATGGAAGAGGGCGAAAGAAATGAACTTCTGAGAGAAAAGTTCTTTGAGACAGGAAGAGACTTTGACTCAATGGGTAGACGCCAGAAGCAAATGATGTCTAGTTTTCTCTTCCAGGGAGATGCAGATAAGACTAGAAGGTTCTTCCAGCAAGGGATGGATATATCGGCTTTTTCAGAAGGCGAACCAGCAAAAAGAGACGGCGAGGCTTTCAGTGATCTGTCTGAAAAGATGCAAGTAAGTGCTGAAACACAGATGGATGCTGTTCTAGACACGCTTGGCGGTTATAATGTAACTTTAGAGAAGCAAGTACAGGCTCTTAAATTCGTACAGGAGAACTCACAAACGCTAGCAAAAGTTCTCATAGGCAAAAGCGGAATGTCAACCCTTACCAAAGCCGGGCTTGCGGTTGGCGGCATCGGTACCACCGGGTTCACCGCCGTGAAGCTGCTCAAAACCAAGGGTGCTGGCGAAGCGATCAAGACTATGGCGAAGGGCAAAGGCAAAACGGCAATGATCGCCAAGGTTTTACAAATGGTTGGTGTCGGCGGTGCTGCGGTTGCCCCAAATTTAGCCAAAGAGACTCTCAAGAGGGGTGTGCCTGCCTTCACGAGAATGGGTACGGAGGTTGCAGAAGAGGCGATTAAAAAGGCAGCACCAAGTGTGGTTGGCAGGGTTGCCGGCTCAGTGGCTAGGGGGCTACCTTTCATTGGTCTTGGGTTGAGCATGATGGATGCTTTTAAAGCCTATCAGGCAGGCGATAACACGGGTGCGATGATCGCCTTAGGTGGCGGTGCTATGTCGATGATACCTGGAGCAGGTCTTGCAAGAACCGCCCTTAGGCTCGGTGGCGGCTTCGGCGCACCAATGTTGAATATGGGTCGAGAAATGATGGGTATGACAGCCACCGCCGACGGCGCTGCACCAGGAACCCCAGGACTTGTGCCGTCAGCCGCAACAGGAGCAGAATCCGCAACCGCTGCCGCTCAAGCTGCCCAAGCCGGAGCCGGATTTGTCGCAGAAGAGGTTGTTATGCCCATTACGCTCAATATCGATGGTAATGAATTTGTCACAGCCGTTGGCACGGCAAATAATGTATTATTTAAACAAAAGCAGAGATAGATAAAGTAAGGGAGAGTAACAACTATGGGTGCAAACGGTAAATTTGGGAACTCTGGTCTCAATGGAATGGTGCTACAGTTCCAGCATGTGCCTACCGGGTTTAAGGTAGAGTTCCCAGCGTTTTTAGAGCTTTTCAGTGATCAGTATACTTCTCACTGGAACGAGGAACAGGTCTTTGGACGTATGGACCCCATCGCAACTTTCTCACACACTCGTCGTAATCTTAGTATTGCTTGGAATGTCCCGGCAGATTCTTTTGAGGACGCACAAAGAAATTTGAGCAAAATGAATAAACTTATAAGCTTCTTATATCCGCTTTACGATGTGAAGGCTAAAGGCGGCGCAACAGCTATGAACCAGGGACCACTCCTGAGAGTTAAGTTTGGTAACCTCATACAATCTGTCAACGGAGGTGGACTTCTTGGGTGGGTCAACGGCTTTACATTCGATCCTGCATTAGAATTTGGAATGTTTCACAAGAAGCCAACCTTTGCATCTCCAAGTGCTGACATCATGCCGCCGAACACTGGCATTGAATATTACCCAAAGACATTCAGAGTCAACTGTGAACTCAACGTTCTACACGAGCACGCATTAGGGTTTTCTGAGAACTCCAAGCCCCCAGGCAAGACTAAAGGATCATCACCAAAATCCTCTGCCAAATATTCATTGCGTAGTGATGCCCTCGACAAATCTAAATTCCCATACGATATCGGTAATCCCCCGCCTTCGCAGGGCAACCTTGTAGGAAAATGGAACTCTGAGAACGATTTTAGGGATGTAACGACCAAGGCAATCAGATCAGCCAATCCTGCTGCCTCCAATAGTCGAATAGCCGAAGCGGTTAATAAATCAGTACTACTAGGTTCTGATATACCATATAAGGGAGACCAAGGTAAATGACTTACTCTAGATACACTCGTCGTCAAATGTTTCTAAACAATGATAATAACTATAGAAAAGCATTTTTCATAGATCGTGACATTGAAGAGACGTTTCAGTATGATACTCCAAGGATATCATTTCCTAATGATGAGATGATTGCTAATTTGACTAACGTCTTGATGGTTTGGAATTCCACTGATAAGTTATATAATGTATCTACTCAATATTACGGCTCCCCAGAGTATTGGTGGGTTATTGCTTGGTATAACGAAAAAGCATCAGAAGCTGAATTCAAGACAGGCGATCAGTATTATGTTCCGCTACCTTTAGAGGACGTGTTAGGCTACATTGAATAAGGATAGGTTACTATGACAACACCCCCAGTGAAAGACGACGCATATTGGAATGGAGAGGGTATCAGCGACCCTGACAATCCATATGCATCCCCGGATAATAAGCCGGGCTCTGCTAATTTTGATGAAAATCTTGCTGCTCAAGAAGCATCGGTTAGAAAGTTAGCAAAATCAATAGCTGACCCAGCGACCTCAGCAGATGCTAAACGAGCCCTGATTACAGCACAAAATGCTTTTTATGGGACAATCAGAAGGCGCAAGGACGAAAGAGAAGCAGAGGCATTAGCTCAGTCCGAAGCGGAAGCTGGTCCTAAGCAGCCAAGACTTCAAGCTAAGAAAGATGCAAACAAGCGCCGTCAAGCTGGCACCAGTGAGGAAGATTGGGCTAAGACCCTTGTACCCATGAAGGGCGGAGTCCTTTACGACCCTGAGACAAAATTGTATTATCAGATACAAGGGGACATGTCAAAGGTTCTTACAGAAGAGGATACAAAAAAACTGTTTGCTGGCCTCGCCAACGCCGCAAACTTACTGGAAGGTCGAGGCGGTCAAGCTGCCATCTTGAGACCTATTCAGAAAGTTGAAGCTGCCGCCCAAGAAAACTTAGCTAATGTTACTCTGGAAAGTCAAAAGCCAGAAGAACCACCAACTCTTCCTCGTTACATAAAAAATATCCAAGCTTTGATGATCAACGATATAGACACTATATCGGAGCATTTCAAGAAGCTTGATGCCAGCCGAAGTAAGGAAGACAAGCCACAGAACATTTTTTCTCTTAGTGATCAAATTCCTGGAGGAACATTCATGTCTCGTATGGCAGGGTATGCTCATCCAAGTGGCTTGATGAGTGCATTTATTCATGCTACGCCAGCCCAGTTAGCTATGTTGGTACCAACGATGCGCTTTTTCATGGTTGATTATGAAGACAATCAAGAGGAAATATATTTTAGTGAATACGGCTCTGCAAAGCACATAAAAAAGATGGCGGATATTCGCAAGCAGGGTGGCGTATACGAACTTCTGGGACCAAAAAACCAAGCCGGCGCTGAAGCAGGAATAAGCTCATTTCAGTGGCGATTTCACACGAGAGATGAAGCTGACGTCACCTTGCAAGCTAGTCTCCAATTATACTTTGGTTCACTTACGGAGCTTACAAATATAAATTATCTACAATTTCTTTTCCCGAGCGGAATTGATACAACTGACGCTATGCCCATCAAAGATACAAAGAAGGGTCGTGAAAGAGACAGTTCGCCAGCCGCCATAGCGAAGCGCAAGCGAACCGCTTTGAGCAGTCAGATCGAAAAACTGACAAATGTCCTTGGAAAGTCTGAATCAAAAATAAGAGAGCTAGCTTCCAGCGGTAGACACAGGGCTTCAGCCCTAAGAAACTTTAGAAAATTGAAGGTGGTCGTTGGGTGGGCTATACCCAAAGGTAGCGAATTTCAACTGAAGAAACTTTTCCCCTCAGAGACAAGTTACAAAGCATTTAAGAACGGAGTTCAGGCATCAAATCGTGCTATTGTACTAAACCACACAAATCATGATATTACTTTTTCTCAAGAGGGACCAGCAACCATAGACATAAGTTATGTTGGCTCTGTTAGAAACTATTTGACAAATGATAGTTCAGACATTTTTGGTAGTAATAATTTTGATAATAGTGGAAAGCGCACAAGCAGACTATGGCAACCTGTTTCTGTTTCCGTTGAGGGATTCAAGATGCGCAAAGGAAAAGTCGTTGATCCAAAGACCGCCGAACCGGGACAGAAAGGAGCAGAATACATAGTAGGAGAAAGTGTCAGTGCCCTAAGTGTCAATAAGGAGATTAGTCCTTATCTTAAGTCAAAGGAGAGAGTTCCAGCCATTAACGAGCAAGGTGAAAATACCATAATTGTTACTATGGGCGGGCTCAAACTTGCCGGGGAGTTAGTAAGAAAAAGAATTCAACTTTTGGAAATATTAAATACCCCAATAGAAAGTGATAGCTTTACCGATCTGAGAACAGCCGGCACGATGCTTAGTCTTCTACACCACCGAGCACACCAAAATCAGAAAAGAGATTTATATTCTTCGTTTTTGGAGGCTCTAATTGAATCTGGGGAACGACTCTTCAAGGCTAGGGTCGTTTTGGCTGAGGATGGCAAATCAAAAGTTGAAATTATTTACGATCCCAGCAAAATAGCTGCTAGGGATCGACGACGAGAAATGCAAAACGAGACAGACTCGGCTAAGCAGGCTCGCCTGGCTAAACAGAAAGCAGAAGAGTCAGCTGCTGGCATGTCTATTTATGCGTCGGAAGAGCAACCTCTTCCTCCTAAGGAAAACGAAGTGGATGTTTATTATATGCGCCTGGGCGACCTCCTGAAGACTGCAATGGAACAGGCAGGAATAAGAAACGACATCAGTTTTATTCTAGGCAATCATGAGACTAAGACAGGGTACAGGTATTCGCTATATGACATCCCTATTACTCTCGGAACTTTCGGGCAACTTTTTTATGATAGAATTGTTAGCCCCGGTCTTTTGCAGCTTCCTTATAACACCTTCCAGAAGCACTTGCTGAGGTACGTCTCATCAGCTTTCAACAGAGACCCACAGTCAACAGAGGATATTGCGTTTGAAACCAGTGTGCTTGCGACATCTGTTAATCCAAATAATCTAGGTCTCGCTCGAACAACAACTGGAAAAGCATTATCAAACAGCGACCTTCGTGAGTTAGGTTCTGGAGAACTAAATCCCCTTGTCGGGTCAAGGTCTAGATTGCATCACTACTATACCATATATGCTCGAAGTCTTGACATGTCAAGACTTAAAGGAATTAGAAGTGTTGATGAAAAAGAGGGTATCTTTCATTATGTTGTAGGTTCTGACAGGGGGCTTGCTATGAGGTTTGATTTTTCAAAACAAGCAATACCATATGCCACAGAAATGAACATTGAAGCTGGGACTGGCATTGGCGTAGCTAAGGCAGTATTCTTACCTCAGGATGTCACTATACAAATGTATGGAAATGGCATACACAAGGTGGGTGACCTTATATTTATAGACAGTTCGCCTGCTTTGGGTTCCTACGCTGGTCCGATCCTCGCTATTGGCGGTTATTATGGAGTGAAATTTGCCACACACACAATCAAGGCTGGAGGATCATATGAGACCTCGCTCGATTGTGTGTTCCAGAAGAGAGACCCTAGAGGAGGACCATCTACATGACAAGGCAAGGTAGAATAAATCCACAATTTTCTCCTGGTGCTTTTGCTTACGGCTCTAACGACCTAAAGGCAAAGATGGTTTTCGAGGAACGTAAAAGATATGAGGCAATCTTTGAATTATTTTATGGTGATTCTAAAACCATTTCAACCTGGACCACAGATCGTTTTTATGGTCTCGTGAACACAAAGGGTAACACCGTCGTTCCACAACAAAGCCGACTCAAATCTTTGAGGTTCCCAGGTGACCCAACTCAGCAGTTATTTGCCTTAAATTTTGTCGCTGATGCTTGGAGCGATCTTTCTTTGCGTTTACGTAAATTAGCTCAAGAAAATCTTATATTTAAAAACAGCCCTTGGGCGAAACCCTTAGCTTTCAAGGCTTGGCAGCCTCTACAAGACCATTATGACTTGTATCTAAGAAATGAAGTTTATCCTATCTTCGCAAATTCTTTTATGACATCCTTCAATAACGACTCAAAGGTCCGGGGATTTCACACATTCTTGCAAAGGTTTGATGAGTTCTCAAGAAATATCATAAGTAAGACAGGACCCCTGACTCGCTCAGGGTTGATTGAGGGCTATTCTTCTCCTAACTATATGTCCGGACTTATCATTGAAATAGCTGAAGATGATTACGATGATGATTTCAACAAAGGATACAAGTTTTTAGATGAAAACTTTCAACTGGTAGCAAACATCGCAGCACAATACGGCTTCTTGATAGATAAAAATATACCATGGCGTCTAGTGGCAGACATATCTAGCCCAGCAATGCAGGAATACATGACAGGCGTGCCAATTGTAGGTTTCGACCTTGGGACAGATTTTGACTATCAGTGCAAGCCAGCAATCCAGGGCACCGAAATCCCTCCGATGGCCTATGGCTACTCGCAGCTACCTGGGCTAGCCGATGTTATAAGACACATCGCCTTCTATACTATACCCGGCGGCGAGCCAGTTCCTGGCTATGCAAGATATAAACAAGCGACTGGCGACTCGCTTCTGGCAGAAAACTGGGTATCTATATTGAAAGATACTGATCCTAGTGTAACTTATGAGATTATGTATCTTATTGACTACAACGAAACCTGGACCTCTGACATCGAAACTCTTCAAAAGTATCTAATCTATTTTTATAATTTCTATGTTGCCTCAAAGCCTTCAGTTTTATTAAGGACATCGGGGACACCGACGTGCCCCCCTGTGAGTATTTCTCTCGACCGCAAAATTATACAGCCAGATTTTTTTGAAAAGACTTTTGGAAGCAGGTGGAAACTAAAAACTTTTTATGTTCTTAGAAATATGGAACGCCAAATAAATGTTAAGCCGTCTAGTGCCGCCAAAGAGATTCAGGATGTGCTCAATATCTATAACTTATCGTTACCTGAGGGTGATACTAGTGCATACAGGAGAGCACTGAGGTATTTGCAAGAGGAATATATAGGTCCTCTTGACAAGGACCCATTAACATTGGCACATGTGTGGGATATAATTCTATCTGAGTGAGGCAACTTTGTTATTCCAGACTCTTGATGACAAGACCGAGTGCGTCGGTATCTATACTGACAATGAACTAATTTTCGACCTAGAAGAGTTTCCTTCCGGGCTTACACAAACTTGGAAGTATGCTCCATATCTTCGAGACTTGGACGTAGAGTACATTTCACTGTACCTAGAGGGAAAACCTATTGGCGATTCTATACCAGAGTATCTCAAAGATGATTGGGATGATGTCTCTAAGAAGATCCTGGCGTTCAGGCGCTCTCTTTCTATATCACAAGTAGACACTTACGAAAATTGCTTTTTTGATTTAGTGCCTGAAAGATTCTTGGTTGAGTTTTGCGAGGTAAAAAATAAAATAACTGAATACATCTCTAAGAATGTAAAGAAGCCTGTGAGGTACGACTTCTACAAGCATGTCTCCATGATGCTAGAGGACATCAGTCACAGGAAGGTCACTGTCGATACTCAGCGGATATCAACATACCTAGAGAGCCCAAAGCTAAAAAATCATGCCAAAAACATTTTAGCCGCTTCGCCCTACGTTAAGTACAATCAGTTTGGGACAAAGACAGGACGCCTAACTACGAAGAAGGGTAGTGTGCCCATCCTTACAATGAACCGAGAGTTCCGATCATCCATCAGACCACAGAATGATTACTTTGTAGAGCTAGATTTCAACGGCGCTGAGGTCCGCACCCTGTTAGGTCTTCTTGGGAAAGAGCAACCTGACGGAGACGTCCATGATTTTCATCTTAATGAAATTTTTACAGACATCAATACGAGAGATAAGGCTAAGGTGGCTTTTTTTGCGTGGTTGTATGGTTCTCGATCCGCAGTTATCCAGAAAGATGTAATCAAGTTGACCAAGTTCTATGAGAAGGATCGACTGCTCAAGGAATACTGGGACGGCAACACAGTTAGAACGCCGTTTAGGAAGGAAATAACTGACACGAGCGAGCATCACGCTCTGAACTACTTGGTCCAATCTACCGCCGCAGAACTAACTCTAAAGCAGGCTCTAAAGCTTGAGTACCTTTTGCGGAAGCAGTCTCAAGGTTCCCATATCGCTTTCTTGATTCACGATGCTGTTGTGGTCGATATGAAAAAAGAGGATGAGCACCTACTTAAGTCATTGGTTACACTTATGGGATCCACGAATTTCGGAAAGTTTATGGTAAACATAAAAAGAGGTAAAACTCTGGGTTCTATGAAGGATATGCAAGTTGGATAAAGTCATTGGACTAGGAAAGCTTGGCTGTGCTATCACAGAAGAACTAACAGCCTACCCTGAATATAGAATTTATAAGATTGATGCGGACATTGATCAGCGGGGAAGTTTGGCTCTTGGAGACCACCAGACAATGGACGCTTTTGAAGAGAACATAGACCAAGATGAAGTTGCTGTATATTTAAGATCTATAAAATCCACAGATGACGTTTTGTTAGTAGTCGAAGGTGGCGCTCCTATTTCCGGGGCGACCCTAAAGATATTAGAAACGATCAAAGATGCTAAGTTGCATGTACTGTATGTCTCCCCGGATCGAGAAATGATATCCGAAATCCGCAAGAGAGACGACAGAATCGCCTTCAACATACTTCAGGAATATGCTCGCTCTGGCGCTCTTGAAAAGATTATTTTAGTTAATCAGCCTTCTCTGGATCAATTAGTGGGTGAGGTTTCTATTAGTGAATATGAGAAATCAATTTCATACTTTGTGGCTTATGTTTTAGCAATGATAAATTTCTTTACCCACACAGATCCAATCCTTGCTAATAAGTTGCGTCCGGCTGATACAGCAAGGTTGGTAACTTTTGGTATTTCTTCGCTTGACGATGGAAATCAGGACATAAATTTGCTTTTCCCTCTGAGTAAACCAACAGATATCCACTTTTTTTATGGCATACCCAAGCAGGACTTAGCCGAGGACACATCGCTTGTTAAGAAAATTAAAAAGCATGTAAAAGATTACAAAACAAACGACTTATCAACTAGCTTTTCTGTCTATGAAACCTCTTTGGAAGCCCGTATAGTATTGTGCATTGCCTACAGTAGCCATATACAGGCTTTTGCTAATTAGGAAAACCCAAATTTACCACCTATATAATAGGGTACAATCTATTACCAAGGGAATATGGATAAATGTCGCAAAAACGAGGTGTTTTACTAGCGTCTTTTCTCATAGCAGATACAGACGAATCCGTACAGCAAGAGGTAGAATTCATAGTCAACAATATTGAAATAACTAATAATTTTGTTTTCCTCCTGGAGGAAGAAGACAACCCTACTAAAAAAATGCTTACTTACAATGCTATCGTAGAGAAGGGCAAGCCTTTCAATCCTCGTCTTTTTACTATGCGAGTTCATAGAAAAAAGCAAACCAATACGCTTTATACTATCAATGCTCTGAATAAGGCAGTTGCAGCGCAGCACGATGGGAAAACGGGGAAACATCTTAAGCTGGACTGGGGTCAATACGAGAACTCAATTCTCTTGACAACGGGAAAAGAATTGAGAGTCCATAAGATAAAGGTAACTAAGATATTCAAGATAGAAGAGCCTCCGGAAGACGGCGAATAATGCTCAGCAAGTATTTCGATTTTGCCATAGCAATTTTATATACCCCAGTATATTTTTCACTTATAGTGATGGATGCGATAAGACGATAAAGTGTGGCTCTAAGCCCCTCTTTCTCCTCCGAGGATAAAAAAACATCAATAAAAAGCTTTACACACTTTAAGGGTGTGGTATATTAGATTACGGTCAACTAACCAGTAAAGGAGAAATACAATGGGTATTGACTTGAGTAAGATGAGAGCAAAGCACGCTGCGCTCACAAACCGAGGCGGAGACTCCTCCGAAAACTTTTGGAAGCCAGAAGAGGGCACGCACCAGTTGCGACTAGTGTGCCCGCCAAACGGCGATCCATTCTTTGAGGCATATTACCACTACGGCATGGGTGCCGAAGGTAAGACTACTGTCCTCAGCCCACGCACTAATGGCGATCCCGATCCCATTGCAGAGTGGGGAACTAGTCTTTGGAACGAAGGCACTGACGGCTCAAAGGAAGCGGCAAAACGCTTCTGGCCTAAGATGCGAGTGTTCGCTCCCATCGTCGTCCGTGGCGAAGAGGACAAAGGCGTTCGCTGGTGGGGCTTTTCCCGCACCACCTACCAAGCACTACTTGATGTAGTCCTTGACCCCGAGTACGGGGACATTACCGATACCGAAAAGGGTACGGACATTCGCATTGACTATGGCAAGAAGTCGGGTCAATCATTCCCAACGACTGATGTGCGTCCTATGCGCCGCACCTCACCCTTGGCGAAGACCGAAGAAGAAGTCAACACTCTTCTTGAAACCATCACAGTCGCTGCGGATGTCTTTGATGTTGCCACTTACGACGCTTGCCAAAAGGTCCTTAATGATACCTTGGGCGAGACGGAGACCACAACTACCTCCGAGTCCACTCGTTACAATAACGACACCACTGCCTCGGCTACCAATGCTGAAACCCAAGAGCCCGGCGGACTTGAGGCTGTAGCAGATATTGATGCTGCATTCGATGATCTTTTGGCGTAGTTGACCGCCGCCCGCAGGGAGGCACGGGGTTACAGGTGCCTCTCCTTATGGAAATGGAGACTAAATGGGAAACAAAGCTGGAAACAGTCTTGTAAGTGACTTGCGCAGCGAGTTAAACAAGGCAGCTAAAGAAAATATTGCATATGATTTGCATGGGGACAACCCCACGGATGTAAAGACTTGGATCTCAACCGGCTCAACTCTTTTGGATTATATTATTTCCAACCGCAGAGACGGGGGTATCCCTGTCGGCAAGCTCACCACGATTGCTGGTGAGTCTGCCAGCGGCAAGAGTCTTGTCGTCACTCAGATCCTAGCGAACACACAAAAGATGGGAGGCGTTGCTGTTTATATCGACACAGAGAACGCAGCCTCCCCAGATTTTATGGAACAGCTAGGGCTTGATACAAAGAACAACTTTATGTATGTTCAGCCTGGCACGATTGAGGAGGTGTTTGAAACTATTGAACGCCTCATCGGTCTCATCAGGGAGAAGGCACCTGACCGGTTGGTTTGTATTGTGTGGGACAGCGTTGCTGGAACCCCAGTCAAGGCTGAGGTTGAGGGCGACTATGATCCTAACAGCCGTATCGGTCTGACAGCCAAGGCACTAGCCAAGGGTATGCGGAAAGTAACGGAGACACTCGGCAAAGAACAGATTGCTATGGTTTTCACTAACCAGTTGAAGACTAATATTGGCGTGATGTTCGGAGACAACCGAGTGGAGCCAGGTGGCAAGGCTCTGCCCTATCACGCTTCCAGCCGTATCTGGCTGACCCAACACAAGGGAAAAGCCAACGGTCAGATTCTAAACGAGAAGAAGCAGGTCATTGGTTTCCATACCAGTGCCAAGACGATGAAGTCTCGCTTCGGACCATCACCAAGGAGTTGTCAGTTCGATGTATTATTTGACCTTGCTAACGACCGTGTTGGCGTTGATGATGAAGGTTCCTGGCTTAGTGCTATCGCTGGCACGCCTGGCTGCATTCGCAGCGGCGCTTGGTATACTATCAATGTTGACGGGGAAGATAAAAAGTTCCAAAGCAAAGACTTTCCGAAGCTCTTAGAAGATAAGAAGTTTAAGGAAAGAGTTCTTGACATCCTAGAAGATGAGTGTAGAATAGGTAAGAAGTAGAGATACTACTCTTACGGAGACCCCATGAAAAGATTGCTGATTATTGATGGACAGAACATGTTCATTCGTAACTATGTCATGTCCCCTCAGTTGGATATCAACGGAAATCCAATTGGGGGGCTGACTGGTTTTATGCGCTCCCTTCAAAAAGAAGTGCGCCGAGCCAAGCCCGACCGAGTGATGATTTGCTGGGAAGGTCCAGGCGGCTCCCAGTCCCGCCGAGAGAAAAATAAGAACTATAAGGTCGGACGCAAGCCACCTAAACTCAATAGACAATACGAGTTCAATTCTCCCGAGGAGGAAAAGGAGAATAAGTACTCGCAGCTTTTGAGGCTAACAGAGTACCTTGACCACCTTCCAGTCTTGCAGCTTTCTTTGGAAAATGTTGAAGCTGATGATATTATTGCTTGGGCTTGCCACTGTCACGAGTATGCAGACTGGCAAAAGCTTATCATTTCAAACGATAAGGACTTTATTCAACTTTGTGATGATAAAACTGTCTTAGTTCGCCCTGGTAAGAACGAAGAAGTTTTGAATAAAAAAAAGGTATTAGAGCAATACAGCATACATCCCCGCAATTTTGCGTGGGCTCGGGCAATTGTAGGAGATTCCTCTGATAATATTGCTGGTATCAAAGGTCTTGGTCTCCCTACTGTAGCCAAAAGATTTTCCTTCCTTTCGGAAAACAAGGACTATGGTCTCGAAGATATTATGTCTCACGCAAAAAATAATAATTCTAAAATCAAGGCTTATCAAAACGTTCTGGATAATGAGGAAATTATTGCTTCAAATTACGAAATCATGCAGCTATATATCTCTACCATATCCAACCAAGGAGTGCAAAAACTCAAGTACGCAATTCAGAATGATGGAATCAATTTGAATCGCACCCAAATTAGAACAATGCTCCTAAAGGATGGAATTGGTACACTTAACATCGATGAACTTATGTTGGCGCTGCGCTCTCACCAAAAATAATGAGAGCACTCCCTTCACATTTTTATCTTTTAAGTTATAGTAGGTATAAGGCTGGTAAATGACAGAACGAGAATTTGAAACTTTTAGCAAATTTGGAAAGTCTTTCCAAGAGAAGCTTGTAAAGCTGATCCTTTTTGATCGCCATTTTGCAGGTCAGATGGAAGAGGTGCTCGATACTAGTTATCTAGAACTTAAATACCTACAAGTCTTTGTGGACCTCATGTTCCAACACAAGAAAGATTACCCGCACCCAACCTATGAGGCAATGGTCTCGGTGGTGCGGACCCAAACAGAAGATTATTCTGATAGCATTGTCAAACAAGTCATCGATTTTATGGCTCGTATCAAGAGCAATGCCATTGGTGATGACGACGAAGAATATGTCAAGGAAAAGTCCCTAGACTTTTGTAAAAAGCAGAAACTAAAGGAAGCTATTCTTAAGTCAGTCGGGCTTTTGCAGACCCAGAGCTTCGAACAGATACAAAAAGTTATCAATGATGCGATGAACCTTGGAGCAGACAACGACCACGGACACGACTACCACAAAGATATTCTTGACCGCTTTGAGATGAAGATGCGCAACCCTGTCTCCACTCATTGGGATGAGATCGATATGATCACCAAGGGCGGTCTGGGCAAGCGAGAGCTTGGAGTTGTGGTTGCGCCAACGGGTGCAGGTAAATCTATGGCTCTTGCCCATCTCGGCGCAATGGCTGTGGTCAAGGGCAAGACTGTGGTTCATTACACTTTAGAGCTTGCCGACACTGTAGTGGGTCAACGCTATGATTCCTGTATCACAGGCATTGAGTTGACGAACTTGATGTCTATGAAAGAGGCTATTGTTGGGGTCATTGAGCACATCCCTGGGCAACTCATTATCAAGGAATATCCTACCAAGTCAGCCTCTACTCGCACAATCTTAACGCACCTAGAGAAACTAAAACAAAAGGGCATCAACCCCGATATGATTATCGTGGACTACGCTGACCTTTTGAAGCCAACGGCATCGGGGTTCAAGACCCAGGAGTTGCGCCATAGCCTCGGGAACACCTACGAGGAGCTTCGAGGCATCGGACAAGTGTGGGACATCCCAGTATGGACAGCATCTCAAACAAACCGGAGCGGATTGAACGCCGAGGTGATCACGATGGAATCCATCAGTGAAGCATTTAGCAAGTGCTTTGTGGCTGACTTTATCTGTTCCATCTCCCGCACGGTTGAGGATAAGACCGAGAACAAAGGTCGCATGTTCGTAGCCAAAAACCGCAACGGTGTTGACGGCATTGTCTATCCAATGGAAATTGACACTTCCAAGGTTCACCTGCGAGTTCTTCCGCCCGACGAGCATTCAACAATTGATGCGGTGGTGATGAAGACCAAGCAAGAACAAGACGAACACCTCCGTCAGAAGTATAAGAAGTTCAAAGCGACCCGAGATAAAAAAGCAGAAGACGCACGCCTCAAAGCGGACGATAAAAAAAAAGAGAATGAAGAACAAAAGAGCCTCAAACAGGGCTTACGAGATTTAAAACAAAGTATTGAAAAGGAGCAAGCAGCATCATGAATGAGCAGGACGTATCAACACAAATTTTATCTGACATTACAGTGTATATGAAATACGCTAGATACTTGCCAGAAAAGCAACGCCGTGAAACTTGGGACGAACTCGTCGCTCGTAACATGGAAATGCACATGAAAAAGTATCCGAATCTCAAGCAAGAGATCAAGGACAACTATCAGTTTGTGTATGACAAAAAGGTATTGCCATCGATGCGTTCGATGCAGTTCGCAGGCAAGCCAATTGAAATCTCACCCAATCGTGTATTCAACTGTGCCTACGCTCCCGTAGATGACTGGCGTGTGTTCGGCGAGATTATGTTTTTGCTGCTCGGCGGAACAGGCGTCGGCTACTCTGTTCAGCAGCATCACGTTGATGAACTCCCAGAAATTAGAAAACCAAATGCTAATCGCACCCGGAGGTATTTAGTAAATGATAGTATTGAAGGATGGGCAGACGCTGTTAAGTATCTTATCCGCAGCTACTTCTTCGGTGGCTCTAAGCTACGATTTGATTATAGCGATATTCGCCCTAAGGGTGCTCGCCTTGTAACCTCGGGTGGCAAAGCCCCAGGACCTCAGCCGCTCAAAGAGTGTTTGGTCAAGGTTGAGGGTGTCCTGAATGAAAAGTCTGACGGTGACAGGCTGTCAGCAATTGAAGTCCATGACATCGTTTGTCATATCGCCGACGCTGTGTTGGCTGGAGGCATCCGGCGTGCTGCTTTGATCTCTTTGTTCTCTGCTGATGACAGCGAGATGATTGCGTGCAAGGCTGGCAACTGGTGGGAGACCAACCCACAGCGTGGACGAGCCAATAACTCCGCTGTACTTTTGCGGCACAAAGTAACAAAAGAATTCTTCTTAGACTTGTGGAAACGAGTTGAAGCATCCAACGCTGGCGAGCCTGGCATCTACTTGTCCAACGACAAGGACTGGGGAACTAACCCGTGCTGTGAGATTGGCTTACGCCCATTCCAGTTCTGTAATCTGACCGAAGTAAACGTCAGCAACATTACTGGACAGCACGACTTGGAACAGCGGGTCAAGGCGGCTACGTTCATCGGCACGCTCCAAGCAGGCTATACTGACTTCCATTATCTGCGCCCAGTTTGGCAGCGGACCACTGAAAAGGATGCCCTTATCGGCGTATCTATGACAGGCATTGCTTCGGGTCGTGTGCTCCAAGACGACATTAGTTTGACGGATGCTGCGAACGTAGTGAAAGAAGAAAATGCCCGTGTGGCGGAGATGATTGGAATTAACCAGGCAGCCCGTACAACCTGCGTAAAACCTGCTGGTACCACGAGTTTGACCTTGGGAACATCCAGTGGGATCCACGCCTGGCATAACGATTATTATATCCGCCGAATCAGAGTTGGCAAAAATGAGCCAATTTATTGGCACCTCTCAATTCACC